>Ga0268266_10000340_pt1 | contig 73049 bp, 69 predicted proteins | sample KBSS13metaG_FD_190356 | JGI IMG/M metagenome (GOLD analysis project Ga0268266, IMG submission 190356) | Switchgrass rhizosphere microbial communities from Kellogg Biological Station, Michigan, USA - KBS S1-3 metaG (SPAdes) (version 2) | ecosystem: Host-associated > Plants > Roots > Rhizosphere...
CGACAAACCGCAGACGTTCGTCCATCACCGAACACTCCTTCCACGGCATCGACACCCACAGCCAAATGGCGAAAAGTGTCACCCATGTGTCCGGTACGATCTGTCACCTATCTCTCAGGTCGCTCACAAAAATCTATCAATGCATTCGCAATAGACCGCCAGCGTGCAGGCCGCTCGGCGGCAGGGGCAGGCCGACGAAGGCCATGCCGAGATACAATGGGTGAATTTACATGGTAAGCTGCCCGCCACGCCATGACCGAATTCTCGACCCAGCTTCTGCTTGATACAGGAACCGCCCAGATCCGGGATGTGGTCTGCCATGGCGAATGCCGGCACAAAAGCGCGTCGGAATGCGCCGGCGCCACGCATCTCGTCTTCCCCTATCGCGGCGTCTATGTCCGCCATGTCGGGCGCAGCGATGCTGTGGCCGAGGCGAATCAGGTCCTGTTCTTCAACCAGGGCGAGGAATATTCGGTCAGCCATCCGGTCGAGGGTGGCGACGCCAGCCTGTCGATCGCCATCGCCGAGCCGCTGCTCCAGGAACTCGCGCCGAAGGACCAAGTGCAGGGCGGCGCTGTGCTCGCCTTCCGCCGGCCGCGTCTGCGCGTCGATCCGCGGACGCAGGTGCTGGTCGCGCTGCTGCGCCATAGTTTGAGGCGTGGCGCCGCCGAAACGCTGGAGGCCGAGGCGCTGACCCTTACCCTGGCGCGGCGCGCGCTGGGTGAGCGGACCGCGCATGCCGCCGGCGCCAGCCAGGGCCGGCAGAAGCTGGTGGACCGGGCCAAGCTGATCTTCTCCTCCGACCTGGCGCGGCGCTGGACCCTGGCCGAGATCGCCGACGAGGTCGGGGTCTCTCCCGTCTACCTGACCCAGGTGTTCCAGCAGGTGGAGGCTGTGCCGCTCTATCGTTATCAGCTGCGGCTCCGGCTGGCACGGGCGCTCGACCTGCTGGGCCAGTATGACGATCTGACTACGCTGGGCATGGATCTGGGCTTTTCCAGCCACAGCCATTTTACTGCATCCTTCCGCCAGGCGTATGGCCGCACTCCGGCGGAATTCCAGCGTTCGGCCCATCTGCGCTGACCGTTTCGCACTCGAAAGATCGCTAAAGAATCTGACAGCGCGCGCCCTGCCCGAAATGCCAGTTTCTCCGTGCCCACTGACGGGTAACCAACGGAGAAAGATCATGACTCAGAAGACTTGCGCGGCGTGCGACTATCCGCTCGACGCCAACGCCATCAGCGTCACCATTGGCGGCAAGACCGTCGAGGTGTGCTGCCAGGAGTGCGCCACGGCGCTCAAGGAAGCCCATGCGGCGGCCAGGCAGGGCAGTGCCCTGACCCGCATCGCGCCGGCGCTGCTCATCGGCTTCTTGCTGCTGGCGCCCACCTTGGCGACGGCCGAGCCGATCCGCATCGCCGATGCCGGCGGAATCCAGCAGCCGACGCTGACCAGCGCCAAGCAGGCTGTCACGCGCTGGCTGGCCGACAATGGCGAGCGGCAGCTCCGCGCCGGCCGGGCCGAGTTCGATGGCAACGGCAATATCGCGGTCGAGGTCGTCACCCTGCAGGGCATGCCGGTCCGCCACGTCACGGTCGATGGCAAGACCCGCGCGGTCGCGGTCGCCCAGGTGACGAAAAAGGGCGGACACCTGGCCGAATGATGCTTCGGCGTCCGGCGGCCCCCGGCGGAGCGGCATCCGCTCTGTTCGGGGGCCGGTTGCCGCTCCGTCCTGCCGAACCCATATCCAGCGCGGTCTATAACCGCTAGAAGCAGGGCGCCCCGTTCACGGACGTCTGATCCCCATGATGGACAATAAGTTCAGGATCCTGATCGTCGGCCTCGTCCTCGTGGGACTGGCCGTCCTCTATGTGATTATCGGCCAGGTGACCGGTGCCCCGCATTACGAGGCGCGGTTCGACGCTGTCGTCCTGCCGCCAGGCCCGAAGGGCCAGGCCAGCAAGGTCGCCGCCGTTACGGCCGCGATGCTGCGCGATGGCGTCGATCGCGGCTGGTGCCCGAGCGAATCCTTCCTGACCCCGGCAAGCTGGCGCACCGATACCTGCGCCTTCCAGCTTGGCCAGGAGAAGATCCTGTCACGCACCACCTTCACCCTGCGGGAGGATGTCGCGACCCTGGGCTCGCTCAACGACATCGACAAGGACCTGGATATCGCGGTCGAGCGCATCCAGGCCGGTCCGCGCATGTGGGGCTTCATCTACAATACGGTCGGGAATTACCGGATCGCGGCCGATGCGCTCGACCGGTTCAACCAGCGCGTCGTCGAAGGCCAGGCGGGATATTATCCGCGCATCGACAATCTGGGCGATCTGCTCAAGACCATCATCCGGGCGACCGGAGGGCAGGTCGAGATACTGAAGGCCATCGACAGCCACTCCTGGTTCATGACGGGTGAGACCCGCGCCGAATTCGTCCGCACACGGGGCGAGTTCATGGCGGCCTGCGAGATATTGAAGGCCATTCAGGTCGATTTCGACAGCGTGATCGACAAGCAATCGGTCAAGCCGTCGATGGACGCGGCGGTCGATGCCGTCTGCGCGGTGAACGAGACCACGACCCCGCTGATGAGCTGGTATCTTGGCAGCCATATCGCCTCGCTCAGCGGCAATGGCGCGACCGCGGTCGCCAAGCTGCAGAATGTGTACAACCACCTGGCATCGGCGCCCGGTGGCGGCGGGCGGTAACGCCCATGATCAGCATCTTCGATCTCTTCAAGATCGGCATAGGGCCATCCTCCTCCCATACGGTCGGCCCGATGAAGGCGGCGGCCGCGTTCACCGCTTCCTGCGATCCGGGCCGCGTCGAGCGGGTGCGGGTCACTCTGTTCGGCTCGCTCGCCTGGACAGGCAAAGGACACGGGACCGACAAGGCGGTGATGCTGGGGCTTACCGGCGTCGAGCCCGCCGCTGTCGATCCCGATGCCGCCGACCGGCTGGTCGCGCAGATCCTGGTCTCCCGCAGGCTCAGCCTCGGCGGGCGCAAGGCGATCGCGTTCGATCCCGAGACCGACATTGTGTTCGACGGCATCACAGCTACGCCGGCCCATCCCAATACGCTCTGTATCGAGGCGTTCGATGCCGATGGCGCGCTGGTCGTCGCCGAACGCTGGTGCTCGATCGGCGGAGGCTTCATCGTGCCGGAGGATCAGGTCGGGCAGCCGGTCGCCGATGATGTCGCCGTCCCCTATCCGTTTCGCACGGCCAAGGAACTGCTGGCGCTGTGCGAACGGTACGACCTGCGGATCGCCGATATCGTCATGGCGAACGAGCGGGCATTGCGGTCGGAAAAAGAGATCCTGGAGGGTATCGCCCGGATCGACGCGGCGATGATGGCCTGCATCGCCCGCGGCCTGAATGCCGAGGGGCCGCTCCCGGGCGGTCTCAACGTCAAACGTCGTGCGAAGTCGCTGTCGGAACGGCTGGAGGCGCGCCGCGTTGCTAACGACCGCATGCCGCATGAGGCGATGGATTGGGTCAGCCTCTACGCCATTGCCGTCAATGAGGAGAACGCCGCAGGCGGCCGGGTCGTGACAGCGCCTACGAACGGCGCGGCCGGCGTGATCCCGGCGGTGCTGCGCTATTACCGCGACAACCATTCCGGCGATCACGCGCAGGGCGTGCGCACCTTCCTGCTGACCGCGACCGCGATCGGCGCGCTGATCAAGATGAATGCCTCGATCTCAGGCGCGGAGGTCGGCTGCCAGGGCGAGGTCGGGGCCGCCTGCGCGATGGCCGCCGCCGGCCTGGCCGCCGCCTTGGGCGGCACAAACCGCCAGGTCGAGAATGCCGCCGAGATCGGCATGGAGCATCACCTCGGCATGACCTGCGACCCCATCGGCGGCCTGGTCCAGATTCCCTGCATCGAGCGCAACGCCTTCGGCGCGGTCAAGGCGATCAGCGCCGCCTCGCTGGCGCTGCACGGCACCGGCGAGCACCACGTCACCCTGGACCGCGTCATCGCCACGATGCGGGAGACGGGGGCCGACATGCAGGCGAAGTACAAGGAGACGTCCGCCGGAGGGTTGGCGGTGAATCGGATCGAGTGCTAGTCCCGCCGCCGCGCCCAACCTGGCGCCGGGGCACGCTCCAGCCGGCTTTCCGGGATCAAATAACGTATCTTTCGGCCGAAGCTGCGCAGGCAGACCTCGGTCTCGGCCAGGGGGCCGACCGTGTAGCTGCGGGATGACATGCCGGCCTGCACCCGTTCGATCAGCGCCTTATCCTCCAGGCTCACCATCCGGTTGATGCGCCAGTTGAGATAGCGCGCAGCCCGCATTTCCCTTCGGTCATCCGGCAGCACATAGGCGATCTCGCGGATCAGCGTCTCGGTCGGCGAGACGGGGATGAACTGCATGAAGTCGACCTGATCGGGATAGATGTCGAAGGCGATGTTGGGCCACAGCTTGTAGTAGGCCCATTTGCGCTGCCGCTCCCGCGGCAGATGCGGCGCGTCGGGCAGGTATTTCTGATAGAGCCGTTCCGACAGGTTGGAAGAGGACTCGGCGCGCATGTCGCCCCACATCTTGTCGACCCATTGCTCGGCCTCGGCGCCGTAGGAGCGGCCGAACAGGCGGGTCAGGCCCGGATGGGCGACGGTGATGTGCAGCGCGTCGGAATAATTGTCGCCGACATTCTTCCAATTGACCGCGCGCCGCCTGAGCGTCACCCGGCCCAGCGCCCTGAGCTCGGGCAGGCGATAGGGTTCCAGCTCGGCGCGGTACGGCTCCATCATCTCGGCGATCGAGGGGCCGCCCGGCTGTTGACGGACGAAGACGAAGCCAAGGAAGTCCTCGACCTCCAGCGGCGCCAGGCCGCTGCGATCAAGGTCCAGGCCAGGGAATTTCTCACGGAACGGCACGGTGTTCAGCCGCCCGTCATAGCCATAGCTCCAGGCGTGATAGGGGCAGACGATAGCGCCTTTGCAGGTGCCGCTCGCCCCGTCGAGCAGCCTTGCCGCGCGATGACGGCAGACATTGTGGAAGCCGCGCAACTCGCCGTCCTTGCCGCGCACGACGACGAAACTGTCGCCCATGAAATCCAGCGTGTGATAGTCGCCGGGGTTCGGGATGTCGCTCACATGGCAGACGATCTGCCAGGAACCGGCGAATACCGCCTCGCGCTCCGCCTCCAGGAAATCCGCGTCGCCATAGATCCAGCCGGGCAGGCTCAGCCCGTCCTCGTCGGGCTGACGGACTTGGCTTGGCTCACGAAGGCGAAGCGGCTCGGCCATGGGGAACTCGGATAAAACGCTGTTGGATGCACAACCATACTGTACGACTGTTCAAGAAGGAAGTACAAGCTGCGTTTGACGCGTCGTGGAAAGGGTAAGACATGCAGGACGTCGTGATCGTCGGCGGCGGCCATAACGGGCTGGTTTGCGCGACCTATCTGGCCAAGGCGGGCTTGAAGGTGACGGTGCTGGAACGGCGCGGCGTTGCCGGAGGCGCCGCGGTGACCGAGGAATTCCATCCCGGCTTCCGCAACTCGGTCGCCAGCTATACCGTCTCGCTGCTCAACCCCAAGGTGATCCGCGACCTCGACCTGCATGCCCATGGGCTGCGGATCGTCGAGCGGATGCTGTCCAACTTCCTGCCGCTGGATGATGGGCAGTATCTCAAGGTCGGCGCCGGCAAGACCTATGACGAGGTCGCCAAGTTCTCGCGGAAGGATGCAGACCGGCTGGAGGGCTATGCGAACCAGCTAGATGCGGTCGGCGACGTGCTGCGCGACGTGGTGCTAGAGACGCCGCCCAACATCGTGCGCGGTAGCATCATGGGTGCACTCCCCGAACTGCTGAAGGGCGCGAAGCTCGGCAAGCGGATGAACAGGTTAAGCCTCGAGCAGCAGCGTGTTTTCCTGGACCTGTTTGCCATGTCGGCCGGCGATTACCTCGACGGCTGGTTCGAATCTGCGCCGATCAAGGCGGTCTATGGGTTCGACGGCATCGTCGGCAATTTCGCCAGCCCCTATGCCGCCGGCTCGGCCTATGTGCTGCTGCATCACACGTTCGGCGAGGTCAACGGCAAGAAGGGCGTGTGGGGCCATGCCGTCGGCGGTATGGGCGCGATCACCCAGGCGATGGCCAAGGCGGCAATGGCGGCAGGCGTCGAGATCAAGCTCAACAGCCCGGTCAAGGAAATCCTGGTCGAAAAGGGCCGTGCGGTGGGCGCGGTCACCGCCGCCGGGGAAACCGTGCGCGGTTCCGCCATCGTCTCCAACCTCAATCCCAAGCTGCTCTATCGCGACCTGATCGATCCGGCGGCCCTGCCCAAGGAATTCCTCGACCGCATCCTCAACTGGCGCTGCGGCTCGGGCACCTTCCGGATGAACGTGGCGCTCAGCGAGTTGCCGAGCTTCACCGCCCTGCCCGGCACGGCGCTGGCCGAGCATCACGGCTCAGGCATCATCATGGCGCCCAGCCTGGCCTATATGGAGGACGCCTATGTCGACGCCCGCCGCCAGGGCTGGTCGAAGCGGCCGGTGGTCGAGATGCTCATCCCCTCGACGCTCGACGATTCGCTGGCCCCGCCCGGCCAGCATGTCGCCAGCCTGTTCTGCCAGCATTTTGCGCCGGAATTGCCGAATGGGTCGTCCTGGGACGATCATCGCGAACAGGTGGCCGACCTCATCATCGACACGGTCGACGGCTTTGCCCCTAACTTCAAGGCGTCGGTGCTGGGCCGCCAGATAAACAGCCCGCTGGATCTGGAGCGGACCTTCGGTCTCATCGGCGGCGACATCTTCCACGGCGCGCTCGATCTCAACCAGATCTTCTCTGCCCGCCCGATGCTGGGTCACGCCGACCACCGTGGCCCGATCCCCGGCCTCTATATGTGCGGCTCCGGCACCCACCCCGGCGGCGGCGTCACCGGGGCCCCGGGGCACAATGCGGCGGGGGAAATCCTGGCGGACTTCAGGCGGAAAAAGCTGCGGCGTGGATAAGCCCGCTCGGTGCCGCGCTCATTTTCTGGCGCGCGGCCAATGTCTCGTGGCGTGCCCATTCACCTTACGGCGCACTGCCAGGATTGCATTGCGCCGAACGCGCTTCAGCTTGCGGCCGTCCACGGCTTTGTCCGGCGTGGCTGCGCGTGCGGCTTCCAATTCGCTCGCCGACAGGTCGCGCCTGAAGAATTTCCGCAGGCTTTCTTCCAGTTCGTTCATGAAATTGATCCATTGAGATTCAAGGATATTCCGGCGGCGAGGCGCTGATCATTGCCCCGTGGGAATATCGGCGCTCACCAGATCACGGGGCGGCATAAAGAATCCATGCCAGGAATCGGGCGCACTTATAAAATTAATGCACGATCCCCCAGATGGCGAAGGCGAGAAGCCCGATGTTGAGATAGGCGGTCGCCGACATGCCGAAGGCGCGGTAGAGCGGGTGGATGCGGTAGCCGACCCAGAAGGCTATGCGGGCGACGACGAAGACGATCGCACTCGCGGGGATCACCCTCATCTGGTCGGCGGTGAGGGTGGCGCTCAGCGCCAGCGTCGAGACAAGATAGATTGCGAACTGCTGCAGCGTGTTGTCGACGACGCGGCAATTGACCTGCATCGCCAGGCTCTCCTTCCGCAGCGTCGGGTCGATCGCCTCGCTCAGAAAGCGGCCATTGCCGACGGCGATGATGCCGAGCAGAAGGGGGAAAACGGCGAAAACATTCGCCTGCAGCGCATAGACAAGCCGGCTGGATATGTCGCCCAGCGCCGGGTTGACCGGCCACAGGTTGTAAATGAATGCCGTGCCCGCGATCATGGCAATGATGCCGGTCGCGGCGCCCGCCGCGACGACCTTCTGGTCTTTTGTCATGGCTTCCCCCTGCGCAGGGATCGTCGCGCGTTACAGTCTAACGGGCAAGTTCTGTGATCGAGGGAGGAAGGCGATGAGCGACAAGGGGCCCGCGCCTCGGGCCGCGGTTTTGGATGATTTGCTGGCGCGGCACACCGGACCGGTGGTCATCATGAATCTGCTGAAGTTCAAGGACGACGCCGGCGACGGGCGGACGGGGCGGCAGGCCTACGCGGATTACGGCGCTTTGGCGGCCGAGATTCTCCCCGTCTATGGCGCGGAGGTGGTCTGGACCGGGCGGCAGCAGGAAATCATCAATGGCGGTCCGCAAGACGACTGGGATGTCGTGCTGCTGGTGCGCTATCCCAGCGTCGATGCGCTGGCCCGGATGAGCGCCAGCCCGGAATACCGGGCGATCTATCACCACCGCACCGCCGCCCTGGCGCGCGAAACCGTGACCACGCTGACGGAGGATTTCGCGCTGGGGGACTGAGCGTTACGACGAAGGCTTCGCCCAGCCCGCATGCTTGGCCAGGAAATGGCCGAACTCGATCCGCATCTCGCGGTCCTCGGGCGCGCCGCCGAAGCCGCCGTGGGGCATGGCTTCCCAGACATGGAGCTCGGTCTCGATCCCGGCCTTGCGCAGCGCCCGGTGGATGCGGGCGGAGTTCGACAGGAAGACGTCGCGCGTGCCGGTCTGGATGAAGGTGGGCGGAAAGCCCTTGGTGAAGTCGGCGAAGATCGGCGACAGGTAGGGGTGCGCCAGGTCCGCCCCGTTGGCGTAGAGCGCGTTCATCGCCGGCAGGCCGCCACGCAGGATGACGTCGATGTCGCGGTTGGTCTGGAACGTGTCGCCGGATTCGGTGAGGTCGACCTCGGGCGTGAACAGGCCGACAGCCGCCGGCAGGGGCAGGCCGAGGTCGCGGATCTTGAGCGGAACCGCCGCCGCCAGGTTGCCGCCGCCCGACCCGCCTGAGATCACGATCTGCGCTGGGCTGTAGGTCTTCAGCATCTCGCGATAGACCGCGACGCAATCGTCGATCGCGGCGGGATAGGGATGGTCGGGCGGATTGCGATAATCGACGCCATAGACCTTGCAGCGATTCTCGAACGCCTCCATCCGCGCGAACAGATGGGTCGGCTCGCCACCCAGGATCACCAGCCCGCCGCCATGGAAATAGAGCAGCACCTTGTCCTGGTTTTCCGCCGGAATGCTCTCGGGCTCAGCGATATAGACGGTCACGCTGGCGACGGTCACGGTCTCGGACCTGACCGGCAGCGCCATCAGCGGGCCGCGCATCATCTCGGCCATGCCGCTATTCATCATTTCAATGCGGGCGTACCAGCCGGCCTTGTCGTCCAAGGCCGGGAAAGGCGCCTGTGCCGGGCGCTCCATGGCGAGCGCGGCCTGCGCCTCGGGGCTGATCGAACTCGGTACCGGGATGGTGCGCTCGGTCAGGTGCACACCCTTCAACTCGCCGGAACCGCTCATGATTTCCTCCCGCTGGACGTTTGCCGGCACCCTATCGGCAGGGCGCCGCGCCTGTCCACGAAGAAACGTCTTTGACGCGAATGCATAGCGCGCTTGCCATTTTTGCAGATGTCGCGGAAGTTCTGCCATCGACTCACGAACCGAGATACGGGACCCGAATGCCGCAACGATCCATGTTTGCCGCCAAAACCCCCGAAGAGGTCATTGCCAGCGGCGAAGCCGGCGAACATCAGCTGAAACGTGCACTGGGATCCTGGAACCTGATCGCACTCGGCATCGGCGCGATCATCGGCGCCGGCCTGTTCTCGCTGACCGGCGTGGCGGCGGCGGACAATGCCGGCCCCGCCATCGTGCTCTCCTTCATCCTCGCCGCGCTCGGCTGCGCGCTCGCCGGCATGTGCTACAGCGAGATGGCATCGATGATCCCGATCTCGGGCAGCGCCTACACCTATGCCCAGGCGACGTTGGGTGAGCTGGCGGCCTGGACCATCGGCTGGGCCCTGGTGCTGGAATATGCCCTGGGCGCGGCCACCGTCTCGGTCAGCTGGTCATCCTATGTGATGGACCTGTTCAATAGCCTCGGCGTGCCGATATCGACCAAGCTGGCGCTTGGCACCTTCATGGGCATGCCGCTGACGCTGGATTTCGGCGCGATCTTCATCATTGTCGTGGTGTCGCTGATCCTGATGCGCGGCATCTCCGAATCCGCCCTGGTCAACAACATCATCGTCACGGTCAAGGTGACGATCGTGCTGGCGGTGATCGCGGTCGGCATCTTCTATATCCATCCGCACAACTATGTGCCGTTCATACCCGAGAATACCGGCAAATTCGGCGAGTTCGGGATCAGCGGGATCATCCGCGGCGCCGGCACCATCTTCTTCGCCTATATCGGCTTCGACGCCGTCTCCACCGCCTCGCAGGAGGCGAAAAATCCGCAGCGCGACATCCCGATCGGCATCATGGGATCGCTCGTCGTCTGCACCGTGCTCTATATCGCCTTCGCCTTGGTGCTGACCGGCATGGTCAGTTACAAGGACATGCATGGCGACGCCCATCCGGTCGCCACAGCGATTAACCTCACGCCCTTTCCCGTCCTGCAGGTCCTGGTCAAAGTCGGGATCATCGGCGGTTTCACCTCGGTGATCCTGGTGATGCTGCTGGGCCAGTCGCGCGTCTTCCGGGCCATGGCCCAGGACCGGCTGATCCCGAAGATGTTCAGCGACATCCATCCGAAGTGGCAGACGCCGTGGCGGTCGAACCTGACGCTGATGATCTTCGTCGCCTTCTTCTCCGGCTTCCTGCCGATCGTCGTGCTTGGGCATATGACATCGTTCGGCACGCTGTTCGCCTTCATCATCGTCTGTATCGGCGTGATCGTGCTCAGGCGGGCCCGGCCGGAATTGCCGCGGCCCTACCGCACGCCGTGGGTGCCGGTGGTGCCCGTCCTCGGCGTCCTGGTGTGCTTCCTGATGCTGCTGTTCCTGCCCGCCCTCACCTGGGTCATGGCGATGACATGGCTGGTCATCGGCTACGCGGTCTATTTCGGCTATGCCCGCCGGCGGGTGACCACGCTGCCCCAAGCGGCTGAGTAGCTGGCGGCGGAATAGCGGCCTAGCTGTCTTCCTCCACTGGGTCCCCGCCCAGTGACCGGATCATCGCCGATATCTCGCCGACGACCGTGTCTAGCACGGCGGGGTCGATGCCGCGCGCAACCAGGCTGACGCCGAACTTGCCGCTGCGGAACCAGGGATAGCTGCCGATATCGACGTCCGGATGGGCGGCCTGGATCGCGCCCAGCGGTTCGGCCAGTACGCTTTCGCCGATCAGGCAGGCGACCGAGCGCGACAGCACCACCGGGCCGCCAGGCAGGGTCGGCACGATATGGTCGATCATCGCCCGCATGATTGCCGGCACGCCGGCCAAGATGAAGACGTTCTCGATCCGGATGCCCGGTGCGCCCGAAACCAGATTGTCGACCAGTTCGGCGCCCTCGGGCGTGCGCGCCATGCGCAATCGGCCGGGCGTGACCTTGTCCGCGCCGTAATGGGCGATGAGCCGCCTCTCCGCCTCTGGATGGACGATCACCGGCCGGCCGAACGCCTTGGCGATGGCATCGACCGTGATGTCGTCATGCGTCGGGCCGATGCCGCCGGTGGTGAAAACGTAGGTGTAGCGCGCTGATAGCGCCCGTACGGCGGCGACGATCTCATCCTCGATATCCGGCACCACCCGCGCCTCGGCCAGACGGATGCCGCGCTGGGTCAGCTTGGTGGCGATATGGTTCAGGTTCAGGTCCTGCGTGCGGCCCGAGAGGATTTCGTTGCCGATGATCAGGACGGCGGCGGTGGGGGCGGGATCTGTCATCGGCCCTGTGCCGCCCTGGCCTGCGCCGCCCTGGCCCGCTGGGTCAGCTCCCCTCGCAGTGTCGTGAACACCGATTTTGATGGCAGCCAGGATGATGTGATCGAAACCGGTTTGCCGACATGCGGCGTGATCTTCAGGAACTCCTGCGAGCGGACCTGGTGGTGTTGGATCGATTTGATGTCGGCGTAGGCCAAGGTCCGCTCCTGTCTCCTGATGCCGAAGGGAACGGTGATCGAGGACGCTCCCAGGGTCAGTACCGGTTTCCGCGTGAAGGAAACGTACAAAGCAAAGATCGCGGCCGGCACGAAGAGGAAGCCGACGGCGGCAATGACGTAATAGAAGATCGTCGCCTCGCCGGGATCGAGCCGGATCACGCGGTCGATCAGCAGGCCCCGCGTGTTCGTCCGCGCCTCATGCAGCATGTATAGGCCGATGGCGCCGAAGAAAAGAATGCCCAAGGCCATTGTCGTCGGCTTGGCGCGATAGGGATAGATCTGCTCTGCTGACATGGGTCCTGACTTCTGCTGCACCGACGCTACGCGACCGGCAGTGGATGGAAAAGGGATATTCGGCCCTTATTGTTTTGCCGATAGAACGATCCAAATCTTGATCCCGTGCGCTGGTTGGCCGATTGTGCAGGCGTATTTCATTTCAGAGCTTTCGATGAACCGTCAGACCGCCTATCGCGAACCCGCTCACGATCCCGCTGTCGTCATCCACGGGCCGGATGCCTTCGCGGCGATGCGCGTGGCCGGGCAGCTGGCGGCAGCGACGCTCGACTTCATCACCCCTTATGTGAAGCCCGGCATCACCACCGCCGAGCTCGACCGGCTGTGCGAGCAGTTCCAGCGCGACCATGGCGGCGTCCCGGCGCCGCTGGGCTATAAAGGCTATCCCAAGTCGGTCTGCATCTCGATCAACCATGTCGTCTGCCACGGCATCCCGGGCGACCGGAAGCTGCTAGACGGCGATATCCTGAATATCGACGTTACGCCCACGGTCGATGGCTGGCATGGCGATTCCAGCCGCATGTACCTGGCCGGCGACAAGATCCCGCTCCGCGCCCGCAAGCTGGTCGACGTCACCTATGACGCGATGATGCTGGGCATCGCTCAGATCAAGCCGGGGGCGACCCTGGGCGACGTCGGCCATGCCATCCAGAAATTCGTCGAATCCCACCGCTTCTCCGTGGTGCGGGATTTCTGCGGCCACGGCACCGGCAAAATCTTCCACGAGGCGCCGTCGGTGCTGCATTACGGGCGGTCCGGCGAAGGGCTGGTCTTGAAGGCCGGCATGATCTTCACGGTCGAACCGATGGTGAATATCGGCCGGCACGAGGTGAAGATCCTTGATGACGGCTGGACCGCTGTGACCCGCGACCGGTCGCTGTCGGCCCAGTTCGAGCACACGATCGGCGTGACCGAAACCGGGGTCGAAATCTTCACCCAGTCACCCACGGGCCTCACCAAGCCGCCCTACATCTTCCCGGCGGCGTGACGCACAGCCGGAGACTCTTTTTCCCGACGACGCCGAACCCGGCCATACCGGGCACCGGCAAAGGCTGCGCGCCCGCTTCATGAATGGCGGGGCCGACGCGCTGCCCGATTACGAGCTGCTCGAACTCGTGCTGTTCGCTGCCATCCCGCGCAAGGACACCAAGCCGCTTGCCAAGCAGCTGATCGCCCGATTCGGCGATTTCGCCGGCGTGATCAGCGCCTTGCCGTCGCAGCTCGCCCTGGAAGGCCTGTCCGACAACACCATTGCGACGCTCAAATTGATCCAGGCCGGCGCGGTGCGTTTGAGCCGGCAGCGCGTGATGAGCCAGCCGATCCTGTCCTCCTGGGCCGCGCTCACCGAATATCTGCATTCAGCCATGGCACGCGAGACCAACGAGCAGTTTCGCCTGCTGTTCCTCGACCGCAAGAACCGCCTGATCGGCGACGAGGTGCAACAGCGCGGCACGGTCGACCATACGCCGGTCTATGTCCGCGAGGTGGTCAAGCGGGCGCTGGAACTCTCCGCGACCGCGCTGATCCTGGTCCACAACCACCCGAGCGGTGACACGACCCCGTCGCGCGCCGATATCGAGATGACCCGTGACATCGCCCGCGCCCTGACCCCGGTCGGGGTGACGGTGCACGACCATGTCATCGTCGGCGGAGGCGAGCCGGCCAGCCTGAGGGCGATGGGGCTGTTGTCGTGAGGGCGCGCAGGCTGCTCTGGCTTTTGCCGACCCTCTTGCCGCTAGCAGGCAGCTACGCCCAAACCGATACGGCGCAGGATCAGCGCGAAGAGCTCATCGTTAAGGGAAAGCGCAACAAGCCGCTCAGCGAATGGGAGCAGCTGCAGGCGCACGACGCACAATATCGCGAGCTGAAAGCCAGGTTCGATCCCGACATGCGCCAGACTACGGTCGACCAAGCCGCCGCCGACCGCGACTTCGCCGCGCCGGGCGGTATCCACGCCTTGCAGCAGGAGCGCGAGTCCCCAGTCGTCGTCGAAGCCCCGCCGCCTTGATCAGCCGGGCGGCGTGTTGCGCTCCAGGAACACCCGCACCCGGCGGATCGATTCGTCGAGATGGTCCGGTCCCCGCCAATCCCGCTGGACCTCGATGTTCGGGGCCAGGGCTGCGATCTCAGCACTGGTTTCGGCGGGGTGTGGCTTGTCGGTGCCGGGCTGTAAGTACAGCGGTGTCGCGCAGTTGCGAACGAAATCGCGGGTGACAGAGAAGATGAATTCGCCGCCGAACATGTTGCGGCCGAAGGACTCGATGGTTTCCCAGGGGATCGACGGATCGCGAGCACGCACGGTCTCGCCATAGGCCTTCACCCCGTCGTCCCACGTGCCGCGGTTGTCGCCCAGGCCGATCGGGTTCTGCAGCACCGCAGCGGCGACGCGCGACCCGTCGTGCTCGATCGCCTCAAAGCAATAGCTGCCGCCGATGCAGCCGCCCATTACGTGGAACCTGTCGAAGCCCAGATGGTCCATTAGGGCGAAATGGTCGTCCGCGAAAGTATGCCAGCCGTGATCGGGCTTAACGTCGGCGACGGACTGGCCGGCGTTGCGCTGGTCCATGGCGATGACGGTGAAGCGGTCGGATAACGCCATGCACGGGTTCATCCACGGCAGGCCGGGCTTCGTCCAGAACTCGATCGAGGATTTGAGGCCGCCCGGCGCGAACAGCAGGATCGGGAAGCCCGCGCCATGGACCTGGTAATAAAGCTCAGCATCGGGGCGCTTGAACATCGGCATGGCGGGCCTCTTCTCCTGCGTAGAGATGCACAGCTATAAGTCCGGGGTGCAGCCGCAACAACACATAATCAGGGCCACAATCGACGCCGATCCGCCTGCCGTACGAGCCTATCCCGCCGTCGCGCAATGGGTAGCATTGGCGGCGCTGTCGATTGGGTTCGGCGCGGTGCTGGTATGGTTCAGGGTGCCGGCGGCCCTGTTCCTGGCGCCGATGGTCGCGGCGATCCTGCTGGCGGTCAATGGCGGGTCGGTGGAGATACCGTCCTGGATCGCGGTCGCCGCCCAGGGGCTGATCGGCTGCATGATCGCCCGCATGCTGCCGCCCTCGGTCGTCGGCGAGGTGGCGGTGCACTGGCCGCTTTTTACCGTGATCATGCTCGCGGTCATCGCCGCCAGCGGCCTGCTCGGCTGGGCGGCGGCGCGGCTCGGGCTGTTGCCGGGCACAACGGTGATCTGGGGCCTCAGTCCCGGCGCGGCGCCGACCATGATCATCATTGCCGAGGCCTATGGCGCCGACGCGCAGTTCGTCGCCCTGATGCAGTATCTGCGTCTGTTCCTCGTCGCCGCCGTCGCCTCGGTTGTCGCCCGCATGCTGGGCGGCGGCGCCGTGCACCCGGCGCAGGCCACGGCGTGGCTGCCGCCCGTTCACTGGATATCGCTCGCCGAAACACTGGTGCTCGCCCCCTCCGGTCCGATCGCGGCGGCGCTGCTGCGCAAGCCTGTGCTGGCGCTGTTGCTCCCGATGTTCGCCGGCGTGTGGGTGTCCGCGCAGGGCTGGATCGCGATCGAGACGCCGCCCTGGCTGCTGGCGGTGAGCTATGCCGTCGTCGGCTGGCGGGTCGGGCTGCGCTTCACCCGCCCGCTGCTGATCCATGCCGCCAGGGTGCTGCCGCGCATGATCGCCTGCACCTTCGCGCTGATCGCGCTGTGCGCCGGCCTGGCGGCGATCCTGGCCAAGGGTACCGGCGTGGACCCGCTGACCGCCTATCTCGCGACCAGCCCCGGCGGCGCCGATTCGGTCGCGATCATCGCCGCCCAGAGCAATGTCGACGCGCCCTTCGTGATGGCGATGCAGACGCTGCGCTTCATCGGAGTGATGCTGATCGGCCCCAGCCTGGCCAGCTGGGTCGCACGGCACACGGTTCCGCCGCCGCCCTGATCATCCAGGCTGGCTAATCGTCCAGGGCCTGATAGGCCAGGGCCCAGATATCGGTATAGATCGACTCAGGCACGGGGCTGCGCATCATCCGCTGGGTGAGCAGGATGCAGGTCAGCCTCTCTCTGGGGTCGTTGCGGGCTGTCGTGCCCATGCCGCCGTCCCAGCCATAGCTGCCGACAGAGAGGTAACCGTGGCGCGCGGTGATCACGCTCATGCCGAAACCCCAGCCGTTTCCGTCCCAGAAGCCGGGATAGAAGGGCGAGGGCGCCTTCTGCGCCGGCAGGATCTGGTCGGTGGTCATCAGCTCGACCGTCGCGCGCGACAGGATACGGCCTCCGCCGTGGCGACCCTCATGGCGGCCCAGATTCAGCATCATCCGGCTGAAGGCGAGATAATCGTCGACGGTCGAGACCAGCCCGCCGCCGCCCGAGGCGAAGACCGGCTGCCGCGACCAGCGCCCGCCGCGGCCCGGGTCGTAGACCACCATCTTCCCGCTTTCGCGGTCGATCATATAAGCGGTCGCCAGACGGCCGATCTTGTCGCCCGGCACGAAGAAACCGGTATCCCTCATGCCCAGCGGCGCGAAGATACGCTCCTCCAGGAACGTCTCGAACGGCTGGCCGGTCGCCCGGGCGATCAGGATGCCCAGAATGTCCGACCCGGTATGGTAGTGCCAGCTTTCCCCCGGCTGGGCGATCAGCGGCAGCTTGGCGAAGCGGGCGATCCAGTCGTCCGGGGCGAAATCGGCCGGGCTGGGGCCGGGGGCGAACCCGGCGTCGCTCATCGCCTTCTGGATCGGATAGGTGCCGGGCCAGGCCATGACCGCGCCGAAGCCGCAGCGGAAGGTCAAGAGGTCTCTCAGTGTCAGCGGCCGGTTGGCCGGCACCGTGTCGTCGATCTCGCTTTCGAGCGAGCGCAGCACGCGCCTGTTCGCCAGTTCCGGCAGCAGCCGGTCGACCGGCTCATCGAGCCGCAGCTTGCCCTCCTCGACAAGGATCATCGCGGCCGCGGCGGCGATCGGCTTGGTCATCGAGGCGATGCGGAAGATCGTGTCGCGCGCCATCGGCACGCCCGCCGCCAGGTCCTGGACGCCGGCCGCCACGATATGGACCGCATCGCCGCGCGCCACCAGTGCGGTCAGGCCCGGAACGTCGCCGTGGTCGACATAGGCCTGCATCGCATCGTCGAGGCGCCGCAGGCGCGAAGTGGAAAAGCCTCTCATCGCTCGAGTTTCTCCTGCGCCAGCGGGATCGCATCGTCGCTGCCCAGCGGCGGGTCGCCCTTGGGATAGAAGGTGGCGGGCGGATTGCTCTGCAGGAACATCCGGGCCGCCGTCTGCGCCACGTCTCCTGTCGTCTGCACCGGCGCTGCCACGCGGAAGGCGGCCCAAGCTGCGGTCGGCGCAGCGCCGAAGGTGCGGGTCGCGCTCTCCGCCGCGCGCTGATCCAGCAGCCTGGCGGCGTTGCTGAGGTCGATCGCCAAGAGGCCGAATGCGGTTTCCAGCGCCTGGTGCAGGTGGTTGAGCGGCACCGGCCCCTCTTCTGCGGCGGCTGGTGTGCCCGGCAACGGCGCGGCGATGCGTTCCGCCAGGGCAACGTTCAGCATGCTGACGGCGCCGGTGAAGGCCATCACGTCGTTCGCCAGTGCCGAGAGGTCGCGGTTGAGCGAAGGCGTGATGAAGCCGCGCCTCCCGCCGTCGTTCCTGCCACCCTTGACGAAATATTTCAGCAACCGCGGGCTCGCGAGCTCGTGCGACTCACGCTGCGACAGGCCGGGGCGGACCGCCAGCGCCTGGTCCGAGGAATTGAGCGCCACCAGCAGCACGTCGCGCAGGGTTCCCCAGGCGCGCCACGCCGTGCCTTGGCGGGTCAGGGACAGGTCCAGATTCGCCGGAAATGGGCGCGGCGCCGGATTGTCCTCGGTCAGCAGATAGCTGCCTTTCAGCATGTCCAGCACGCGGGCGGCGTTCCAATAGGTCCATTTCAGCGGCCGGTTCTCCTGCGCGGGCAGGGCGAGCGGCGCGATGCCGGCATTCGTGCCGTTCAGGTCCATGGCGAAGATCAGGTCCGACCATTCCAGCATCAGCCGTCCGTCGGCGACCAGCAGCGCGGTGCGGCCGATCGCGTAAGCCTCCGTCCCGGTCAGCGCGTTGTAGTCGTCGTCGACGGGCTTCAGCGTCGTCAGCCCAGCCTGGGACAGGGCCTGCGCCGCCGGCATGCGGATGCCGTGGTAATAGGCGTCGCCCTTGCCGACCATCGCCGCGGCGACGCCGCCCAGCGGGTTGGCGGCCGACACCGCCGGCGTGATGCCGTTATTGAGGAAACCCAGCAGCATCTGCGTGACCGGGGCGCTGGCCGGGGCATAGGTCAGCGTGTTGGCCCGCACCACCATCATTGCCCGCACGACTTCCTCGTCGGTGATCTCTGTCCCAGTCGTGGCGCCGGCCTGGAAGGCCGTGAGCTGCTTCTGCTGCAGCATCGCCGCGATCTCCGGCGCGGCCGGGTCGCCCTCGAACAGGACGGTTCCGCTATTGTCGGCGGCCCGGTTGAAGCCGGCGATCGCAACGCCCTCGGCGGCGCCCTGCAGCAGCAGGGCATGCGCCTCGTCCTGGTTCTGCGCCGCCTCCGGACTGACTTCGGCCTTCTGGCCGAAACGGGCGACGGCGACCAGCTGCTCGACCGTCAGGTCGTGGCCGGTCAGCGTGATCGGATCGGCAGGCGCCGCAGTCTGTGGGGCGCCAGTCTGGGGCATGATCGGGCGGTAGGGCGCGGCGGCGGCATGGCTGGCAACGATCAGGGCCCAAAGGAGGACGACGGGCACCGCCGGCGCGGCCATCCGGATATGTCCATAAGACCGCTTCAGAAGCCGCAAGACCGTCCCCTCATCGTGCGCTCACGAAAAATCACTGCCTTTGTACCAGTTTTCCTTGTATCGAACGTATTACGGTCAAGCTATGGCCAATCGCGGACCGGCATGACGGGTTTGTCGGAAACGCGCAAAAAGCGACGGGCCTGCGGCGATTGAGGGGATTGCGATTTCGCAAATCATCCCAGCTATATATGCTATAAGGCACAAGGATAGGCGGTTCGGTGTTGACTCCTTGTGTGTATGGGAGACGGTTCATGCGGTTCGAGATTTTCAGCAACTCCTTGAGGGCGGCGGCCGTGGCATCGCTCGCGCTGACCCTGGGGGCCGGCACGGCCCTGGCGCAGACCGACTCGTCCGAGCGCGAGGAAATCATCGTTACTCACCAGCGCCTGGGTCCGCTCAGCGATTGGGCTTCGATGCAGCAACATTCGGCCGACTACAAGCGCCTCAAGGAAAAGTACGACCCGACCCAGGGTTCGTCGCATACCGACAACTGGGCCTCGGACCGGAATCTCGCCTCGCATAGCAACAACAGCGACAGCTTCATGCAGGAAAGCCTCGACTCGCCGACGCCGCCGGCCGTCCAGGCGGTCAAGGACGCCATCGTTCCCCCCTGATCCAGATCGCTCCACTGTTGACAGCCGGCCAGCCAAGGCCGACCATGAATTCTCCCTGGGGAGCCCGGCTGACGGGCTGAGATACCGCTGGGCCCGTCGCTACGGGCAGCGCGGAAACCCATCGAACCTGATCCGGTCAGCACCGGCGTAGGGATGGGATTTGGCGCCTTTTTCGCTTATCCGCCCCTTATTGCCCGCTGACGACACCTAAGGGGTTGCGAACCATGCCCGACGATCTGTCCTCGGCGAAGAATTTCGGCGTCTCGACCGGCCCGTTGCCGGCCTCGACCAAGATCCATGTTCCGGGGACAGTCCATCCCGGCATCCGCGTGGCGATGCGCGAGATTGCGCTGTCGGGCGGCGAGCCGTCGATCCGCGTCTACGATGCCTCCGGCCCCTACAGCGATCCCAACGCCAATATCGACATCATGGCCGGCCTGCCCCGGCTCCGGCAAAGCTGGATCGAGGGGCGCGGCGATGTCGAACGCTATGACGGCCGCCCGGTCACCGCCCTCGACGACGGGCTGAAGAAGGGCGAGCGTCCGGCCCATGCCGCCTTCCCGAATGCGCCCGCCCGGCCGCTGCGCGCCAAGCCGGGCCGCAACGTCTCCCAGCTGGCCTATGCCCGGGCCGGCATCGTCACGCCCGAGATGGAATATGTCGCCATCCGCGAGAATATAGGTCGGGCACAGCGTGCAGGCATCGTGCGCGACGGCGAGAGCTTCGGCGCCGAGATTCCCGATTACGTGACCCCCGAATTCGTCCGCGACGAGGTCGCGCGCGGCCGCGCCATCATCCCGGCCAACATCAACCATCCGGAAATCGAGCCGATGGCGATCGGCCGCAATTTCCTGGTCAAGATCAACGCCAATATCGGCAATTCCGCCGTCGCCTCCTCGATCGAGGAGGAGGTGGAGAAGATGGTGTGGTCAACGCGCTGGGGCGCCGACACGGTGATGGACCTGTCGACCGGCCGTAACATCCACACCACCCGCGAATGGATCGTCCGCAACTCCCCGGTGCCGATCGGCACGGTGCCGATCTATCAGGCGCTGGAGAAGGTCGGCGGCAAGGCCGAGGACCTGACCTGGGAGCTGTATCGCGACACGCTGATCGAGCAGGCTGAGCAGGGGGTGGATTATTTCACTATCCATGCTGGCGTCCGGCTGGCCTATATCCCGCTGACGGCGCGGCGCGTCACCGGCATCGTCAGCCGCGGCGGCTCGATCCTGGCCAAGTGGTGCCTGGCGCATCACCAGGAGAATTTCCTCTACACGCATTTCGAAGAGATCTGCGAGATCATGAAGGCCTATGACGTCAGCTTCTCGCTGGGCGATGGCCTGCGCCCCGGCTCGATCGCCGACGCCAATGACGAAGCCCAGTTCTCCGAGCTCAGGACCCTCGGCGAGCTGACCCAGATCGCCTGGAAGCACGATGTGCAGACGATGATCGAGGGCCCCGGCCATGTGCCGATGCACAAGATCAAGGTGAACATGGAAGAGCAGCTGAAGCATTGCGGCGAGGCGCCGTTCTATACGCTTGGGCCGCTCACGACCGACATTGCGCCGGGCTATGACCACATCACCAGCGGTATCGGCGCTGCGATGATCGGTTGGTACGGCTGCGCCATGCTCTGCTACGTGACACCGAAGGAGCATCTGGGTCTGCCCGACCGCGATGACGTCAAGGTCGGCGTCATCACCTACAAGATCGCGGCCCATGCCGCCGATCTGGCCAAGGGCCACCCCGCCGCGCAGGTGCGCGACAACGCGCTCAGCAAGGCACGGTTCGAGTTCCGTTGGAAGGACCAGTTCAACCTGTCGCTGGACCCTGAGACGGCGGCGCATTTCCATGACGAGACGCTGCCGGCCGATGGGGCCAAGACGGCGCATTTCTGCTCGATGTGCGGCCCCAAATTCTGCTCGATGAAGATCACGCAGGAGGTCCGCGACTATGCCCAGAAGGGCATGGAGGAAATGTCCGAGGCCTTCATCGCCGGCGGAGCCGAGGTCTATATCCCCGCGGTGGAAAGCGGGATCAGCGCGGAAGCGGCCGAATAGGCCGCTTCGATTTCCACGCGCGGCGGGCGCGGCATCGAAACCCTGGCAATCCCCGGGAACGGGTGCTAAGGAGCCGCGCCTGCTTCAATGGTGAAGCGTTTTGAGATTTCCGGAGCAAGTTTGATGGCTGAAGCCCAGTTCATGTCGGTGACCCCCGAGCAGCTCGGCGGGATCATGCAGGAGGCCGGTTACCGGACCGAGCACCGCACCGACAATAACGATATCCCGCTGATCGCCAGCGCCACCGCCGGCATCAGTTTCAACGTTCGCCTGGGCAACCGCGCCGTGCCGCCGGTCGAGGGCTATCTCGACTTCACCTTCCTGACGGTGATCAAGATCGACGGCGACTTCCCGCTCGATCGGATCAACGACTGGAACCGCAACAAGCGCTTCGCCCGCCTGCACAAGGTCGACGATTTCATCGTCTTCGACATGGATGTTGTGGTCGCCGGCGGCGTGACCAACAATCATGTCCGCGCGACGATGGAGCTGTGGGACCGCCTGCTGCAGGAACTGATGGCTTGGCTGCGCGGCGACGCCCCGGTGGCTGCCAACAACGCCTGATCGCGGCCTACAGCCCGATTTCCTGACGGAACGGCGGAATTCCGCCGTTCCGTACAAAAACCTCCAATCTTTTCGGGCGGGGCGGGCTCAAACCGCCTCGTTGCTGTGTTATTGGGATACAGGCCCTGCGCCAGTCCGGCGGGCCGATCGGGGGTATCTCAATGGCGCGGCGCCTGTTCAGCGCACGTCGAAGCGGCTCGGCATCGGGCAGCGGCTCGCCAATCGAAACGCTGATCATCATCGGTGCGGTGGCGGCCGGGCTTTATCTCGGCCGCGGCATCGCCATCCCCGTCGCCATCGCTATCCTGATCAGCTTTTCGCTCGGGCCGCCGGTCAGCTGGCTGCATCGCCGGCATTTCGGGCGGATTCCGGCGATCCTGGCGGTTGTCCTGCCGGTCCTGTTCGCCGTCAGCGCCGTCGCCTATGTCGTCACCACCGAGGTCGGGCGGCTGGCCAGCAACATCCCGGCCTATCGCACCAATATCGAAACCAAGGTCAACAACGTCGCCAACGCGCTGCCCTCGCGCGCGGCGCTGGATCGCGGCACGGCGTTCCTGCGTAGCCTACGGAGCGCACCGCCGCAGCGCAGCTTCCACGGACATGAAAGCCTTCCCCGGAACGGCGGCGCCGACAAGCCGATCGCGGTCGAGATCCAGAATCCCGAGCTGACGCCGATCGATATCGTCCGCGCCGTCGTCGGCCCGTTGGTCGAGCCGATCACGGACACCGCGCTGGTTCTGCTTTTCGTCATCTTCTTCCTGGCCGAGAAGGAGACGTTGCGCGACCGCATCATCCGCCTGGCCGGAGTCAGGGATCTGCACCGTACCACCCGGGCGATGGACGAGGCCGGCACGCGCGTCAGCCGCTACCTGCTGCTCCAGACGCTGGTCAATATCGCTTTCGGCTCGATCCTGGCGATCGCGCTCTCCGTGCTGGGGCTGCCCAATGCCGCCTTGTGGGGTGGGCTCGCGACGCTGCTCCGCTTCGTCCCCTATCTCGGTGTCATCGCGTCCAGCATCCTGCCGCTGGCGCTTGCCTTCGCCGTCGACCCCGGCTGGCAGATGCTGATCTGGACGGCGGGAATATTCGTGGCGCTGGAGCTGCTCACCGGCAACGTGCTGGAGCCCTGGCTTTATGGCTCGTCGACCGGCCTGTCGGCGGTGGCCCTAGTGCTGTCGGCGATCTTCTGGACCTGGCTGTGGGGCGCGATCGGCTTGCTGCTGGCGACGCCGCTGACGGTCTGCATCGCTGTGGTCGGACGCTATGTGCCGCAGCTCGCCTTCCTCGACATATTGCTTGGCAATCAGGCGCCGCTCCGACCGCACCAGGCCTTCTATCAGCGCCTGCTGGCGGGCCGTCCCGACGAGGCCGCGGACCAGGCCGAGGAGTATGTCCGGACCCATTCCATGAATGTCTTTCTCGGCCGCGTCGCGCTCCGGGCGCTGCTGCTGGCCGAGCGCGACCGGCTGCGTGGCGCGCTGGAGGACGAGTATGTGAAGCAGGTGGCCGACGGGGCCAGGGCGGTCCTCGAAACGCTCAACGGCCGCTTGCGTGGCGAGGACGGGCGGAAGCGCCCGCCGACGATCGAGGCCGATCTCGTGATCTGTGCCGCCGGGCGCAGCGAGCTGGACGAGGCGGCGGCCGCGCTGCTTGCCCAGGCGCTGGAGGGTGATGGGCGGGCCGTGGTCGTCCTGCCCTATGCCGCGGCGATCCATATCGCCCTGCCGGATGTCGATCCGGCGCGGATCAAGACCGTCTGCCTGTCCTATCTCGACCCCGAGGCGGTGCCCCACGCCCGCTATCTCGCACGCCGCTTCCGCCGGCGCATCGGTGCCGATATCGGCCTGATCGCCGCCTTCTGGGGCATGGAACAGGACGCCGCCAAGATAGAGCATGCCCGCGCCGAAACCCGCGCCGACCAGGTGGTTCAGTCGCTCGACGCGGCTGTCGAGGCGGTGAAGCACGGGTGCCGCGACAAGGCTGCCCAGCCAGCCAATGACGAGGCCGACCTCGAGGAGCTGGCCGAGCGGATCTCGCGCGTGATCGGCGGCGGCCCTGAGGCGACGGACGATATTGGCGTCGCGCCGCTGACCCGCTAGCATCGGATAGTGTTTCCAGATTCAGGGTTTCCAGCTTCAGGTGCGTCGATGTGGGATGTCTTTCGCGGCACGATGATTGCCGGCACGATCCTCTTCATGGCGGGGACCGCTCTCGCCGAATGTCCGAAGCCGCCCAAGGCGCCGCAGATGCCGCAGGGTGCGACGGCCACCGATGAGGAGATGAAGCACGGGCGCGAGGTGCTGCAGACCTACGTCAATGTCCTGCAGGAATATCAGAAATGCATGGACGCGCAGATCAAGAACGCGCCGCCGGATACCAAGCCCGAGGTCAAGCAGCAATGGGCGGCCAATGCCGATGCCGCCATCGACGCGGCGCACACGATTGCCGACGTCTATTCGATCCAGCTCAGGGCCTTCAAGGCACGAGGGGAGTAGCCGGCGCGTCCCGGGCTTGTCCTTGACGCGACACATCGTTGCACCATATGATCGCGTAAGCTGAAACTACCGCTGACGCGGATGCTTTTAGGGGAACGTGTATGGATTGGTCGGCCATCACCAATATCGGGCAGCCCGAGGTCGAGGAGTTCCTGCACTTCTGGGCACAGGGCACGGCCGCCATCCTGGGTTTGGTGATCGCCGCCGAGATCATGCTCCGCGTCCTGGCCTGGTGGGAGCATCGCAAGACCGAGACGCCGCGGCCGCTGATGCCGAAAGACGCGCCGGCCAACTTCGTGCTGTTCCTGCACGCGCTGCTGATCGACGGCATCTGGGGCAACGGCCTGATCCTGGCCGGCCTCTATCTCGGCCAGAGCCTGACGCAGTGGCATATTCCGTTCAACATCTACACGATCCCGGTCTATTTCCTGGCCGGCGAGTTCTGGCACTACATCTACCACCGGATGGGGCATGAGGTGCGCGTCCTGTGGGCCGACCACTCGATCCATCACAGCTCGCGCGACTACGAGTTTTTCACCTCGTGGCGGCTGACGCCGTTCACCTTCGCCTACAAGGCGCTGACGGTGGTGCCGATGGGGCTGCTGGGCTTTTCGCCGATCCCGTTCCTGCTGATGTCGAAGGGCATCTCGTTCCAGACCTTCATCCATACCCAGCGGATCGGCAGCATGGGCTGGTTCGACAAGTTCTTCTGCTCGCCGGTCAACCACTCGATCCACCATGCCTGCAACCCGCAATACATGGACAAGAATTACGGCGGCATGACGATGATCTTCGACCGGTTGCTCGGCACCTTCATTCTGCCGAACGAGGAGAAGATCAAGTTCGGCATCACCAAGGACGTGAACAGCCACGACCCGTTCGTGATCTGGGCCTTCGGCTTCAAGCAGCTGCTGATCGACTTCTGGCATGCGCCGGGCTTGGCCGCCAAGGCGGTGGTCATGCTGGGCAAGCCGGGCGAGACCTACAACCATGTCTCGAAGCCGAAGGGGGCCATCGCCGCCGACGACCCGCTCCTCGTGGCCGCGGAATAGCGAGCGAAACCAGACGTTATGTCGACCGCCGTCAATCTCTATACGCCGCTGGCGATCGTCCTGTTCTTCACGATGATCACCACGCTGCGCTTCTCCTTCGCCGGCACGCTCAAGACGGCGAACCCGGTGCTGCGCGCCCTCACCCATCCCGCCTGGCTTTACCCGCTGGTGCTGGCCGGGGGCTATACGCTGGGTGCCTTCTATCACGGCGCCCTCTCGCCCTGGCCGCCCGCCACCTTCAGCGCGGTTTCCCAGCGCGCAGGCCTATGGGCCGGCATCGCCGGGACCGAGGCTGCGATCACCGCCGACATCTGGCTGCTGTGGGCGACGGCAACCACGTTCAAGGTCTTCTCCCCGCCGCATGACCGGCGGATGATCAAATACTACTACGCCGTCAACCTGGTGATCGGCGGCTATCTGATGGCCCGTTTCCTCCATATCATCGATATGGGGCAGACGGGGATCATCCCGGGCTGAGGGGCGTCCGATGACCGCCGTTCCCGACCGCGCCGAACAGCAGGCCCAACTCGCCGCCGAGAAGACCCGCGCCTATCTGATTCCGGCGATCGCCGCGGCGATCCTGTTCGCCGCCATCGTCTATATCCAGTTTACGGGCGTTCTCGGAAAGGCCGAATTTCCGGTCAAATTGGTCCTCGCGATCGGCTTTTATTATTGCTATCGATTGCATACCGCCCTGGTTCAAAGGGCCAACGTTCACGCTGAAAAACTGAAGAAGGGCTGAGATCTTACAGCCCTCACAAGGGGCAAGATCATGGCTGCTTCGTTCGACAAGAGCCGGCTTCCCAGCCGTCATTCCACGCAAGGGCCGGAACGCGCGCCCCAGCGGGCCCTGATGTATGGCGCCGGGGTGCCCCCGGGCGGGGTCGACCTACCGCTGGTCGGCATCTTCACCACCTGGAACGACGGCTCGCCCTGCAGTCTGCAGCATCGCGAGCAGGCCCATGCCGTGCGCGGCGGTATCAAGGCGGCCGGCGGCACGCCTTTCGAATTCACCACCATCTCGGTCAATGACGGCGTCTCCAACGGCCATCAGGGCATGAAGGCGTCGCTGGTCTCGCGCGAGCATATCGCCGATGCGGTGGAACTGGTGATGCGCGGCCACGCCTATGACGCGATGGTCTGCATCGGCGGCTGCGACAAGAATCTGCCGGCGATGATGATGGCGATCCTGCGCCTCGACGTGCCTGCGGTGTTCCTCTATGGCGGCTCGACCCTGCCGGGGCGCGATCACGGCAAGGACATCACCATCATCAATGTGTTCGAGAATGTCGGCGCCCACGCCCAGGGCAAGATCGACGATGCCCGCCTGGCCGAGCTGGAGCGCATCTCGGTCCCGACCGGCGGCGCCTGCCCCGGCCAGTTCACCGCCGTCACCATGGCCTCGGTGTCGGAGGCGATCGGCCTTGCGCCGCCCGGGTCGGCGACGGTGCCGTCGGTCTATTCCAGCCGGCTGGGCCTCTGCGAGCAGGCCGGGCGGCTGGTGATGGAACTGGTCGAAAAAGGCTTGCGCCCCCGCGCCATCGCCACGCGCAAGGCGTTCGAGAACGCTGCCGCCGTGGTTGCCGCCTCGGGCGGGTCGACCAACGCCGCGCTGCACCTGCCGGCGATGGCGCACGAGGCCGGCATCGACTTTACCATGGACGACGTGGTCAAGGTCTTCGACCGCACGCCCTATCTCGCCGACCTGCAGCCGGGCGGCCGGTACCTGGCCAAGGACCTCGACGAAATCGGCGGCGTGCCGGTGCTGATGAAGGTGCTGCTCGATGGCGGCTTCATCCATGGCGACTGCATGACCATCACCGGCAAGACAGTGGCGGAGAATCTGAAAGACGTCGTGCTACCGGAAGGTCAGGACATCGTCCGGCCCCTGTCCAAGCCGCTGTCAGAACGCGGCGGCATCGTCGGTCTGAAGGGCAACCTCGCCCCGCTGGGCGCGGTCTGCAAGGTCGCGGGGCTCAAGCGCCGGACCTTCTCGGGCCCAGCCCATATCTTCGAGTCCGAGGAAGAGTGTCTCACCGGCATCCTCAGCCAATCCTACAAGGAGGGTGAGGTGCTGGTGATCCGCAATGAGGGCCCACGCGGCGGTCCCGGCATGCGGGAGATGATCTCGGCTACCGCCGCTCTCTACGGCCAGGGCATGGGGGAAAAGGCGGCGCTGATCACCGACGGCCGCTTCTCAGGCGGCACGCGCGGCCTCTGCGTCGGCCATATCGGGCCGGAAGCTGCGCTCGGTGGGCCGATCGCGCTGATCCGCAACGGCGACCTCATCCATATCGATACCGAAAAGGGCACGATCGATGTGGAACTGAGCGCCGAGGAGCTGGATGCCCGGCGCAAGAACTGGACGCCACGTCCGCCCGCCTCAGGCTCCGGCGCGCTCTGGCGCTATGCCCAGATCGTCGGCGACGCCGCCCACGGCGCCACGACCCACCCGGGCGCGCGGATGGAAGGCAAACCTTACGCGGAGATTTGACCGTTCCATCGCGGATGGTCCAAGGCCACCGGATTGACCAGATTAACCGGCTGCCGCCCCTCCGCCACAGCGACTACGGAGCGGAAGGCGCTCTCGGCGATGCCGCGATAGCACTCGTCGGTCCAGCACAGCGAGTGCGGGGAGACGATCACGTTTTCCAGCGTCAGGATCGGGTTGTCGGGCGAGACCGGTTCCTGCTCGAACACGTCCAGCGCTGCCCCGGCGATCCCGCCTTGGGCGAGAGCGGCATAAAGCGTGGGCTCGTCGACGATCTGGCCGCGTCCGGTATTGATCAGATAGGCGGTGGGCTTCATCAGGCGCAGCTCCCGGGCCCCGATCATCCGGCGCGACGACGGTGTCAGCGGCGCGTTGATGCAGACATAGTCGGATTCGGCGAGCAGCGTATCGAGATCGACCTCGCGGACGTTCAGCGCCCTGGCCTCTTCCGGATGCTTGCTCGGCGAGTACGCGAGATGGACCATGTCGAGCGGTTTCAGCAGCCGGAACGCCTCCTGGGCGATGCTGCCGAAGCCGATCGAGCCCACCACCTTGCCGACCAGCCCCTCTCCCATGAAGCGGGTGCGTTCCGCCCAGCGGCCGGTGCGGGTTAGCCTGTCCTTGATCATCAGCCGGTGGGACAGTGCCAGGATGAAGGTCAGGACCGTGGTCGCCACCGGCCGGCGCACGCCGTCGGGCGTATTGGTGACCAACAGACCGGCGCGTGCGCAGGCGTCGAGATCGACATTGTCATAGCCGGCCCCGAACCGCGCCAGCAGCTTCAGCCGATGATCACTTCCGGAAAGGCAGGCCGCGGTCAGCGCCGGGCGCAGGCACAGGATCGCGTCATAGCGGGCGACATCGTCCGGCGTGATCTGCTCGGCGAATTCCGGCAGGAACTCCCACTGCAGCCCATTCAGCACGTCGAAGGCGCGCGCATCGAAGTTGGCCCCGTCGCCATCGGGGGTCAGGCAATCGCGCGTAAGGCCGAGGCGGAAATCTCTCATTTGGGGGACGATCATGATGAAATCCTATTCCACGCGATGACCAGCAGGCGGGAAAGCCGTTCCGCCCATTCGTCCTGTCCGGCTGCGCCGGCGATCAGATCCTGGCGTACCTCGATCTCGCCATAAGGCAGGCCACGCTTCTCGGCGTGGACCGGGATCGTGTAGTCGGATTCGTCGCTGACCGCATAGGGCTGGTTGTCCCCGATGGTGAGCCCGCCTTCGGCGCGCAGCAGCGTCATCATCTCGACTGCCAGCCGGCTGTCGCGGTTATAGAGCATCCCGGCCTGCCAGGGCCGCGCCACTCCGCGATAGACCGGAGTAAAGCTATGGACCGCGACCAGCAGCGTGGGGATGCCCGCTGCCTGCCTGCGGTCCAGCTCCGCCGCGATCCGGTCGTGATAGGGGCGATAGATTTCTGCGATCCGCTGCTCCTGTTCGACCTGGGCAAGATTTTCATTGCCGGGGACCCGCGTGTCCTCGCTGATCGTGGCGATCGAGGTCGGCACGCGCGGATCCCGGTTGCAGTCGATCACCAGCCGCGAATAACTCTGCAGAATGGCAAGGGCGCCGAGTCGCTCGGCCATCCGCCGGGTGACTTCGGCCGCGCCGATGTCCCAGGCGATGTGGCGCTGACGTTCACTGTCCGATACGCCCAGCGTGCCCAGGCGGCGCGGGATGCGGTTGCCGGCATGGTCGCAGACCAGCAGGAATGGCGATCCGTTGGGTTCGCCCAGCGCGAGGCAGGCCGGCGGCTCATCCGGCGAAAGCAGCGGGTCAGTCATTGTTGCCGATACCGATCATGCCAGATCATCCTTCCGCGCCTGCGCATCGTGGGGCCGGCGCATGATTTTGCCCCGACCGACGTTTCTCGCAAATCCACGGTGATTGCAAAGCCCGGTTCTTTCTGGCAGCAACCCGCTTTGTGGTGCGGCTCACCCCGCGATCAGGATATAAATGACAGAACTCGATATCGGCCGCACGGCCAGCCTGGACCGCGGTCCCATGCCGAAGCCTCCGACGATGGCGCAGCATCTGCGGGCGGCCTGGGTCGATGTCAGCATCGGCCTGATCGACTGGCGGGTCTGGCTGCTGTTGGGGATGAACGACATCCGCCAGCGCTATCGGCGATCGCGTTTGGGCCAGTTCTGGATCACGCTGGCGATGGCGACCACGATCGTCTCGCTGGGGCTGCTCTACGCCTTCCTGCTGCATCAACCACTCGAGCAATATCTGCCCTATCTCGGCACCAGCTTCGTCGTCTGGGGGCTGCTGTCCGGCATCGTGCTCGACGCCTGTTCCGTCTTCATCGCGTCGGAAGGGTTCTTGCGGCAGGTGCCAATGCCGAAATCGGTCTTCGTCCATCGCATGCTGGTCCGCAATGTCGTGACCTTTCTGCACAATCTCATCATCGTTCCGCCGCTCTTCATCATCTTCGGTATACCGCCGAGCTGGACTTGGCTGGCGGCGCTGGCGGGGCTCGTGCTGTTCCTGCTGAACGGCATCTGGATCGGCCTGTTCCTGGGAACCATCTGCGCCCGTTTCCGCGACATGCCGCAGACCATGGCCAGTGTCATGCAGATCGCTTATTTCCTGACGCCGGTCATGTGGCAGCGGACTCTGCTGCCGCCCAAATACCGCCATATGGCTGAGCTCAATCCCTTCCAGGCCTTTCTCAGCATCGTGCGTGACCCGCTGCTGGGCCAGATGCCGCCGATCATCTCCTGGGAGGTCGCCGGCGTTGTCACGATCGTCGGATTCGCTGTCACTGCGATCTTCTTCTCGCGCTTCCGGGCGCGCATCATCTATTGGCTCTGACGACATGGCCTCCATCCTGCTTGATCGGGTCACGGTCGATTTCCCGATCTACAATGCCAAGAAACGGTCGCTGAAATCAGAGTTGATCCGGCGGACCGTCGGCGGCCATATCGAGGCGATCGACGACAATCATGTCTCGGTCATGGCGCTCCGCGACGTCAGCCTGACGCTGCATGACGGGGACCGGCTGGGCCTGATCGGCCATAACGGCGCCGGCAAGTCGACCCTGCTGCGCGTTCTCTCCGGAGTCTATGAACCGCCGATCGGCCGGGCGGTGATCGACGGCAGGGTCTCATCCTTGACCGACATGATGATGGGCATGGACGCCGAGGCGACCGGATATGAGAATATCCTGTTGCGCAGCGTCTTCCTTGGCCTTTCGGTCAAGCAGGCACAGGCGAACATCGCCGAGATCGAGGATTTCACCGAACTCGGCAATTTCCTCAAGCTGCCGATGCGAACCTATTCGACCGGCATGATGGTCCGCCTCGCCTTCGCCATCTCGACCGCCGTCACGCCGGAAATCCTTATCATGGATGAACTGGTTGGCGCCGGCGACGCTGCCTTCATCGACAAGGCCACGGCGCGGCTCAACGGGCTGCTCGACCGGACACGAATCCTCATCCTCGCCTCGCACAATCTGGAGCTGCTGCGCCGGCTGTGCAACAAGGCCGCGCTGATGGAGGAAGGACGGCTGAGGATGATCGGCCCGGTGGACGAGGTGCTTGCCGTCTATTCCGGTCACGCCTAGGTCCCATGGACACTGAGGGCGATCCTTCCGGCGACGGTTTGCTTGATCGCTTCGGGGCGGGCGTCTATCGTCGCGCGGCGCGCCACTCATAATACGACAAGGTCGTCGCGCGCCCGGAGAAGAACGCCCGCAGACCCATGAAGTTTATTCTCCACTCCGATGTCGACGCGGCGTCTATTCGCAACAGTTTAGGCAAGCCCGAATACAGCTATTACTTCGTATTAAAGGCCTTCCAGCCGGTCCTGGAGCAGCTGGGGCCGGTCGAGCTGGTGCGCAATCCGGCAGAGGAGGTCGATCCGATCTTCGAGGCTGCGGTGGCCCGGGGTGAGGATTGCGTCTTCATTTCCTTCTCTCCGCCCAACACGGTCACGCTTGGGCTGAAATGCCCGACAATCGTCGTGGTCGCCTGGGAATTCAGCACGATCCCGGACGGCGGCTGGGACCCCGGCAATCCGCGGGAAGACTGGCGCTACGTCTTCGGCCGGCTCGGCTACGCGATCTCGCTGTCGAACCATACCGCCCATGTGGTGAAGCTGGCGATGGGCGGGGATTTCCCGATCTTCGCCGTCGCGTCGCCGGTCTATGACCGTATCCGCAAGCTTCCGGTCCCACCCTCCGGTGGCGTGATAGAAGAGTGCGAGATCGCAATCCGGGGCACCGTCTTCGACAGCCGGGATTTCGAGCTCGCGCCCGAGCAGATCCTACAGCCGATCTTCCCGCCGCCGCCGATCCGCCCCACGGCATGGGAGATCGCGCAGGCCGAGCGTGAACGCGCGGAAGAGGCCGCGCGTGAACGGGCCGAGGCTGAGCACCAAGCGGCACTGGCGGCCGCCGCCGCTTTCCGCGGTACCCTTCGTTACCGCCTCGCCGTCACCAAGCGCTATCTGCTCGAATGGTATCGTGAAGCCGTCCGGGACCTGCTGCCGTCCGTCCTCGTACGTGGAATCGCAAGGATCGGGGGAGCGGTCGAGACCGCCTATCGGCGGCTCACCGGGTGGAAGCCGCCCCCGCCTCCACCACCGCCTCCAGCACCGCCGGTCGTGCCGGAGATCCGGGTGTCGCTGGGTGGTGTGGTCTATACCTCGATGCTGAACCCGACCGACGGGCGCAAGAATTGGCACGACCTGCTGACCGCCTTCCTGTGGGTGTTCCGCGATGTCGAGGACGCGACATTGGTGCTGAAGATCGTCAAGGGCGATCCGCACGCCTATCGCCGCGATCTGTTCCTGATCCTGGCGCGTTCGGGACCGTTCAAATGCCGCGTCGTGACCATGGACGGCTTCCTGGAGGATGCCGATTATGCGGCGCTGATGGGGGCGACCAGCTTCTACGTGAATACTTCGAACGCCGAAGGGATGTGCATGCCGCTGATGGAGTTCATGTCGGCCGGCAAGCCCGTGATCGCGCCCTGTCATACCGCGATGGCCGACTATATCGACCCCAGCGCGGCCTTCGTCGTGGAGAGCACACCGGAGCACAATGTGTGGCCCAACGACCCGCGGCCGCTCTATACGACGATGCGCGAAAAGCTGAAGTGGGACACAGTGGCGGCGGCGTTCGAGCAGAGCTATCGCGTCGCCAAGCATGCGCCGGAACGCTATGCCGAGATGGGGGCCAACGCCGACAGGATCATGCGCGACTATTGCTCCGACGACGCGGTGCGCGAGCGGCTGCGGCACATCATGGGGCAGGTGGTCACCGGTCGGCATGACAATGCCGTCCAGTCGGCACCGCGCGTCGCCGAGACGGAAACGACATGATCATCATCGTCTATTCCGAAACCTATAAAGGCGTGCTGTCCAAGCGGATCGGCGAATCCGAGTACAGCTATTATTTCGTGCTCAAGGAATTCCGTCCGGTGCTGGAACGGCTCGGGCTCGTCGTCGCCGTCGCCGACCCGGCGAATGAGGTCGACGCCATTCGCCGCAACGCGCGGGCCTATGGCGAGGACGCTATCTTCCTGTCGTTCACGCCGCCGCATCAGACCGAGATCGGTCTGGAATGCCCCACCTATCCGGTCTTCGCCTGGGAGTTCGACTCGCTGCCGACCGATGTGTGGGACGGCGATGCGCGCAACGACTGGCGTACGACCTTCAACCGGGTGGGTCATGCCGTCACCCATTCCAATTTCACCGTCGGGATCGTGAAGGCGACGATGGGGCAGAATTTCCCGATCGTCTCGATCCCCGCCCCGGTATGGGACCGGTTCGATGCCCTTTATCGCAGAAATCCGCCGCGCCCGGCCTGTCCGGGAATCGATGTTGTCGTCAAGGGTACGGTGGTCGATACCGCCTCACCCGATTTCGACCCGACCTCACGCCAGCTTCCCGATGCGGCGGAGGCGGTTCCGCTGCATCTCGAAGGGGTGATCTACACCACCGTCTTCAACCCCAGGGACGGGCGCAAGAACTGGCACGAGATGATGTGCGCGTTCGTCCTTGCCTTACGCAACCAGGCGGATGCGACGCTGATCTTCAAGCTGACCCATCACGATCCGGAATTGGCCTTCGAGGATATGCTGAAGACGATCTATCGTCTGACCCCGTTCAAGTGCCGGATCCTGCTGATCCTGGGTTATCTCGACGACGCCGATTATGAACGCATGGTCGATGCGACCAGCTTCGCCCTCAATGCCTCGGCGGGCGAGGGGCAGTGCCTGCCCCTGATGGAGTTCATGTCCGCCGGCAAGCCGTCGATCGCGCCGCGCAATACCGCACTGATCGACTATGTCAGCGACGAAAACAGCTTTCCGGTCGAATCGAGCCTCGAGCCCTGGTGCTGGCCGCACGATCCGCGCCAGGCCTACCGGACGCGGCGCCACCGTATCGATTTCTCATCGCTGATGCGGGCCTACGCCGACAGCTATCAGGTCGCCAAGACCGATCCGGCCCGCTATGCGCGGATGTCGCAGGCCGCCAACCGCGATCTCAAGACCCATTGCGCGCAGGACCTGATCGAGGCGCGGCTGCGCGAATTCCTCAATCTGCCGAGGCCGCCATGATGACGGCGGCGCAGGTCGAACGCCACGACCCAATCGAAAACCGCGGCCAAATCGAACGGCACGGCAAGATCGCCGATATCGAGTTGCTACGCGGGATCGCCGTGATCTTCGTGCTGATCGAGCATACGCGGATCAACCTGTTCCCCTGGATCTGGGGACCCGAGACCCGCCTCTATTTCTATTTCGGCTTCTGGAGCGGGGTTGACCTGTTCTTTGCCATCTCGGGCTTCGTCATCACCCGCAGCCTGCTGCCCATGCTCGAGATGACAAACGGCAGGGCCGGGTTCTTCAATGCGACACTGTCCTTCTGGGTGCGGCGGATCTGGCGGCTGCTGCCCTCCGCCTGGCTTTGGCTCGCCGTCATCCTGGTGTCGGCAGCCTTTTTCAACCGATCGGGCGTGTTCTGGAGCTTTCGCGCCAATTTCGAGGGCGTGATCGCGGCGCTGCTGGACGTGGCCAATTTCCGTATCGCCCTCATCTACGGCCATGCCGAGCCGGGCGCCGCCTTCCCCTATTGGAGCCTGTCGCTGGAGGAGCAGTTCTACATATTGCTGCCCATTGCGCTGTTCTTTGCCGGCCGCCGCCTGCCCTGGGTGCTGGGGGCCCTGATCCTGGCCCAGTTCTTCATCGTCCGGGTCGGGCCGAATCTCTCCAGCGTTGGCCTGACGCTCAATATGCTGCGCAGTGACGCGCTGATGATGGGCGTCCTTTTGGCGATCTGGAGCCGCAGCCCGACCTATCGCCTGTTCGAGCCCGCGGGACTCAAGGGCCGGCCCCTGGCGGGCCTGGCGCTGCTCGCCTTCTTTACTGTCGCCCTTGCCGCGGTGGGCGGTCCAGGGCTCACCATTGTGCCCTTCACCATCGGGCTGGTGGCGCTGATCTCGGCGGTGCTGGTCTACCTGGCCTCCTACGACCAGGACTATCTGATGCCGCCGGGACTGGTGAAGCAATTCATGCTGTGGGTCGGCAGCCGGTCCTATGCGCTGTATCTGATCCATATCCCGGCCTTCTTCCTGGCTCGCGAGATCTGGTTCCGGATCGAGCCGCCGGGTACGGTCTTCGATCATCGCTTCATGCTGCCTCTCGCGCTGACCGGGTTCGGGCTGCTGTTGGTGGCGACCGAGCTCAACTACCGCTTCGTCGAGGTGCCGCTGCGCCGGCGCGGCGCGCGCATCGCCCAGCGCATCGCCCAGAGGACGATATGACGGGGGCTGTCTGATGGCGCCCTGGTACACGGTCGTCATTCCGACCCGCGACAGCGCCGGCTGGATCGGCGTGGTGCTGGAGCATTATCGGGCGCGCGGCGTCGTCCCGACCTTGCTGGTCGATACCCGCACCAGGGACGACACCAAGGCGGTGGCGCAGCGCCATGGCGCGCGCGTCGTCGACATGCCCGGCTTCGTCTCCACCGAAGGCGTCGTTTCCATGAGCCGCGAGGTGGTGGAGACGGAATGGGCGCTGTTCATTCATGACGACGAGATGCCGTCCGACGCTTTGTTCGCCCGGCTCAGGACACCGCCGCCCGCGGACACGCCGGCGCAATCGGTGGCGGTGTCACGCCGCTGGGCCTGGTACGAACCCGGCAAGCCGCTTTGTTACGGCCATTCGGAATTCTGGCGCGACCGGCTTGGCATCAACGGCGCCGATCATCACTGGCGGCTGTTCCGGCCCAGGGATGTCAATTTCATTGCCACGATGCATACCGACGGTTTCCTGATCGACCGCTATCTGCGGCTGCCGCCCGACGCCTATCTTGTGCATTTCGAATGGGTGATCCGCGGCCGCAGCCAGCGCGCCGCCAAGCTTCGCCGCTATGACCGCGCCCGCTACGGCTATGGGCGCTTCTTCGCCAATATGTACCTGCCCGAGGACCAGCCGCCGGGTGCGATCGACTATATCCCGTTCGGCGACAAGAACCTCGACCGGCTCGCCCACGCCTATTACGCGATGCGTGGCCCGGAAGTGCCGGAGGAGCCGCTGCGGCTCGGCGATCATTGGGCGCGGATCAAGAACGACCTCGTCACGTGGCTCGGGCTCAGCCATCATTCGCGGACGCCGAAAGACCGGGTCGGACTTGCCCCCCGGCTGGAGGCGGAAGTCGTAGGGTCCGGCTGGCCGGAATAGACGGATCGGCTTTCAGATCGATATGGCGCAGATCGGTATGGCTTGCCGGCGCCGATCCATGTACAGGCTGCGTCCAGGCAGAAATCCACCCATAAAATGATCGATCCAAACAACTTCCGGCTTTCCGTCGTCATCCCCTGCTACAACGAACGCCATACGATCGCGAAGATCATCGATCTCGTGCGCGCGTCGGATGTTGCGCAGAAGGAGATCATCATCGTCGACGACTGCTCGACCGACGGCACGCGCGAGATGCTGAAGGGCGAGCTGTCGCATCTGGTCGACAAAGTCCTCTATCACGAGGTGAACCAGGGTAAGGGCGCGGCCTTGCGCACCGGCTTCGCGGCCGCCACGGGCGACGTCGTGATCGTCCAGGATGCCGATCTGGAATACGACCCCAAGGAATATCCCGGGCTGCTCGACCCGATCCTCTATCATGGCGCCGACGTGGTCTACGGCTCGCGCTTTGCCGGCGGCAAGGCTCATCGCGTGGTCTATTTCTGGCACATGATCGCCAACCGGATTCTGACGCTTGCCTCCAATGCGCTGACCAATATCAACCTCACTGACATGGAGACCTGCTATAAGGTCTTCCGCCGCGAGCTGATCCAGTCAGTTACGATCCGCGAGGACCGGTTCGGCTTCGAGCCCGAGATCACGGCCAAGTTGGCGAAGAAAAAGGCCGTCTTCTACGAAGTCGGTATCTCCTACTACGGCCGCACCTACGAGGAAGGTAAGAAGATCGGCCTCAAGGATGCCTTCCGGGCGCTCTATGCCATCATCCGCTACGCTTTCTCGGACTAGGGCCGCAGATTCAACGGATGGGAAAATTAGCTAAACTCGACCCGGGCCTCATCGTTCTCCTGATCCTCGTGACCGCCTTTTGGGCGCCCGCGATCTTCGAGCACAAGACCATCATCCATGGCGATTTTCCGGGGCACGGATACCCCTTGATGGATGTTCATTCCCGGTCGCTCCGCGATTTCGGGATGCTGCTATGGGAGGACAAGACCTATGGCGGCCACCCGCTGTTCGCCGAAGGGCAGGGCGGCTTCGCGCATCCCGTGAACATGCTGTTCGCCTGGGTGATCGCTCCGCTGTTCGGCGTCGTCGCCGCTGAGAATCTGTTCCACTGGTTTTGCATGGCCTTCGGGGGCGCCGGCATTCTCCTGATATGCCGGCAACTCGGCCTCGGCCCGTGGGCGGCCTGCTTTGGCGCGGTCGCTGGGGTATTCTCGCTCTACAATCTCAACCAGCAGCAAAACGAAACCGTTTCCGCGGCCGCGGCAGGGGTGTCGTGGTGCATCTGGGCGACCGGGCGATGGCTGAATCGGCCAAGCTTTCGATCGGCCGCCTTGCTCGGGTTGATGCTCGCCCTCGAGTTTTTCTGCGGATACCCTGAAGCCCTCGATGGCGCTTTGCTGTACGGCCTGGTGATGCTGGCGGTGCGCGCGTTCGACCCAGCGGCACGCGCGAACTGGGGGCGAGGCGGCGGCGTTCTGATCGGCACCGGCGCCGTCGGGGCTGTCATTGCGCTCGGGCTCAGCGCCGTTCAGCTGCTGCCGGAGCTGGAGTTGGTGGGACAGTCGCATCGGCATGGCGGCACCCCGATGACGTTCCATCTTCCGCTCGCGGCTTTTGTCCGCGGCTTCCTGTACACGCGTTGGGAGTATGTCGGACCCGGCTATTTTCAGGTCGTGGGCAGCATTCTCGTTTGCATGCTGGCGACCGTCACGCTGATCGTGCGGACGACGAATACGGTCAAGGCGCATATCGCCGGTACGATGCTGCTGATCGTTTTGGGGATGGGCCAGGCCACGGCGCTGTTCCGCTTCATCTATGACTATAACCTGCTGCCCCAGCTCCATTTTTACCGCCTTGTCTTCATTTACTTGAATGACGCCAACGTCACGGTCGCAGTGCTGGCAGCGGTCGGCGTCGAGGCGGTAAGCCGCTGGGCGGCGGCAATCGAGCGGCCAGGGCGCGATCTCGCCCGGCCCCCGATGTGGCTGCTGGGCATCTTTCTGTTGTCCTGGGCCTGGATTCTTTACGCGTTTCGACTGCCGGGCGCACCGGTCGTGCACTATGGCGTGATCGCCGCCGGCGTTGTCGCGGTTGCCGTATGTGTGCCGCTGAAGGCGGCGCGCTGGCTCCCCGTGGGCCTGACGGCGTTTCTGGTGGTCGAGATCGCTGCAACCAAGCTGTGGGTTTTCCGTTTCGCCGATGCCGCCATCCTGACGGATAGACCCGGCTCGATTGCGGCGATCCAGGCCGAGCCCGATTGGCGTGACTATAAGATTTCCAGCAGCAATCGCGCTGGCCCCTATACTTTCATTCCGCCCAACGAACCCAGCCTCGAAGCGGCGTTCCGTGGCTACAGGCCCGCGGCCGCGGGCCTGGCAAATCTGAATTGGGATCTGTCCTCGATGGACGGCGCATTGGCACTGGCGCTGGCGCGCCGGGGCGCGGTCGAGGACCGGCTCGAGGACGAGATCAACGGGCGCGTCGCCCAGCCTCCGGGCGCCAGGCTGATCGACATGCTTAGCGTCCGCTGGCTTGTCTTCCAGGACCCGATCTGGGCGCCTGCGGTCCGGACGCTATGGGAAAGTCCGGACAGCCCCATCCACATCCTGCGGAACGACGCCGCGAAGCCGCGCTTTCAGATATACCCGGCCTGCCGACGGGCCGCGTCGATCGATCAGGCTCTCGACATCCTCACCAACCTGCCGGCGCCGGCGCTCGTCATCGAGGATCAGGGCGCCACCGATCCGTGCGGCGGTCCGGTGACTGAGACCGCAGGTGACGTGCCTGCGGCGACGTTCACGGTGCTGAAGGCCAAGTCCACCCGATACCGCTTCGATATCTCCGCCGACCGGCCGGCATGGTTCTTCATCGCCGACGCGAACTACCCGGGCTGGACGGCCTATCTCGATGGCAGAAAAGTTCCGATCTATAGTGCCCAGATCCTCGGCAAGGCGGTCGCTGTGCCGCCGGGCCGGCACGAGCTTCGGCTCAGGTTCCGGGCATTCTCCTTCTATATCGGATTGACGATCACCTTGTTGACGGCCGTTTCCATCGCCACTGTCCTGATCCGCGCCCGCCGGGTGGCGAAAGCCTCATGAGCGCCGGGCCCGGCATGTCCGGCGAGGTCGACATCACGCTGCTCAATCACGCTTCGGTCCTGATCGAAGGAGATGGGATCGCGCTTCTGACCGATCCCTGGTATTTCGGCCACGCTTTCGAGGAAGGCTGGGGACTGCGTTTTGCGAACGAGGATGCCCTAGCGAAGGCCGCCGGTGCGACGCATCTGTGGATATCGCATTTCCACCAGGACCATTTCCACGTCCCGACCTTGCGCGCGCTCGTGGAAATGAACCCCGACATCGTCTTCCTCGCGAACCGGTCGCATAATTTCGACATGAGCGGGCGCGCCCGGTCGCTCGGTTTCAGGAATGTCGTGGCTTTCGAGGAACGGCGCACGCTGCCCCTGGGGGACGCCGTGTCGGCGACCCGCTACCCGACGACCGGCATCGACAATATGATCCTGCTCAAGGGCCGTGGCTGGACCCTGCTGAATTTCAACGATTGCGTCATCCCGCCCTTGTCCCGGCGCCTGCTGGCGCGCAAGCTCGGCCCGATCGATGTCTTCATGTGCAACTTCAACCATGCGGGAAAGCTGCTGCACCGGCACAAGACCGACGATGCGCGCGTCAAGACATCCCTGACCGCGAATTTCAGCCGGAACTATGAGCCCTTCCAGCCGAAGCTCGTGGTTCCCTTCGCCTCACATCACTATTACCGGGCGCCGGAGAGCGCGGCGCAGAATTCCTCGATGCTGACCGTGGGCGAGCTGGCTGGCACCGGAAAGCGCATCGTACCGCTGAATGTCGGGGACCGCCTGGAGCTCCGTGCCGGCGAGGCGCATCGGGTTCAGGCCGGCGTCGCGCCTATGCGCGGGCACATGACTGAAATCGTGCGTCCGGACAGTGTCCCGTTCGAGGATCTGCAGCTCGCGGCCCAAGCCTACGCAAAGAAGATACGCTCGGGATTTGGCCCCGCTATGTCCCTGCTGCCCACGCTCAAGGTGCGTTTCTACGATCTCGGGCGGACGCTGGTGCTAAGGCTGGGGCGGGCGACCGAGGCGCCAGCCGACGAAGTGCCTGATATAGAATGCCACAGCTCTGTCGCTCACGGCTGGTTCACCAAGCTCTACGGGACCGATTCCTTTGCGGTCGGCGCGCATTTCCGGATTCTGTCCTCACGCAAGACACGGCTCGTGCTGCATATCGCTGCGGGTCTGCTCGTCGAAAACAAGCTGGACCCGAAATCGCTGCTGTCGATGCTGGTATCGCGCAGCGGCGGCGCCTTCCTGTGGAACAGGCGGGAAGAGATACTGGGCATCCTGCTGTCGCGGAAAGTCTACGCCGACTATCACAAGGAATGACCGGATAAAGAATGGCCGGCCCCGGGAACGTGCCATGCGGTCAGCGGTTGCCGCCGACGGCGAGGCCGGCCGCGATCAAGGCGACGCCAACCCAGTAGCGGGGGCCGATCGGTTCGCGCAGCAGGATGGCGCTCGCGGCGGGAACGACGACGAAGCTCAGCGACATGAAGGGATAGGCGACGCTCAGATTCACCGTGCGCAGCTGCGACACCCACCCGATGGTGGCGATGCCGTAGACGATCAGCGCGGTGATGAACTCCGGCGTTCTCAGAAGGTCCCAGACAGCCAGATCCGACCGCATCTTCTGGGCTGAAAGCTTGAACAGGATTTGGCCGGACGCGATCGCGAGAACACAGGCGATCAGAATCACGTAATTCCGTATGGTCATTGGTTCACCAGGGGTAGGCTGCAAGTCCGGCGATCGGGTTCTGCTCCAGTATCGTGGAGCATCGGATTATTTTGGGCGCGGCAGGATTTTCGGTCGTGAGAGGTTTTGAAGCGCGATCTGCGGCTGGTTGTTCAGGTCGAAGCTCAACGCCGAGAGTATGAGTTGCAGCCCGACAATGATCGGCAGCGCCGCCACCATCACGGTTCCGGCCGAGGCGGTCGTGCCGAGCCGGTTGCTTTCGATCCATTCCGCCGCGCCGAAAATTACGCCGAAGATCAGCAAGGGAAGGCCCACGATCGCCATGACCGAAGCGATGTTGAAGTCACGCACGAAATAACTGTAGATGAAGCGCTTGCCCAGGTTGCGCAGGTTCAGCAACAGGAAGGGCAGCAGGACCCGGTGAATCGCAAGGCTGCTCTTCTCGTCGGAATACCGCGCGTCCATCGGGATATCGAGAACAACCGCGCGGGCGTTATAGAGACGGAACAGCATGTCCGACTCGAAGAAATACCGGTTTGCCAGGCGATCCAGAGGTAAAGCGCGCAATGCGACGCTGTGAATCGCCGTGTATCCGTTGGTCGGGTCCATGATCCGCCAGTAACCACTGGACGCCTTGGTCAGGAATGACAGGCCCGCATTCCCGATAAGCCGGAGCACAGGCATTCCCCGTGTTGATTTAGACCAGAAGAACCGGTTGCCTTTGGTATAATCGGCAAGGCCAGTGATCAGCGGCTCCACGAAATCCGGCAGGATCGCGGGGTCCATCTGCCCGTCGCCATCGATCTTGACGACGATGTCGACGTGCTGGGCGAGCGCCGCCTGGTATCCCGTTATCATTGCGCCTCCGACTCCGAGATTCTGCGGATTGCGAACGACGGCGACGCGCGGATCCGTGCATTCTGCTTCTATGAAGTCGCCCGAGCCCTCAGGACAGGAATCGTCGACGCAAATGATCGATTCGACGTTCTCCGGAATCCTTTCGATGACAGAGAGAATCTTGTCGCGAACCCGGTAACACGGAATGACGACCGCAATCCTTGGACTTGGTATTTTATCGGTGCGCGGTTCGGACCGCGGCAGCTTCGGGGCGACTTCCATGGAACTACCGTCTTAGCTCGAACGCACCGAGTCAAGCCGCCGACACGTCAGCTTACATTCAACATAAAATACGGCTAAACATACATCGTGTGCTACTGCTGGGCGGATACCCGGTCATTTGCGGAATTGTGTAACTTTCTGACCTCGTTTTAGGTTCTGAAGGACGGTGGCCTTAGTTGGTTTTGGTTCCTGCTCAGCCCTATTCGCGCGAAATTGTTGCCTTCGGACCGGTCTTGTCGTTAGGAAAGGGTCACGGGAGCTTGAAGAATAAACGGGCCAGGGGTTTGGCCGTCGTCTTCGGACGGATGAGCCGAGCCGCCGCTCTGGGCTGGGAGTGCCTGCTATTTCGCGGCGCCAGTTTGAAGACGAGTTGACGACTTGCCTGCGAAGCTTTGGATCGACGTCGAGGATTTGTTCGAATACGCGCGCGCTAACCCGCGGCCGAGCGGAATTCAGCGGCTTGCCTTCGAGATTTTCACGGCGCTGCAGACACGGCCCGGCGCCTATGAATATGTCCGTTTCGTACGGCACGACACGTCGCGCAAGACGTTCCATGTCGTTCCCTGGGCGGATGTCCGCGCCCTGTTCGCCGGCCTGACGGAAGCTGCACCCGAGCCGCCGCAGATCGTGCTGCCGGGCGCGATCCTGCCGCATGCGCCCGCGCGCCAGTTCATGCGCACGCTGGTGCACCGCCTGCCGCCGTCGCTGCGGGCCCATGTGATCGAGGTCATGCTGACCCAGACCACCGCGCTGCATGCCTGGGGCGGTCTGATCGACGCGCTGGCGCGGGGGATTTTCATCCGGGTGATGCGGCCGTTCCGGAAGGCCGGCGCGGTCGAGCCCAAGCCGGAACCGGTGATCGAGCCTCCGCCTGTCCCACCCTGCCGCGACGCCTTCGAGCGCGATTCGGCGCCGGGCGACATATTGCTTGCCCTGGGCTCACCCTGGTCGCACCCCGATTATGCGCAGCTGATCCGGCCCCAGCGCGCCCGCGGCCTCAAATTCGGGCTGCTGGTCTATGACCTGATCCCGATCCGGCGCCCGGAATGGTGCGACCGCGGCCTAGTGCGGGTGTTCCGCGCCTGGTTCGACAGCATCTTCCCGCTCTGCGACCAGGTCTTCGCCATATCGCGCGCCACGGCGACGGACGTGGAGGCCTTTGCCCACGAGCGCGGGATCAAGCTCAGGAATCCGATCGTGCCGATCCCCATCGGCACCAGCTTCGGCGCTGCCGGCGCTTCGGCTTCGGCGGTGCGCACGCCACGCCTGCCGGCGTCGGGCACCTATGCGCTGATCGTCTCGACGATCGAGGCGCGCAAAAACCACCTTCTCCTGTTCCGGGTCTGGCGCCGCATGCTGGAGGAGATGCCGGCGCAATCGGTACCGACTCTGGTTTTCGCCGGGCGCGTCGGCTGGCTGGTCGACGACCTGATGCGGCAGATCGCCAACACCAATAACCTCGACGGAAAGCTGGTGCTGGTTGAGAACCCGACCGATTCTGAGTTGCTGGCGCTCTATGAGGGCTGCCGCTTCACCCTGTTTCCGTCCTTCTTCGAAGGCTGGGGCCTGCCGGTGACGGAGAGCCTGGCGCGGGGCAAGCCCTGCCTCACCTCCGATCGCACCTCGTTGCCCGAGGCGGGTGGCAGGCTGGCGCGGCGCTTCGACCCGGACAATCTGCACGATGCCTATCGCGCCATCCGCGAGGTGATCGACGATCCGGCGGGGCTGGCGCGGTGGGAGGCGCAGGTGCGGCGCGATTTCCAGCCGATCCCCTGGTCGGCGACCGCCGATGCGTTGCTGACGGCGTTGAGCCATCCGATGGCGCCGCCTGATGACGAGGTCGAAATCGCACCTCTGATCCGTTCGGGAACGGGAACCAGATAAAAGCCGCGAACGGCACAGGGGAACGGGAGGGATCGGTGAAGTACAACGCTGCCGAGGCGACGAAGCTGGGGGTTGCCGTCGAGGATCCGCTGGTCATCGCGGACCCGGATGCGTTCGCCTGGGACGAAACCGCGGACCTCGTGGTCGTCGGCCTGGGCGGCGCGGGCGTGGCGGCGGCGCTGGAGGGGCTGGAGCGCGGTCTCAAGGTGACGGCGGTCGACCGGTTCGAGGGCGGTGGGTCCACCGCGGCCAACGGCGGCATCTATTATGCCGGCGGTGGCACCAAGATCCAGAAGGAGGCCGGCGAGGAAGATACCCCCGAGGAGATGTACAAATATCTCAAGATCGAGGTCGGTGACGTCGTCTCCGACGAGACCTTGCGTAAATTCGTCGATGAGAGCGTCGAGACGGTCGACTGGATCCTTGCCAATGGCGGCAAGATGAACAGCAAGGTGTGGAAGAAGAAGGCGTCCTACCCGCCATTGGCCTATTTCCTCTACCACCCGGACAATTCGCTGGTGGCCTCCTATGTGAAGCGCGCCAAGCCGGCGGCGCGCGGCCATCGCGCCCATATCGCCAACGGCAAGAAGGCCTGGGGCGTGGGTATCGGCATCTGGGGCCCCTTACGCGATTCGGCGATGCGGAAGGGCCTCAATTTCCACAAATATGCCGAGGCACGGCAGCTGGTGCGCGATTCCACCGGGCGCGTGATCGGGATCAAGATCCTCCAGATCCCCCCGGTCTCTTCCGACGCCACGCGGTTCGGCAAGTTCATCGCCATCGCCGACAAGTTCCTGGCGATGCTGCCGCCGGCGATCCCGTTCGCGGCGATCACCATCGGCATCGGCACGCATTATCTGAAGCGCGCCGCTGCGATCGAGGGGGCCCATCGCCAGGCCCGCTATATTCGCGCCAGGCAGGGCGTGCTGCTGTCGACTGGCGGCTTCATCATGAACCCGGGGATGGTCCAGCATTTCGCCCCGGCCTATGCCAAGGGCATGCCCAACGGCACGCTGGGCGATCAGGGGCAGGGGATCATGATGGGCGCCGGGGCCGGCGGGCAGATGGCGCTGATGGACAAGATCAGCGCCTGGCGCTTCATCAACCCGCCCAAGGCCTGGTCGGACGCCATCGTCGTTAATGCCAAGGGCAAGCGCATGATCGACGAGACCGTCTATGGCGCCAGCTTGGGCGAGCAGATCGGCGATCATAATGGCGGCATCGGCTACATCATCTATGACAAGGACGCGCGTAAAGTCGCCTTCAAGCAGGCGATGGACCCGATCCTCGTGCCGTTTCAGCGCGACGTGACCCTGCTGAACCTCATCTTCAACTACAAGAAGGCCGACACGATCGAGGCGCTGGCCGACAAGATGGGCATCGACCGGCAGGGCCTGGCCGAAACCGTCGCCGCCTATAACGGCTATGCCAAGGGCGAGGGGGAGGATCCGTTCGGCAAGCAGCGGACCGACATGGCACCGATCGCCGCGCCGCCCTTCTATGCGATGGACATTTCGATCACCTCAAAATTCCTGCCGCTGCCGGTCATCACCTTCGGCGGCCTCAGGATCGACGAGCAGTCCGGGCTGGTGCTGGACGAGGTCGGGCAGACGATCCCCGGCCTCTATGCCGCCGGGCGTACGGCGGTCGGCGTTGCATCCAACACCTATGTCAGCGGCCTCTCCTTCGCCGATTGCGTGTTCTCCGGCCGCCGTGTCGCTCGCCATGCCGCCCGCGCGAATCGGTGACCTCCTTGGCGGTGAGCCCTTTGGTTGACGGAAGCGATGCCCCGCAGCTCTGAGCCGGTGCGCCGCCAGCTTCTCGACACGGCGCTGCGCCTGTTCGCTGAGCAAGGTATCGCCGCCGTTTCCTTGCGGGAAATCCGGCTGGCAGCGAAGCAGCGCAATGCCGGGGCGCTGCATTACCATTTCGGATCGAAGGAAGGGCTCCTGCGCGCCCTGTTGGAGCGGGAGCTGCCGCCGGTCGTCGCCCGCCGACGCGTTTTGCTGGCCGAGGCAACCCTGGCGTCCCCTGGCGACTTGCGCCCTATCGCCGCCATCTTCGTCCTGCCCTTTGCCGAGATGGCGACCGGGAGCGAGCATGACCGGTCGGTCGTGCAGCTGATCAACCAGTTGCACGCCGACGTTTCGCTCTCCTTCAGCCAGATCACCGACCTGGTCGGCGACACCGCGATCGGCGCGGCGTCGAACCTGTTGCGCTCCCGTATCGGCGGCATTCCGGCCGAAGTCCTGGCTGAACGAATCGCGGTGGCGAACAGCATCTTCCTCCATGCCGCCGCGCTCCGTGCCCGGGGTGGCTCGCGGGAACAGCGGCTGGGTGATCGGGCCTTCCGCGAGAATCTGGTCGACATGTTCCACGGGGCGCTGATCGCACCTGTTGCGCTGTAGTAAAACATATAGTTTAATTCCCTCGATAAGGGGGAAGCATGGCCGAGACGATCGAGCACGACCTCACGGCATGGCTGGCGGATGCGCTGGGCGATCCCGGCGTCCGCATCGATCGCCTGCGCCGGACATCGGTCGGCTATTCGCGCGAGAACTGGGTGTTCGACGCGGTCTGGCAAGCGGACGGCGTGGCGCACGCGCAGGCTTTCATCGCTCGCCGTGACCCGGCCGGCAGCGTGCTGGAGACCGATCGGCGGCTCGAATTCGCGATCTTGAGCGCATTGTCCGACACGAACGTGCCGGTCCCCAGGGTGCGCTGGCTCGATGCCGACGGCGCGCGCCTCGGCCGGCCGGCCATCGTCATGGATCTCGCCGACGGTATTTGCGACTACATGGCGCTCAACGGCGACCGCCCGCTCGACCGGCGCCTGGCGATCGCGCACCGGCTCTATGACCGGCTGGCTGACATCCACCAACTGGATTGGCGGACGTTGGGACTGGACAAGGTCCTCGACGATCCCGGCAACCGCGCGGCCCCGGCGGCCCTCGACTATTGGGAGGCGGAACTGCGGCGGGTCCAGCTGGAGCCCGAGCCCGAGCTGGAATTGGTGATCGCCTGGCTGCGCGAGCGCGCGCCGGAAAACGCCGCCGTCACGCTGGTCCACGGCGATTTCAAGCCGGGCAATGTGCTGATGCAGGGCGACGAGGTGACCCTCGTACTCGACTGGGAAACCGCGCATCTGGGCGATCCGCTGGAGGATATCGGCTGGGTCACCAACCCGTTGCGCGCTGGCGAGCACCGCATTCCCGGCGCCTGGGAGCCATCCGACCTGATCGAACGCTGGAGCGCCCGCACCGGCTTGGCCGCCGATCCCGCTGCGGTCCGCTGGTGGAACGTGCTGGCCAACTTCAAGCAGGCCATGACCGTGCTGACCGGCAAGCATGCCTTCGCCGACGGCCGCTTCGACCGGATATTGCACGAGCCGGTCGCGATCTATCGGTTGCTGTTCAATCTGATCGAGGCCTGAGGCGATGCATCCCACCGTCACCGAACAGCTCGACGGCTTGCGCCGCATCCTGGCCGAGGCGGTGGCGCCGGAGGTCACCGCTCCTTATCCGGCGGAAATCCTGGGCAGCGTGATCGGAGCGCTGAATGCCTTGCAGGCCAACTTGCACGCTGTCCCGGCCTTTCTGCGGTGGGATATCGAGACCACCGCCGGGGTTCTGGATGCCGCCAGGCCGCGGCTCAGCCTGGAACTGATCGCGAAGATCGATGCGGCGAAGGGCGCCGGGCACGACCCCGCTGACCTTGCCGCGCTCGAAGCCCGGCAAATGCGGCTGCGCGGGCTGCTGGTCGAGGCGATGCCGGCGATCCTCGCCGAGCGCGGGGCGGCCTACGGCAAGATGATCGCCCTGTTCCGCGAACGTACCGAGCGCTTCCCGTTCTCCATGGCGGCCCGCCCGCCGGCAAAGAAGGTCTGACCGAAATGCTGTCCGAACTCGACGATTCCGTCTGGCACCAGCTCCCCACGACCTTCGACCATGTCGGCACCAGCGATCCGCGCTTCTTCGACCGGCTGTGGTTCGCTGCCTCCGACCGGCAAGGCGGATCGACTCTGCAATTCACCATGGGCGTCTATCAGAACATGAATGTCGTCGATGGTGGGGTGATCGCCATCGTCGACGGCCGGCAGCACAATCTGCGCGTCTCGCGCCAGTTGCGGCCGACCTACAAGACCGAATGCGGCCCGCTCCAGATCCAGGTGATCGAGCCGTTCAAGCATATCCGCCTCCAGATCGACCATGACGGCTTCAAGGGCGCGCTCGACTGGCGCGGTGGGTTGCCGCCGCAGGAGGAGCATCAGCATTTCCGCCGCTCCGCCGGGCGGGTGATCGAGGACTATGCCCGCTATGACCAGACCGGCAGATGCTCGGGCTGGCTGGAGCTTCAGGGGCGTCGTGTCGTGGTCGACGATTGGTGGTCGTGCCGCGACCATTCTTGGGGTGTACGCGAGCGTGTCGGCATCGCCGAGCCACGTACGGGTGAGACGCCGCCGCCGGTCGGCGGGCTGTTTTCCTTCCTATTCTATTCGACCGATGCTTATGGCGGCCATGTCCAGGTGGCGCGCGGCAATGACGGCTCGCGCTACCTCTCGGCCTCGATCCTGGAGACGGCGACCGGCGGCCTGCGCTGGCTCGGCAAGTCGGCGGAGATCGCGGTGTCCTTCATTGACGACACGCGCCCGCGCCGGATGCGCCGCGCAGCCTTTGACATCACCGCCACGAACGGCGAGACGACGCGCATCGAGGTCGAGGCCTCGGGCCCGTCGGTCGCGATGCCCGGCCTAGGCTATGGCGGCTATAATGATGGGCTGGGACTGGGCGTCTGGCGCGGGCTTCAGCATCTCGAGACTGAAATATGGGAGGTCTCGCACCATGCTGACGTGCGCTATCCGGATGGTACGACCGGGCGGCCGGTCCACAGGATACAGCCCGTACGTGTCGTACAGTACGGGCCGGACGGGACGAGTACGGGCTTCGGCAGCCTGACCTTCATCGCTGAAGGCGACCTGGGCAAGCTGGGGATCGCCTCCCTGCCCTAATCGCTGTCCAGCACGGTGCGGATCTTGGTGGCTAGGTCCGAATAGGTGAAGGGCTTGCCCAGCAGCTGAATCCCCGGATCCAGTTGCCCGTTATGGACGATGGCGTTGCGGGTATAGCCGGTGGTGAACAGCACCTTCAGCTTCGGCCGGGTCGTCAGCGCCGCGTCGGCCAGTTGGCGGCCGTTCATGCCGCCGGGCAGCACGACGTCGGTGAATAGCAGGTCGAGCGGTTGGTCGCTCTCCAGGATCGCGAGCGCCGCCTTGGCGTCCGCCGCCTCAAGCACGTGATAGCCCATCTCCCTGACCGCGCCAGCGCTGTAGGACCGCAGATCCTCGTGATCCTCCACCACCAGCACGGTTTCGCCGTCCCCTGCGACCGCCGAGTGGCGCCGATCGAACCCGGCGTCGGCCGCCATGTCCGCCCCGATCCGCCGCGGCAGATACAGCTTCACGACCGTTCCCTGGCCCAGCTCGCTATAGATCTTCACATAGCCTTGCGACTGCAGCACGAAGCCATAGACCTGGCTCAACCCCAGGCCGGTGCCGCGCCCGATATCCTTGGTGGTGAAGAACGGTTCGAAGGCGCGATCCAGCGTGACGCTGTCCATGCCGGTGCCGGTATCGGACACGGCGATCATGACATATTGGCCGGCCGGCAGCGGCTCGACCAGCTTCGCGACATAGGCTTCGTCGAGATAGATATTGCTGGTCTCGATGGTCAGCTTGCCACCGTCCGGCATCGCGTCGCGGGCATTGACCGCCAGGTTCAGCAGCGAGTTTTCCAGCTGGTTGGGATCGGCGGTGACGCTCCACAGCCCGCCGGCCAGAACCGTCTCCAGATCGATGGTTTCGCCCAGTGTCCGCCTCAGCAGCTCCGACATGTCGGCGACCAGTCGGTTGGCGTCGATCGGCTTGGGCTCCAGCGGCTGCCGGCGGGAGAAGGCGAGCAGCCGGTGGGTCAGGGTCGCGGCGCGCTCCACAGCCTTCATCGCCATCGCCGCCGCACGCTTGATCTGCGTCATCGTCGGGCTTTCCGGAACCTGGGCGATCTGCCGCTCGATCGAATCGAGCCCGCCCAGCATGACGGTCAGCAGGTTGTTGAAGTCATGGGCGACGCCGCCTGTCAGCTGGCCGATCGTCTCCATTTTCTGGACCTGGCGCAGCCGCGCCTCGCTGATGCGAAGCTGCTCCTCGGCATGGTCGCGTTCGGCGATCTGCCGCGCCAGCTCGACATTCACCTCGCGCAGCGCGGCGGGCGAGGGCAGCGCCAGCGCGCGCGGGATCAGCGGCCACAAGATGACCGCGGTCGTGACCGACAGAACGGCAGTGATCGCCTTGACCAGCCCGTCGATCCAATAAACCGGTTGCCACAGCGTCACGATCGCCAGGATGTGGGTCGTGCCGCAGGCCAGGATGAAGGCGGCGAACAGCCAGAAGATCCAGCTGAAGGCGATGTCGCTCCGGCGGCGGACGAACCGGATCAGCGCCAGCGGGATCGAGTAGTAGGACGCGGCGACCAGCGCGTCGGACGTCGCGTGCAGCCAGATCAGGCCCGGCTCCCATAGCAGGCAGAAACCGTGCGGCGTCAGCCCGGACGGCTGAACGAATGCGCTCAAAAGTGTTTCCATCTTTACCTACCGACTTGAGTCGCCGAGGACTGATTAACATGCAAACGCGGTGGGCCGAGGCTTTTGCCTAAAATGCCATCGAGCGAATGCGTGCGAAATAGGAGAAACAGATGTCATACGAGCTGTTTTACTGGCCGGGTATTCAGGGACGGGGAGAATTCGTCAGGCTGGCACTGGAGGATTCGGGCGCCGATTATGACGATATCGGTCGCACCGAAAAGGGCATGGCCGAGATGATGACGATGATGGAGGACAAATCTTCCCCAAGGCCGCCTTTTGCCCCGCCGTTCCTGCGCCACGGCCGCCTCGTCATCGCCCAGGTCGCCAATATCCTGCTTTATCTCGGCCCACGACTCGGCCTCACGCCGCGCTGGCAGGGGGACCGGTTGTTCATCCACCAGCTTCAGCTGACGGTCACCGATCTGGTGGCGGAGGCGCACGACACCCACCACCCGGTCGCCAGCAGCCTCTATTACGCGGATCAGAAGCCCGAGGCGAAGCGGCGGGCGGAGGATTTCCGCGAGAGCCGCATCGGCAAGTATCTCGGCTATTTCGAAGGGGTGCTGGCGGCGAATCCTGAAGGGGATGGTGGGCCCAAGGGCAACACATGGCTGGTGGGCGCCGATGCCACTTACGCCGATCTCAGCCTGTTCCAGGTGATCGAGGGTCTGCGCTATGCCTTTCCCCGCGCGATGGCCCGTCAGGAGAAGCACTGGCCGCGCTTGATCGCTTTGCATGGTCGTGTCGCCGCGCGCCCGCGGATCGCCGCCTATCTCAAGTCGCCGCGCCGCCTGCCGTTCAGCGAGGAGGGCATATTCCGCCACTATGGTGAGCTGGACGGATGACTTCGCGCCACAACTTCGCGCCACAGGGGGAATCGCAAATAAACGCGACAATTTATCTTGCCGGTCAGTCGCAGGATCAGTTTGCGGCAACAGACGCTAGGGAGTATTCACACAATCATCGAAATGATCGGTGTCGATACGGACGATGACCGAACCTTGGCGCGAACTGTATCGCTATTGGCGGGACAAGCATGTAGGCGGCCGCCCGCCGACCCGCGACGATCTGGATCCGCCGCTCGAACTTCCTCAGCTCGCTCATAATCTGATGCTGGTCGACGTCACGCCGCAGGGGCTCGAATACCGGCTGGTCGGCACCAATTTCGCCAAGGGCGCCGGGATCGACATGACCGGCATGACGGTCGGCCAAAGCGGCTTGCACGCCCATGTCATCGCCCAATGGTCCCGCGCGATGAGGGAGGCGATCCAGACCGGTCAGGCACGCTTCGTCGCCGGACGCTTCGCCCCGCATATCACAGCCAAGGTGGAAATGCTGATGTTGCCGCTCAGCCCCTCAGCCGACGGCATCCCTAAGATTCTGGGCGGCATGTTCGTCGAGGGCACCTTCCCGCCCAACACCGAAATCGAAGCGCTCGAACTGCTGCCCATAGTCGATTAGCCTGGCTTGGATTAGACTGGGCCGGAGAAAACGGGATCAAAACCCGGTTTCTCGTGTTGGTGCTGTATAATAACCAATAGAGGAGGAGGCGCCGATGGGCTTGCGTGCTTTGTTGCTCCCGGTCACTGGCCACCATGCCGACGACGTCGCGCTTCGTATCGCCTTCGAGATCGCTCAGGCATTCGAGTCCCACCTGTCAGCCCTCTGCCTTCGGCCCGATCCGGTCGATATCGCCCGCTATGTCGCCGACTGGACCGCCCCGGTGATGACCGGCGAACTGGTCGCGGCAGTCGAGAGCGAGGCCGCGGCGGCGGCCGCCGATGCCGGTGCTGCCTTCGACGAATGGCGCCGGCGCCACGGCCTGCCGCCCGGCAAGGAGCGGACCGGGGTCAATGGCGTCTCGGTCTCCTGGCATGAGCGCACCGGCATGCCCGGTGTCATCCTGCGCGACGCCGCCCGCTTTGCCGACCTGGTCGTCATGCGCGGCCTCGGCCCCAACGGGCCGGTCGACGGCGATGCGATGCTGGAGGCGGTGCTGTTCGATGCCGGTCGTCCGGTCCTGCTGTCTCCGGCAGTGGCGCCGCCCAGCCTGTTCGAGGGCGCGCTGATCGCCTGGGCCGGCGGGCGGGAGGAAGTCCGGGCCATCGCCGCCGCTTTGCCGCTGCTCGGCCAGATGAAGCAGGTGGCGATCCGCACCATCGGCGACCACGAGGACGCTCACAGCGAAGAGATGATCGCCTATCTCGGCTATCATGGCATCGTCGCGACCGCCGCCCAGATGCAGCCCGCCGGCAAATCGGTCTCAGAAACGCTGTTGGCCGAGGCCAAGGCGATGGACGCCAGCCTGCTGGTAATGGGCGGCTATCACCACAGCCGCACCCGCGAGGCTGTGTTCGGCGGCACGACGCGGCAGATAATCTCCCACGTCGAACTGCCGGTGCTGCTGGCGCATTAGCCCCGGGGGCGCGGTCATCGCGCCGTCTTGCGAGCGGCTGTCTTGCGTGTGGGAGGGCGGCTGCCCAGCTTAAGACGGATGGCAGCCCCATCCATCACCGGAAATCGAGCCGTCCTGCGACGGCGAGACCTGTTGCTCGCGACCGGCGTGTCCATTCTTCTCGGCGGCGAGGCCTTCGCCTTTCCCACCGGCACCCGCCGCCTTGCGCTCAAGAACGCCCATACCGGCGAGACGTTCAGCGGCCCGTATCGTGACGCCATGGGCCCGCTGCCCAGCGCCGTATCCGATCTCGCCGTCTTCCTGCGCGATTTTCATGTCGACAAAAGCGGGCCGGTCGACTTCGCCCTCCTGGATTTCCTTGCCGATGTCATGGCCGCGGCCGGCCAGGGCGGCGCGACCGTGCTGTCGGCCTTCCGGACGCATGAGACCAACGAGCGGCTTAAGGCCACCACGTTCGGGGTCGCCGAGCAAAGCCAGCATCTCTACGGCCGTGCGATCGACATCACATTCGATCGAAACCTTCGCCGCGTGGAGAAGGCGGCTCTCGCGATGAAGCGTGGCGGCGTCGGCTGGTATCCGAACTCGCATTTCATCCATCTCGACAGCGGACCGACACGGAACTGGGAGCTGGACGGCGGCGGTTTCGACAACCTCCTCGGGCCGCTGCGGCCTGGCCATGTCCTGACCGTGCGCGAGCGGCTGGCGCGCTCCCGCGCCTTCGCGCATCGGGAATTCCTGGCTCGGCGCCGCTGATCGCCCCCCCCGCGTAACCGATCCGGCATGGGCCGGGGGGAAAGCTTGCCACGCTTTTGTCGCGCCCAGCCTGCACATGGGCAACCATATTCGTCCGGCGTTGTTATCCCTCCGGAATGACTTTTCGTATGACCGTGCAGTTCCGCCGCGCCGCCGCGGCTCTCGTTCTTGCCTTGACGGCCGGCTGCCAGGGACCGGCGGGATCCGCCGACCGCGGCATGTGGGTCGGTACCTTGCCGAGGCGCGATACCGGTTTCGATCAGAGAACCTGGCAGGACACATCCGTCGGCACCGTGCGCCAGCTTATGGAGCGCCTGCCCGACCGGATCGACTCCGCGGCCGAGCATCGGCTTGCACGCAACCTCCTGATCAGCATCGCCGCCGCGCCGCATGGCGACGATGACGGCGGCGAGATCCTGGCGCTGCGGGTGGCCGCGCTGATGCGGTTCGGCAATGTGGCCGATGCGGCGGCGCTGGCCCGGGCCGCGCACAACCCGCCGCGCGACGAGGCCGGCGCCCGGCGTGAGATCGAGGCCGAGCTGCTGGCCGGGAATGTGGAAATGGCCTGCATCGATATGCGGGCGCTGGCGGCAAGGTCACCGTCAGGCTGGGTCGAGGCTGGATTGGCGGCGTGCAAGGCGCGTGCCGGGGAGCCTGGCGCAATGCCGCCACGCGATACAGGCGGGCTCGGTGCGTTTGCCCGAATCGGCGGTGCGGCGCTGCCCGCCGACCCGCGATCCGATGACCCGCCCGGCACCCGGATCGCCTATCTCGCCGCGGTCGGCAGCGATCCGAAAGTGCCACCGGCGCGCCGGTTGGAGGCCGCCTTCACGGCGGCGCGGGCGAGTGCGCTCTCCGGAGATGTCTACGCCAAGATTTTAGGATCGGCGTCGGCCCGCGGCCAGGCGCCCGGCAGCAAACCGCCCGCCACGGGCGAGCAGGCTGCGTCCTTGTTCCAGGCGATCGGCGGAGCAGGCGACCCGGGGCGGAAGCTGGCCCTGGCCGAGCAGGGGCTGCTGTCGCCCGACGGGACGGTCGACGGGGTAGGCGCGGCGATGGCGGCGCCATTGCGTACGGTCAAGCCGGACTCCGCCTCGTTCGCCGGGCGTTTCGCCGCGGTCTTCTATGCCGTCGGCGATACCAAGGCCGCGACGCCCTGGGCAGATCTGTCGAAACGCTCGGGGTCGGACACGGCTTGGCCCTACCGCGCCCTGCTGAAGCCGCCGGGCTCTGGCGAGCTGGCCGCATGGGAAAAGAAGGCACGGCTCGACCCGGCTCGGCAGGACCGGATTATCGCCATCCTCTCGGCGTTCGACGCCGCGCCGGCGCCCAGCGAGACGAGCCAGGACGATCTGCGGGAAATCGACCAGGCGGCGGTCCAGCAGCATGTCGGCGAAACGACCTTGCGCGCCCTGGTGCTCCTCGGTCCCGGAGGACCGGCGGGCGCAAGCCCGCAGGTGCTGCACCACGTGCTGAAGGCGCTGGACCGGGTCAATCTGCACGACGAAGCCCGGGCCATCGCATGGGAGGCGATAGCGGCCACCATCCCTGCCCACCCTCGCAAGGGTGAGACCGATATACCGAACCTGTCGGCCAGCCTTGTGGCGCCGAGTAACCGCGTCCGTTGATACTGGACTACGAGGCCGCCAATGCGTTTCGCAGCTTGGCGATGGCGGCGGGCAGGCCGCGCACGTTCAGGATCTGGCCGGTGGCGTCGTAATCTTGGGAGAGCACGCGCGTGTTCTCATAGACCGCGCCCAGCAGTCCCTGCTTCGCGTACGGCAGCACCAGCTGGACCTCCACCATGGACGCCTCGAAGAACGCGATGATCGTCTCGCGCAGCGCGGCCACGTCTTCCGGCAGCTTCGCCGAGAGCAGGATCGCATCGGGATGCCTGGCGCGCAGGGCGGCACGATCGTCCCCGCTCAACCGATCGATCTTGTTGAGCACCAGGCGTGACGGAACGACGTCCGCACCGATCTCACGCAGCACCTCGCGCGTTACGTCGAGCTGCGACAGGTAGGTCGGATCAGAGGCATCGACGACGTAGAGCAGCAAGGACGCCTCGAGCGCTTCGGCGAGAGTGGAGCGGAACGACGCAACCAGGTCATGCGGCAGCTTCTTGATGAAACCGACCGTATCGGTGACCAGCACGCGCGGGCTCACCTCGGGCTGCAGCGCGCGCACCGTGGTGTCGAGCGTCGCGAAAAGCTGGTTCGCGACCAGAACCTCGCTGCCGGTAAGGGCGCGCATGAGGGACGATTTTCCGGCGTTGGTGTAGCCGACCAGGGCCACGCGGAAATGGTCGCGGCGCGCCGAACGGCGCTGGTCGCTTTCCAGCTGGAGTGCCGCCAGCTGGTCCTTCAGTTCCGCCAGCCGATCGCGGATCGCCCGCCGTTCGAGATCGAGGTCGGTTTCGCCCGATCCGGCGCCTTGCCGCCGCTCGCCGCGCGACACGGATTCCCGCAGCCGCGGCGTGATGTATTTCAGCCGTGCGATTTCGACCTGGAGCTTCGCCTCGCGGCTGTGCGCATGACGATGGAAAATCTCCATGATCACGCCGGTCCGATCGAGCACTTGCGCACCGGTTGCCTGTTCCAGGTTGCGTATCTGGGCGGGCGAAATCTCGTGATCGACGATCACAAAGTCGGGCTTCGCCGCCATATCCGGGGCAGGCTCGGCCGGACGCGGTTCCGATGCGGCGGTGTCGGCCGCATGGAAGCGCTCGCGGGCCTTCGACTTATGCGTGGGCGCCATCGATGCGACGACACCGGTCCCGCCGGTGAGTGCCGCGAGCTCCTCGAGCCGCCCCTTGCCGAGCACGGTCGCGCCGCCGATCGCGTCGCGCCTCTGCGAGAGTGTGCCGGCGACCTCGTATCCGAGCGTCGTCACCAGATGGCCCAGCTCTTCGAGGCTGGCGGCATGAGCGGCATCGTCGACGTCCGGAAACTGAAGGCCGACGAGGATCGCACGCGGCACAGGGGGTTTGGTATCCATGATGGATGCAGTCACAGGGGGTTTTGCGCCAGGCACGCGCCTCGGCTATCTCCGCGGCTTCAGGCCGCTTCCTTCCGTGTCCGCTGGCGTTTGATGGAGCGGGCAAGTGCCTCCCCTTCGAACACTTCGTCTTCGATGCCGCGGACCACCTTGATGATGTAGAGCGCCTCTCCGCCCAGCTCGATCAGCTGGACGCAGAACGTCAGTGCGGCGTCCAATGTCGGGAAAGACTTCTCATATTCGATTGCGCTCGCGGGCGGAGCGGCTTTGGTTTTCGTATAGTTCAGAACGAACGTTGTATTCGCCACGATAATCTCGATTCGCCGGGTATGATCCCGGCTCTTGAAAGCTTGTATTCGGCGCGATCACTAAGATCTGACGACTTGAAAGCGCACTGCCTGTTTCCTCGAAATCCGCGATTTTTCTTCGGGCTCGGGGTTGGCCGACCTTTCCAGAAGCTCGGCGATCCGCTCATATTCGGCGGCGCGTTTCTCGAGCATGGCCAGCGTGGCATCGCACCTGGTCGTCCTCGCCATTGCACGGGTTTGTTCCGCCCGTCCACGCAGATATTGGGGGGGATACTGCAGAAGCTTCGCGCCCATATCATACTCCTTGGAATGCCGAGGGCCGCGATTGGAGATGATCAGGACCGGGCTTTCGTCTTCCGGACCCTGCCGTCAATCGCCCAATATACTTGATATTTCCGGCATAAAGAATCTATGGAGGAAGAATTTCAAATATATAAAATCGCGATAAAACTTATGGCAGGCTCCTTGCTGCCCTATTTACTTAGTTGCGACGGTCGCTATCCGGCGAGCGACTGCACCCAGGCGGCGAATGACAGCCAGGCCTGGCTGTTGCCGATGGCAGTCGAAATCAGCTGCTCGCCGACCGATAGCGGCAGGCAGATCCAATAGACATGGTGCGGCCGGCCGCGCGTGCGCCAATCATGAGCCATGGCCACGACGATCAGCAGGTCGACGAACAGGCCGGGCGGCACCTGGTGGGAAACCGCCGGCGGTCCGGGCGGGCCCGGCGGGGCGAAATAGACCTGATAGAGCCGAAACATCGCCGCGTGCATCAGCGGGATCATGCTCATCAGCATGTAGCGCTTATGGGTCTCAGGGCGCTTCACGTTGGCGATGGCGGCGGCGAAGAAGCCGACGAACAGCGGCAGCGCCGCCAGCGGCACGATGGCGAATGCCCGCGCTTGGGTTCCAAAGCCGGCGGCCTGGCCAGTGACCATCGAATTGATCGTCGCCAGCACGATCGACGCTGCCATCAGCGTGCCCAGCGAAATCCCCGCCAGCCCCCAGCTGCGGTGGTCAGGCGTCTTGCCGATGGCGACCAGGGTGGTCTGCGCGAAAAAATAGAGCGTCCAGGTGAAGAACAGCGCGCCGTGGATATGGACGATCGGGTTGGCATGGAAGCCGGGGGCGGAGATGCGCGCCCAATAGGTGGGGATGAACCCGCCGAACGCCATCAGCACGAACAGCCCGGCCATCCCGACATAGAATGTGTGCCGGCCCGGCCGCGCGCCGGTCATCGATGTGGCAACCATGCTGTTCCGTCCTCCCGCCTGTTTTCATGCTTTGACGGAAGGATTCCACAGTCGGTTTGCCGGGTCTAACGGGATTCTGCGCGCCGTCCGGGCCTGTGCGCGGCAGGCGGCGTCACGATGCGCGCTGGGTCAATCCTGCGCGGCTTGGGCCAGGGGCAGCGTGAAGCGGAAGACTGACCCATAGGGGAAGCCGGGCTCCGGCCACAGCCGCCCGCCATGGGCCTCGATGATCGAGCGGCAGATCGACAGCCCCATCCCCATGCCCTCGGCCTTGGTGGTGTACAGGGGGTCGAAGAGTTTCTGCATATCCGACGGGTCTATGCCGCAGCCATTGTCCTGGACCGACACCTGGGTCTGGCCCGAATTCGCCCGGTCGACCGCGACCTCGATCGCGCGGCCCCGATGGGACGTCTTGGCCATGGCATCGAGCCCGTTGCGCAGAAGATTGTGCAGGACTTGCTGGAGCTGGACCTTGTCACCGATGACGAGGGCGCTGCCCGGCCGCAAATCCGTGGTCAGCGCCACGCCATCGCGCGCGAACTCGCTTTTGAGCAGCTCCAGCACCTCCCGGGCCGCCTCGTGAATGTCGATCTCCGCCGCTCTGCCTGGCGCCCGCCGGGCCATGGCCCGCAAGCCCGCGACGATATCGGTGGCACGCTTGCCGGACTCCAGAATCTGCGCGGCGGCGTCACGCGCTTCCGCCACATCCGGTGTATCGCGGTTCAGCCAGCGAAGGCAGGCCTGCGCGTTGGTCACGATCGCTGTCAGGGGCTGGTTGACCTCGTGGATGATGGACCCGGCAAGCTCCCCGATGGACGACAGGCGGGACGCCCGCGCGAGATCGCCGCGCAGCAATTGGAGGCGCTCCTCGCTCAGGCGCAAAGCGGTTTCCTGGCGTTCCTGATTAACCGCAAAGGCGCGTTGACGCTCTGAGTCCGTATAGAGCAGCTGCAGATGGTGTTCGAGAATGTCGCGGAACTGCTGAATGAGACGCCGATAGACCTCCTGGTAGCCGTTGCCGGTCTTGTCGAGAATGCAGATCGTGCCGAACGGCGTCTTATCCGGCCACAGGATCGGCAGCCCGAGATACGAGATCATGTTCCGCGGTACGTCGGGATTATCCTTCCAATCCTCGTCCAGCAGCGCATTGGGCACGATCAGCTCGGCGCGCGTCCTGATCACCGTTTCACAATAGAGGCCGGACCCGACGTAGCACTCGCTTTCGCCCGGGTGATAGGGGTTTCCGGCGGTCTTGCTTGAAACCATGACTTCGAGATTGTCGTCCCTGATCCGCATGATCAATCCGGCCGGGACCCGCGTCAGCTCCGCCAATGTGTCGACGATCACCTGCCACTTTTCAGCGATGGAGGCTGGAATGGCGGGAAAGGGAACGTCGGCCAGAGGGCGCGTTCCTGCCTGGATTGTCTTGGACGCGGTCATATGGCGACCTTCTACTCGCAGCCATTCACCCCACAAGCACGTAGGGTCAAGCGTAATACCTGCTTAAGGCAAGACTGAAATCTTTTCGAGCTTCCTGCCTCGACGGGGTGCGATCGGGTTGATAAGCCCTCCTCTCCGCAAGGAGATTTTTGAGTCGAGACATGACCGTTGCGATCGAGATGGGACATACGGCGGTGGGCGCCGCGGCGACTCTCGACCTCGAGGAGCTGCTGGCGACCCGCCTGCTGGTGCAGGGCAATTCGGGCTCCGGCAAATCCCACCTGCTGCGCCGGTTGCTGGAACAGAGCGCGCCCTGGGTGCAGCAGGCCATCATCGACCCCGAAGGCGACTTCGTAACGCTGGCCGACCGTTTTGGCCATCTCGTGATCGATGCCGAGGTACATACCGCGAAGGCTCTGCAGGCTGCCGGCGAGCGTGCGCGCATCCATCGGGTCTCCACGGTGCTCAATCTCGAGGGGCTCGATGCCGAGAACCAGATGCGGCGCGCCGCGGCCTTCCTGGGCGGGCTGTTCGACGTCTCCCGCGACCACTGGTACCCGATGTTGGTGGTGGTGGATGAGGCACAGCTTTTCGCGCCGGCCGTCGCGGGCGAGGTTTCGGACGAGGCCCGCAAGCTCTCGCTCGGGGCGATGACGGACCTGATGTGCCGTGGCCGCAAACGCGGGCTTGCCGGGGTCATCGCCACCCAGCGGCTGGCTAAGCTTGCCAAGAACGTCGCGGCCGAGGCGTCCAATTTCCTCATGGGCCGGACTTTCCTGGATATCGACATGGCGCGCGCCGCCGACCTTCTGGGCATGGAACGGCGGCAGGCGGATGCCTTCCGGGACCTGGAACGGGGACAGTTCATGGCGCTGGGTCCTGCCCTCTCCCGCCGCCCCCTGGGGCTGCGCATCGGCCCGACCGACACGCATGCGCGCAATACGATCCCGGGGCTGATGCCGATGCCCGAGGCGGCACTGGAAGATGCGCACGCCATCATCATGGCGGCCCCGCCACCTGAGCCGGTCCGGCCCCCCCGCCGCCCCTCGCCACCGCCGGACCTCACCGCCCAGCTCATGGCGGCGAAGACCCCCGCACTGGATATGCCTCCCAAGGTGGTGGAACAGCCCCTCAGCGCCGAGGAACAGGCGGAGCGGCGCGGGCGGCTGGACCGTATCCTGCACGCCATCCTGGCAGAGCCTGACACGGGATTCCGCGCCATCGGCGTCGTCTATCAGGAGTTCGTGGTCCGCTGCCGGATCGAGGGCCTTGGGGCGTCCGTGCCGGAGCTGGGCGATTTCCGCCGCATGCTCACATTTGCCCGCGCCGGTTTGGCCACCGATGTGGCGGCGGATGCGTCGTGGCAGGATGTCTCGGCCCGTGCCGCCGGGCTCCCCGAAGACCTGCAGGGGGTGTTCATGATGATCGCCCGTGCGGCGAAGGAAGGTTCGCCCTGCCCGAGCGATGCTGCGATCGCCCGTGCCTATGGCACGCACTCGCTGGGCCGTGCGCGGCGCCTTCTGACCTATATCGAGGAGCAGGGCCTCATCGTTTGCCAGCTCGACGGTGTCGGCCGGCGGATCGTGACGCTCGTCGAACTTGCCTGGGCGACGGCGCCGGGCGATCCCAATGCGGGGGACGTGTCGGCGGAGGGACGCTCCGGCAGCCCGGTCCTATGACGGGTTGAAACGCCCGCGCCCGAAGGGTGTCGGGAAGATATCGGCCGTTCCGACGGAATATGGCCGCTTGAACGGAATGTTGCTTCTTCCCGGTCCGGGTCGTTTCGTTACACCAATAGCCCAAGGCACGCGTGGGGGAGGCCAGGGTGAAGGAACGTTACGACTATATCATCATCGGTGCCGGATCGGCCGGCTGTCCCCTGGCAAATCGCCTTTCAGCCGATCCGAACCGATCGGTCCTGCTGATCGAAAGCGGCCCAAAGCACGGCGGCATGCTGATGCAGATGCCGCGGGGCGTGGGCAAGATCCTCAATCCGGGCAGCAAGGTCATCTGGGAATATCAGGTCGAGGCCGGGGGAAACCAGCCGTCCGAGCGCTGGTATCGCGGCCGGACCCTCGGCGGCTCCAGCTCCGTCAACGGGATGATCTATGTCCGCGGCGCGCCGCTCGATTATGACGGCTGGGCCGCGATGGGCTGTACCGGGTGGGGCTGGCCGGACATCGGGGCCAAATTCGTTGAGCTTGAGGACCACGATCTCGGGCCGGCGAAATGGCGCGGCACCGGCGGGCCGCTCAAGATCACCACGCACCCGAAAGGCGACCCGCTGTTCGAGGCGATCCTCACGGCGGCGGAGCAGATGGGCATCCCGCGCGTCCTGGATGTCAACGATGTCGACGCGGTGCGCGACGGCGCTGTCGGATATCAATCGGCGACCCGCTTTTCGGGCGAGCGCTTCAGTGCCGCGCTCGCCTTCCTCGATCCGGTGCGCGGGCGCAGCAACCTGGATGTCGCGACCGAGACCAATGCGCTGAAGATCGAGTTCACCGGCAACCGGGCCACTGGCGTCCTGGTGCGCGACAAAGATGGCGTGCGATCGGTGCAGGCCGCGCGCGAGATCATCATTTCGGCGGGCGCCATCGAGACGCCGAAGCTGTTGCAGCTCTCAGGGATCGGGCCGACGGATTTGCTGAAGTCTCTGGGTATCGAGCCCATCGTCCATTCGCCCGATGTCGGCCGGAACCTGCGCGAGCATCGGCACGCCGACCTGCAGCTGAAGGTGAAGAGCCACAGCCACAATACCAGGCTGAGCGGCGGCCGCCTGTTGCTCGCAATGGCGCAGTACATGCTTCTGCGCTCCGGCCCGATGACGCACGCCGCCCATGAAGTCGGTGGTTTCGTGAAGTCAGAGGCGGGGCTTGACCATGCCGATCTCCAGTTCGGCCTTCTGTCGACCGCGATGGCCGGCATCGGCAAGGACGGCGATGTCCAGCTTGCACCCTATCCGGGGATAACGTTCCTGACCTATTTCACGCGTCCCGAAAGCCAGGGGGAGGTGCGGATCTGCTCGCCCGACCCCGACGTTCCGCCCTCCATCAACGCCAACCAGCTGTCGGCGGAGATCGATCGCCGCAAGTTCGTCGCGGCCTTCCACTGGAACCGGCGTCTTGCGCAGCAGCCTGCACTCAAAGACTGGATCGTGGAGGAGGCGGGCCTCGGTGCCAGCCTGAAAACCGACGACGACATCCTCGCCAATGCGATGTCGCTCGGCGGCGGCGCTTTCCACATGGCGGGCACGGCACGGATGGGGACCGATCCCGACGCAGTGCTGGACCCCCAGCTGCGCGTCCGCGGCGTCGAGGGATTGCGCGTGGCCGACACGTCGATCATGCCGACGCTCGTCTCGGGAAACACCAACGGTCCGGCAATGGTGATCGGCCTGCGGGCGGCGGATTTCATCCTGGCTGGGAAGGCTTAGCGGCGCGCCGGATCCGGATCATCGAGTCTGCCTGCGGAATAAAATCCCCCTCCCGCCGGTATTGCCCTTGTGCCGAATGAATCCGTACGGGGGTAATCTATGGTTAAGTGCCGGGTGATCTTGGTTGGCGCCAGCAGGCCGTTTCTCGCCGGGCTGTCGCTGATGCTGGAAAGCGATGACCTGACCGTCATGCATATCGCCACCGTGTCCGACCTGCTTCCGCTGCTGACGGAGATCGACGAGCCGCCGGACTTTCTGGTTTGGGACAGTTCGCCGGATCTCGAGCAGGATTTCCCGCGATGGGCAGAGGTGCACCGCGAATTCCCGGAAATCGGCATCGTCGCTTTGACGGATGAGATCGACGAAGCGTACGCGGACCGGGCGCTTACGGCCGGCGTGCGCGGCATTCTTCCGAAAACGCATCTCGACGGGTTCTTTGAGCCTCTCGCCGCAATCGATGGCGTGTGTCTCGAATATCACCATCGTTCTTTTCAATCGGCACGTAGCCGGCACTAGGCGCGCCCGCGCTGCCGAGATCCTCTCGGCCAAGAACAATGTGACCGTGTCCTATGGCCACATTCATCAGCAGCACCAGCACACCACCGGCAAGATCAACCACTATGCCTCGGAATCCCTGATCTTTCCGTTCCCGCGCCGGGAGCGCAGCCGCAGAAGACGCCGGTGGCGTGGGATTCCGCTTATCCGTTCAAAAACCTGGGATTTCGCCAGACCCACCTCGGGTGAAAAGCCTGGCAAATCCCTTTCCACGAACGTTGGAGTAGATTGCACATGCCTATTCAGACAAATTTCCGTTTCAATCAAATCCGCGATCAGGACAATACCCAGAGGCTCGCGCTTCACCAGACCGACCTGCTCGGCCCGCTGCGCGCCTTCATCGGCAACAACCATATGCGCACCTGGTCGGGGCCGGGGTTCAACCTGATCTGGCGGCCGCACGATAAGACCGGCGCCAATACGAAGGATTTTTTCCTCGAGCTCGATGTCACCAAGGAAACCTTGTCCTTCACCGACATCACCGGACCCCAGGGCATCGCCAACCGTGGCCTGTTGCAGCAGGACATCGCGCTGGGCGGTCTTGCCTATCAGCAGGAGGTTTCGGATGTCACCCGGGTGCCATCCAAGGCTCTGCACTTTGAGCCTGGCGTCTGGATCAACGTGCCGGCGACAACCGATCCGGCGGAGGACGGCACCGTCGCCCGGATGGGATCGATTCCGCATGGAACGACGATCAATGCGCAAGGCAAGGGCTTCGATTCGTCGACCGGAAAGCCGAGATTCACCCCCGCGAGCATTCTGCCGTTTACAATCGGCAGCCCGGATGACGGCGTCACCAACATCAAGCCGTTCGATGAAGGGAAACTGCCGCTCACCACGAACCTCCCCGCGCGCACGCCTCTCAACGAGCTGGTCGGCCTGACCGACGCCCACCTCCAGGACCCAAGCCTGATTCTGTCCGAGTTGGCCGCCGGCCAGGAGATCGTGAGCACCAAGGTGTTCACGATCTCCACGAACATCACTGCGCCCACCGCGACCCAAAGCCCAAATCCCGGCGTGCCGCACGAGGGCGGCGGCATCAGCGACATCGCTTTCCTTGTTGGCGGCGCTTCCGGACCGAACGCGAATGCCGCTCAGATGACAGCGACCTTTTGGGTCGAGGAGATCATCGGGGCTGACTACAAGCGGTTCCTGCAGCTGCAGTACATCCAGCGCGTGCTGCTGAACTTCGGCGGGCTAACTTGGCCGCACATCAGCCTGGCCACGATGGTCGTAATCGACGAATCGTAGGAAAAGCGCCCGCTTCGCCGCAATCTCGCCGGCGAAGCGGGCTGCTCGACGGCCGCATGCTGTAGGGGTGCTGCACGGATGTGATCTCCGTACTCAGCGCTCTGTGACATTACAGGGTCACTGTCACCCGCTGCTTTGCCTTCGTGGCTTTGTCACATCACTGCAATCCAGACAGCCTAATCTACGGGGTTACTCGGAGATGCGGCACATTGCCGACGGTCCGACTTGCTCAACAGGTGAGGAACCAGTCCATGACTCTCTCTACGAAGCCCCGACACTGGCGAGACGTCGTCGGCGCAGCCGCGCTCGGCATCATGCTCGCGGTGCCAGCAGGACAAGCGCTCGCGCAAAACCTCACGTTCGAAGGCTCGACGTTTGTCAACAAGGGGCTCGTCGGCGTCGCGCGCGTGCCGTCCGATGCGAAGGACGCCTTTCGCGAAACCCTCGGCGGCTTCGGCTCGGCGATGGCGTTCGTTCCGGGAACCTGGCGCCAGGACCGGGACGGCACTTATTCCGGGCAGTTATGGATGGTGCCGGATCGGGGTTGGAACACCCAAGGCACCCTCGATTTCCGGGGCCGTACGCAGCATTTCAGCGTCAAGCTCAACCCATTCTACGGTGCGAGCACAAACGCGCAGAACCAGCTTTCGATGCATTACGAGGGTCTGACCCCGCTCCGGCGGTTCGGCGTGCCGACAACGGGCCTGGATGCCGTCAATGTCCTTCGGGGCACGCATCATTTCCCTGACTTGCCGGCTGGCGAGGATCATCACATCGCCGTCGACAACGAGGGCATCGTGATCCCCAGTGACGGCACTTTCTGGATCAGCGACGAATACGGTCCCTATGTCTATCACTACGCCCACGGCGGTGAACTGCTGGGCGTGATACGGCCGCCCGAGGCCTTCATTCCGCGGCGGCTCGATGCCTCGAACCACCCGGTCGAAAGCTTCTCCGCCAACAGCCCGCCGATCGGTGAGACCTACGATCTCGGCAATCCGGTTTCCGGCCGCCAGAACAACCAGGGTTTCGAGGGGCTGGCCCTCAGCCCCGATGGCCAGACTCTCTTCGTCCTGCTCCAGAGCGCGCTGATCCAGGACCTCGATCCCAACAACATCAAGACGACACGGCGTAATACACGCCTCCTGGCCTATGACATCAGCCGGCCCGCGCCGCGTTTGATCCACGAATATGTCGTGCAGCTGCCGCTCTTCCAGGACCAGACCACGACCAAGACGAAGCTGCTTATCGCCGCGCAAAGCGAGATGTTCGCGCTGAACGATCACCAGTTCCTGGTGCTTGCGCGGGATAGCAGCGTCGGCGAGATCGCTCCGGCCACTCCCGGTTCGGTCTATCGCAGCGTCGACCTGATCGACACCAAGGGCGCCACCGATATCGCCGGCACCAGCTATGATTCAGCGACCGGCTCGGTTGCGCCGCTGGGCGTGCTGAATCCGGCGATCACCCCGGTCGCCTATCAGCAGTTTCTCAATATCAACGACAATGGCCAGCTGAACCGCTTTGGGCTTCACAACGGTGCGCCGGCTGACGCGAACGATCTTTACGAAAAGTGGGAAAGCCTGGCGGTGGAACCGGTCGGCGACCGCGCGCATCCCAACGATTATTTCCTGTTCATCGGCAGCGACAACGATTTCATCACGCAGAAGGGCTTTATGGCCGGGGCCGCCTACAGCGATTCATCGGGCTACAATGTCGACACACTGGTGCTGGTCTATCGCGTAACGCTTCCGACCTATGTGCCGCCGCACCACGGACATGGCGGGCATGGCCGGTGAGGCTGGACGAACCGAGCTCATCGGGTTGAGTCCCGGTGGCTCCAGCGGTTGACTCGAGGGGCTGGCGAGTACTCGCCAGCCCCTTCGCCATTGGGCGCGGCTCCACGTGCTGGTGGATGCCGCTTGGTCGGCATTGGGTCAGAAGCCACCTATCGCTCTCGACGAAGGTCGGTTTCCGCTCTACCGCCGCAACCACCTCTCCCCATCGATCACAGCATTCGTTCGCTCCGCCACCTCCCCCATCGTCGCCCCCTCGCGGCGCATCTCCTCCCGCATCCCGGCGATCCGCCTGATCCGCCCGGCCCAGACGTCCGGAAACAGCTCGGCCAGATAGGCCCGCAGGCGGCGCGACAGGGTTGGGCTGCCCCCGCCGGTGGAGATGGAGATGGCGAGGTCGCCCCGGCGCAGGATGGCGGGGACGTGGAAGTCGCAGAGGGCCAGTGTGTCCTCCACATTGACCAGGACCCGGTGGGTCCGGGCCAGGGCGGCCAGGTGTTCGGACCCTGCGGTGGGCAGGCCGGCGACGAACAGCACGCGGTAATGGGCGATCTCGGCCTCGGTTGGCAGGCGCGGGATCAGGCGGGGGCCGGCGGCGGCCTCGACCTCTTCGTCCGGTTTGGGGGCGTAGATATGGAGATTGGGGACGGATTCGCCGTCCAGCAGGGTCAGGCGTTTGATGAGCGCCGGGCCCGCCCCGGTCAGCGCGACCGGCAGGGTTGCCAGGTCGAGCGCCAGAGGGACAGTCATCCGGTCAAACCCTAGTTGCGCCCGAGGCGTTGCCTCGCGACCCAGGGGCGGTTGTCTTCGGCCGGCTGGTAGAAGACGTCGAACTCGTCGAACGCCGCCAGCCAGTTCTCCTCCAGCGCCCGCTCCGGCATTTCGAAGGCGTCGATGCCGCAGCGCTGCATGAACAGCAGCTGATCGCGCAGCACGCCGCCGGTGGCGCGGATTTCGCCTGTGAAGCCATAGCGGTCGCGCAGCACCCGCGCCTGGGAAAAGGCGCGGCCGTCGCTGAAATTGGGGAAATGGACCGCGATCAGGCCGAACTTCGCCGCCTCGGCGCCGATCTCGGCGGTGGTCACCGTGTTGGGGATGCGTATGCCCAGCTCCGCCGGGGCGCGGCTGATCATGTCGCGCTCCGCCGTCCAGCGGGCCCAGGAGATGGTGACCGGGCCGCTGGCGGGCAGTGGGTCGCCGTCTTCCAGATGCTGCCAGCTGTCCTGGACGACCGCGCGGCCCTTAACGAGCACCATAGACGGCCTCCTTGAACGGCTCGGCGCCGATCCGGCGATAGGTGGCGGGCAGGTCCTCGCCGTCGCTGCGGTGCTTGACATAGACGTCCAGCAGCTTGTCGACGGCGCTGTTCACCTCGTCGCTGGGCACGGCGCGGCCGACGATGGTGCCGACCGCGGACTGCTCGTCGGCGCTGCCGCCGACGGTGATCTGGTAGAATTCCTCGCCATTCTTGTCGACGCCCAGAATGCCGATATGGCCGACATGGTGGTGGCCGCAGGCGTTGATGCAGCCCGAGATCTTGATCTTCATCGGGCCGATCTCTTCCTCGCGGGCGGCCAGATGCTCGCCCAGCTTTTCCGCGACCGGGATCGAGCGGGCATTGGCTAGGCTGCAATAATCCAGCCCCGGGCAGGCGATGATGTCGCTCGCCAGGCCGATATTGGCGGTGCCCATACCGGCCGCCGCGATCTCAGCGTAGAAGACGGGCAGGGCGCCGCGGGGGATGTCGGGGAAGACGACATTCTGCTCATGCGTCACCCGCACCTCGCCGAAGCCATAGCGCTCCGACAGCTCGGCCAGCAGGTCCAGCTGCTCGGCGGTGATGTCGCCCGGCGGCTTGCCCAGCGGCTTTAGCGACACGGTGGCGATGGCATAGCCGGGCTGCTTGTGCGGATGGGTGTTGTGCTTGACCCAGCGGGCGAACTTGGCGTCGGCGGCGATCGCCGTCGCCAGCGTGGCCTCACCCTGCGCATCCGGCGCGGGATAGGCAGGCGGGGCGAAATGTTCATAGATCGCGGCGATGGTCTGGTCAGACAGGTCCAGCGGCGTATGGTCCATCTGGGCCCATTCGGCCTCCACCTCCTCGCGCATCTTGTCGATGCCCAGGGCCTGGACCAGGATCTTGATCCGCGCCTTGTAGATGTTATCGCGGCGGCCATACTCGTTATAGATGCGCAGCGCCGCCTCCAGATAGGACAACAGGTCCTTCTTCGGCAGGAATTCGCGCAGCACCTTGCCCATGATCGGGGTACGGCCGAGGCCACCGCCGACCAGCACCTGGAAGCCCACCTCGCCCGCATCGTTCTTCACGATATAGAGGCCGATATCGTGGATATGGACGGCGGCGCGGTCCTTCTCCGAGGCCGACACGGCGATCTTGAACTTGCGCGGCAGCCAGGAGAATTCCGGGTGCAGCGTCGACCACTGGCGGATGATCTCGCACCAGGGACGCGGATCCTCGATCTCGTCGGCGGTCACGCCGGCGAAGGGGTCGGAGGTGGTGTTGCGGATGCAGTTGCCGCTGGTCTGGATGGAATGCATCTCCACCGACGCCAGGTCGGCCATGATGTCCGGCGTCTCGTCCAGCTTGATCCAGTTGAACTGCATGTTCTGGCGCGTGGTGAAGTGGCCATAGCCCTTGTCATACTTGCGCGCGATATGGGCCAGCATCCTCAGCTGCGCCGGCGACAGCGTGCCGTAGGGGATGGCGATCCGGTACATATAGGCGTGCAGCTGGAGGTACAGCCCGTTGCGTAGGCGCAGGGGCCGGAACTCCTCCTCGGAGAGCTGGCCGATCAGGCGGCGGCGCACCTGGTCGCGATATTGCGCGGTCCTCTCCTCGAGGAAGCGGCGGTCGAATTCGTCGTAGCGATACACTTTCCGTCTCCTGCCTTAGCGTCAGGCCGTGGGGCCGAAGGCGCGGATGGTCTCCTTCACGCCGATGGGGCCGATGACGCCGTCGGTCACCGTCACGTCGATCACATAAGGGCCGACCGCCTCCAGCGGCAATGGGCCCTTCGCGGCCTCGACCAGCAAAATCCCGCCATCGGGTGCGACCACCGCATCGGCGATGGAGGGCGACCAGCTGCCGTTGCCGGCGTAATAGATCGGCACGCCGTCGCGCAGGCGATTGCCGGTTACGGCTTGATGTGGGGTCTCGGCGTTCACTCTACAGGGCTCTCGTTCATCCAGTGCGCGTATGTTTAACGGTACCCGCAGGCCTGCGCTAGTCGCGGTCCGGCCTGGGAATGCTCGTCATGCCGCCTGGTCAATCGCTCATGGCTGGCATGTCAATTTCGCAGATTCGACGTCAAAGTGCTTCGAATCGGCCGCTTGCGGTGGCTCAAGAGCCGCCAAACCGCGCATTTTCGCCTCGGGGACCTTACGCGCGGCGTCGATTTACATTATACAGTACCTGTTGCGCAATACCTCGGGTTCTACAGGGGGTTGAAGAGTTGCAAATCCGCCCGATCATATGGCAATGTGCAATGCACATAAATAACGTTACCAGAGTGTAGTATACCGGACCTCATCGAGTACGAACATGTCTGCACCGCTCGCCTTAGCTGAACTTGATTCTGCACCCGTCACGTCCGAGATCGTCGTCGATGACGCCGCTCTGCGCGCCGACGACCTCATGGCGCGCTACGGGCATCTGGATGGCGTCGAGCTGCTGCGTGCCCTGTTCACGGAGATGCCTGGCCAGATCGCGCTGGTCTCGTCTTTCGGTGCGGAATCGGCGGTGCTGCTGGCGATGGCGGCCGAGGTCGACCCGGCTGTTCCGGTCATCTTCCTCGATACCGGCAAGCTGTTCGGCGAGACGATCACCTATCGCGACAAGCTGTCCAAGTTCCTGGGCCTGACCAACGTCCAGACCTTCAAGCCCGATCCGGTCGCCGAGGCCGAGCTCGACAAGCCGGGCACGCTGTGGCGCGATAACCCCGACGCCTGCTGCCATTTCCGCAAGGTCGAGCCGCTGGACCGGGCGATGGCCCCCTTCGCGGGCTGGATCACCGGCCGCAAGCGGTTCCAGAGCAAGAGCCGCGCCGCCCTGCCGGTCATCGAGTCCGAGGGTGGCAAGCTCAAGATCAATCCGTTGGCCTCATGGGATGCCAAGCAGATCGCCGCCGAGTTCAAGCGGCGCGAGCTGCCGGCCCATCCGCTGGTTGCCGATGGCTTCCTGTCGATCGGCTGCATGCCCTGCACGGATAAGGTCGCGCCGGGCGCCGACGCCCGTTCGGGCCGCTGGGCCGGGATGGAGAAGACCGAGTGCGGCATCCACCTGTCGCGCATCCCGGCCAAGCGGCCGCAGCGCGCCTCCAAGCATCTGCGCGAGCTGGAAAACCAGAGCATCTATATCTTGCGCGAGGCCTTCGCCCGCCTGCCCAAGCTCGCCATGCTGTGGTCGGTCGGCAAGGACAGCAACGTGCTGATCTGGCTGGCCCGCAAGGCCTTCTACGGCCGCGTGCCCTTCCCGGTGGTCGAGCTCGACACCGGCATGGAGCTGTCGTCGGTCTATGAGTTCCGCGACCGCTATGCCGCCGAATGGGGCCTGGATCTGCGCATCGAGAACTGCCCGCCGGTCGAGGATATCGATCCCAGCCTGCCGCCCTTCGCCCGCGCCGCCGCCCGCAAGAGCGCCGGCCTGCAGACGCTGATCCGGCGCGAGAAGCTGAACGGCGTCATCGTCGGCATCCGCCGCGACGAGCAGTCGACCCGCGCGAAGGAGCGGGTGTTCTCGCCGCGCTCCAACCAGGGCGACTGGAATTTCGAGCAGCAGCCGGCCGAGTTCTGGGACCACTACAAGGCGCGCGTGGCCGAGGACGAGCATGTCCGTATCCACCCGCTGCTCGGCTGGACCGAGCTCGACATCTGGCGGTACACCAAGGCCGAAGGCATTCCGGTCGTCCCGGCCTATCTGGCCCAGGACGGGGTGCGTTATCGCTCGCTCGGCGAGACCAACATCACCCAGCCGATGGAGAGCCAGGCCGCGTCGATCGACGACATCATCGCCGAGCTGGAAGCGACCAGGGCGCCCGAGCGCGCCGGCCGGATCATGGATCACGAGGCCGAGGACTCGTTCGAGCGCCTGCGCAGCAACGGCTATATGTGATGCCAGCCGCGCCCCTCAGATGGATGACGCGATCTCATGGATGACGCGCTCGAACCCCTGCGCGTGGTGATCGTCGGCAATGTCGACCACGGCAAGTCCACGCTGATCGGCCGCCTGCTGAACGAGGCAGGCGCGCTGGGCGAGGACAGCGTCGCGGCGATGGCGGAGATGAGCCGCAAGCGCGGCGTCGACTTCGAATGGGCCTTCGTCACCGATGCGCTGCAGGTCGAGCGCGATCGCGGCACCACCATCGACACCAGCGAGGCGGTGTTCCGCACTCCGCGCCGCAGCTTCGTCATCATCGACGCGCCGGGCCAGGACGAGTTCCTGCGCAACATGGTGACC
>Ga0268266_10000341_pt1 | contig 72917 bp, 56 predicted proteins | sample KBSS13metaG_FD_190356 | JGI IMG/M metagenome (GOLD analysis project Ga0268266, IMG submission 190356) | Switchgrass rhizosphere microbial communities from Kellogg Biological Station, Michigan, USA - KBS S1-3 metaG (SPAdes) (version 2) | ecosystem: Host-associated > Plants > Roots > Rhizosphere...
AAGACCCTCCAAGGCCTCACCCCCTACGAATACATCTGCAAATGCTGGACAAAACAGCCACAGCGATTCACATCAGACCCGCACCATCAAACTCCGGGACCAAACATCTAATGCCGTGGCCTCGCGCCGGACGTTGACCGCGCGTTCGATGGTCCCGGTCGCACGGGCGCTCGTCTCATGGAAGTCATGGCTGCGAATGCGAAGGATCTCTTCTTGCTCCTGAACGCTGCCGGACGGAGCCGACGCCAGCGTGCGTCCGCGTGGGAAGCTCGGATCGCGCGGGTCGGGGCCGCCACCATTGTGGGTGCCATCGCGGCGGCCGGGTGCGACCGCGAGGCGCTTTGGCAAATTACAAGTTCCGCTATCGTCCTACAAAGGAACAGCAGTGGTGTATTTCACCTGTGATAGGGCGAAGTGGGATGCCCCCGTGCCGACGGATGGGTGCCGCAGCACGGTCCGCATCAGGAAGCGGTCATAGTCCTCCACATCGGCAACGAGGATTCGGAGCAGGTAGTCCCAGTCACCGGACATGGAATAGCACTCGATGATCTCGTCTCGTGACGCGACGAAGCTTTCAAAGGCCTCTGTCGTCTCGATGGAATGGTTTTTGATCTTGATGTGACAGATGACGTTGACGCCGCGGCCTAGCAGCGCTGCATCAACCAGCCGGACTTGGCGGCCGAGCACGCCATCGGCTTCCAACGCCCGCATCCGGCGCCAGCACGAAGCTGTCGACGCGCCGACACGGTCGGCAAGTGCGGCATGACTGATCGATGCGTCGCGCTGCAGTTCATACAACAGCTTGCGGTCGATCGCGTCGATCTTGCGCTCCACGGTCATGCACTCGCTCCATCGGCATCTGGTTGGCGTTCGGGCGCCGCTCGGGCAAATGCATCGATTTCGTCGCACCGGGCATCCACCGCAAGCAGTTCTGGAAAATCGGTCAGGTCGACATGGAAGCGGTGGGCGTTGTAGATTTGCGGAACGAGGCAACAATCCGCCATCGTCGGCGCATCACCGAAGCAAAAACCCCGTCCGTGGTTGCGGACCATGACCTCGAGCGCAGCGAAGCCGTCCTTGATCCAGCGGGCGATCCACTCCTGCACCACCGTTTCTGATGCGCCTAGTTCCCGCCGGAGGGCTTGCAATACCCTCAGGTTGTTGAGCGGATGAATGTCGCATGCGATGGTCGAGGCCATGGCGCGCACTGTGGCCCGCTCCATAACTCCGGCGGGCAATAGCTGCGGGTACGGGTGTGTCTCCTCCAGCCATTCGAGGATCGCCAGGCTTTGCGTCAGACTGCCTCCATCCACCTCGAGGGCTGGCACGAGGCCGAGAGGCGCCAGCCGGCGCAGCGTCGGCATTCCCTGCTCTCCTCGCCTCAGGTCGTAGCTGACCTGGTCATAGGCCAGCCCCTTGAGGTTCGCGGCCAGGCGTACCCGGTACGAAGCCGATGAGCGCCAATAGCCATGGAGGGTCATCGTCATTGCTTCACCTTCCGTGGTCGTGATGAGTCGCCCAGTGCGGACCCAGCCCCCATGCTTGCATGAAACACATGATCGATTCAAATCTTGGGACGGCATTTGGCGATATATTTTGATCAAATTAGGTCCAACAGACCGGACCAATGAAACGCATTTTCACTATGGCATGATAAATTGTTGTCATGGCAAACACAGACCCACTCCCGCCTGGTGCGGCCTCAGACTGGACCATTCCGCAAGACTGGGGCTCGTATACAGAGCAAGAGCATGCGGTCTGGGACCGTCTCTTTGCGCGCCAGGCCGGTATGCTGCCGACGCGCGTGGTTCCCGCCTTCATGGAAGGGCTCGACGTCCTTCGCATGTCGAAGCCCGGCATTCCCGACTTCGACGAACTGAACGAACGGCTGCATCGCGCAACTGGCTGGCAGGTCGTCGCGGTGCCCGGTCTCGTACCCGACGAGATGTTCTTCGACCACCTTGCCAATCGCCGCTTCGTTGCAGGCCGCTTCATCCGCACGCCCGCGCAGCTCGATTACCTGAAGGAGCCGGACATCTTCCATGACGTGTTCGGGCACGTCCCGCTCCTCGTCCACCCCGTCTTCGCCGATTACATGCAGGCCTATGGCGAAGGGGGGCTTAGGGCGGCCAAGCTCGGAATGATCGAGGCGCTTGCGCGCCTCTACTGGTACACCGTCGAGTTCGGGCTGATCCGCGACTGCGGCGACCTCAAGCTGTATGGGGCGGGGATCGTCTCGTCCTATGGCGAAAGCCTGTTCGCTCTGGACGATCCTTCGCCCCACCGCATCGGGTTTGATCTCGAGCGAGTGATGCGATCGCAATACCGGATCGATGATTACCAGCAGAACTACTTCGTCATCGATAGCTTCGATGATCTCCTGCAGCAGACACGCGATGCCGATTTCGGGCCGATCTATGAGCGCTTGCGCGGCCATGAGCCTATCGAGGTCGGAGACCTGCTCCCGACCGATCGCATTCTCCATGCAGGAACCCAGGATTACGCGCACGCAAAGGCTCGAGCATGACGGTTTCTTCTCACGCATTCGCAGGCCTGGAGCCGCAAAAGCCTGACGCGCTGCTGGCGCTAATCTCACAGTACCGCGCCGACCCGCGCGTGGACAAGATCGACGTCGGCGTCGGCGTCTATCGCACCGAAACGGGCGAAACCCCCGTCATGCGCGCGGTGAAGGATGCTGAGGCAGCGCTCCTCACCGGGCAAACCAGCAAGTCCTACCTCGGCGCCGAAGGCGACCAGCACTTCGCGCAGCTCCTATGGCAGCTGATATCTGGCAGCGATGCGCTCGGCACGCGCTGCTTCGGGCTGCAGACCCCCGGCGGCACAGGGGCACTGCGTGTCGGGGCAGAGTTGCTGGCCCGAGCACGGCCGGACACACGGGTCTGGATCGGCGAACCGACATGGCCGAACCACGCGCCGATCTTCCGCGAGGCCGGGTTGCAGGTGCGCACCCATGCGTATCTGGACGCAACTGCCGGAAGTATCGATTTCGACGCTATGGTCTCCGCGCTGGCAGACGCGCGGGCGGGCGACGTGCTCTTGCTGCACGGGTGCTGCCACAACCCGACCGGTACCCAGTTTTCGCACGAACAATGGATTATCTTGTCCGATCTGTGCATCCAGCGTGGCCTCATCCCCTTCATCGATCTGGCCTACCAGGGCCTGGGCGATGGAATGGAGGAAGACGCTCAGGGGGCGCGGCACATGCTGTCAGCAGTGCCCGACGCATTGCTGGCCTACAGCTGCGACAAGAACTTCGCCGTCTATCGCGACCGGGTCGGCGCCCTCTTCGTCCAGTCCGGGAGCGAGGCACGATTGCAACTGGCTCGGGCCAACGCGCTGACGATTGCCCGCAGTTTGTGGTCGATGCCGCCCGATCACGGCGCTGCCGTGGTCCGGACGATCCTCGATGATCCTGCCTTGCGAGCAAATTGGCAGGATGAACTCACTAGCATGCGTTGCCGTCTCCAGGCTGTCCGAGAGGGCCTGGCCACAGCTCACCCACTCCTACGACCTGTCGCGATGCAGCGCGGTCTCTTCTCGCGACTGCCGCTCTACGGCGATGCCGTCGTTGCCGTCAGGCGCACGCATGGAATTTACATGCCAGCGGATGGCCGCATCAACGTGGCTGGGCTCAACGAGGCTAACCTTGGCCGGTTCGTAGAGGGCGTGCTTCCTTACCTTTTCGACCGGAACAACAGCATCTCTCATTCTGCCAGGTCGCAGGAACTTTCCGCGTGAAGTTCATCGTCACTGGTGCTGGCGGCGCGCTTGGCGCAGCGACCGCGGCCCTTCTGGACCGACAGGGGCATGAGGTGGCGCGCATCGTTCGCAACTCGCCTTCCCAAGATCCGCGCACGATCGCCTGCGAAGATCTTGCCGATACCCAGAGCGCTGAGCGATCCGTGGGCGCGGCGGTAAAAGCTTTGGGTGGTCTAGATGGCGTCCTCCATATGGCCGGGGCCTTCGACTGGCGACCGGTCGCGCACAGCGACGCCACCTTATGGCAGGCCCTGTTCCGCAAGAACCTCGAGACGACCCTTGCTGTTGTGAAAGCAACGCTCCCCCGCCTCGGAGCTGGGGGTGCGATCGTCACAATTGGTGCCGCCGCGGCAGAGCTGAGTGGTGCCGGCATGGCGCCGTACGCAGCGTCGAAGTCCGCTGTCGCCAGGCTGACCCAGAGCCTTGCTGCGGAGCTCGACGAGGGCCGCATCCGCATCAACACCCTGCTGCCTTCCATCATCGACACGCCGGCAAATCGGGGCGCCATGCCGAATGCGGATCCATCGAGCTGGACCCATCCCGACGCCATCGCGGAAGTGGCTTCCCTCCTGGTGTCGCCTACCGCCCGCGCCACACATGGCGCCCTTATCTCGGTGACCAACAGCGTCGCCAGCTAACGCACCTTTTAAAGGAAGACGATATGAGCCTTTTCGACAATCCCATCGGCCTCGACGGCTTCGAGTTTGTGGAGTTCAGCGCGCCGCAGAAGGGCCTGTTAGAGCCGGTCTTCGCCGCCATGGGCTTCACCTTGATCGCCCACCATCGGTCGAAGGACGTGCAACTGTGGCGGCAGGGCGGCATCAACCTCATCGCCAATTACGAGCCGCGCAGCCCCGCCGCCTATTTCGCCGCCGAGCATGGCGCGTCGGCTTGCGGCATGGGGTGGCGGGTCAAGGATGCGGCGAAGGCGTATGAACTGGCCATCGAGCGCGGCGCGGAGCCGGTCGAGGTGAGAACAGGCCCCATGGAGGTGCGTCTGCCTGCCGTGCGCGGCATCGGCGGATCGATCATCTACCTCATCGACCGCTATGATGGCGAGCGGGGAGGGCTGTCGATCTACGACATCGACTTTGCTTACGAACCCGGCGTCGATCGGCACCCCGAAGGCGCGGGCTTCAAGATCATCGATCACCTGACCCACAATGTTTATGGCGGTCGCATGGCCCATTGGGCCAGCTTCTACGAGCGCGTCTTCGGCTTTCGCGAGATCCGCTATTTCGACATTAAGGGCGAATATACTGGCCTCACCAGCAAGGCGATGACCGCGCCAGACGGCAAGATTCGCATCCCGTTGAATGAGGAAGGCAAGGCGGGCGGCGGCCAGATCGAGGAATTCCTGCGCGCCTATAACGGGGAGGGCATCCAGCATATCGCACTACTGTGCGACGACCTGATCGCCGCTTGGGACCGGCTCAAGGCCATGGGCGTGCCGCTGATGGCGGCGCCGACCGCCACCTATTATGAGATGCTGGACGAGCGGCTGCCGGGCCATGGCGAGCCGGTGGGCGAACTCCAGGCGCGCGGCATCCTGCTCGATGGATCGACCCAGGACGGCGACCCGCGCCTGCTCCTCCAGATCTTCGCGCAGCCGCAGATCGGACCGGTCTTCTTCGAATTCATCCAGCGTAAGAAGGACGAAGGCTTTGGCGAAGGCAATTTCACTGCCCTCTTCCAGAGCATAGAGCGCGACCAGTTGCAGCGCGGTGCGCTCAATGTCGGGGAGACGGCATGAGCACGGCGGCTCCTGACCTCAAACGCATCCACCATGTCGCCTACCGCTGCAACGACGCGAAGGAGACGGTGGAATGGTACAGCCGCGTGCTCGGTATGACCTACACCACTGCTTTCGCCGAGGATAAAGTACCCTCCACCGGCGAGGACGAACCTTATATGCACGTGTTCCTCGATTGCGGCGGCGGCAATGTGCTCGCCTTCTTCGAACTGCCCAACCAGCCGGCGATGGGCCGTGACCCCAATACCCCGGCCTGGGTCCAGCATCTCGCCTTCGAAGTGGAGGATGAAGCCGCGCTGCTTGCCGCCAAGTCGCATATCGAGGCGCAAGGCATCGATGTGCTTGGCCCCACATTCCATGGGGTGTTCCGGTCGATCTACTTCTTCGATCCCAATGGCCACCGCGTCGAGCTCGCGTGCAACATCGGCACTGACGAGCAATATGCTGAATTGAAGCGCGTCGCGCCGCTGATGTTGGAGGAATGGAGCCGGACCAGACGCGCGCCCCGCCACGCCGAATGGCTGCACAAGGATCCCAACGCATGAAACTCGCCAGCCTGAAGAACGGCCGTGACGGCCGATTGATCATCGTGTCGAACGATCTATCCCACTACGTCGAGGCAGGGTCGGTCTTCCCGACGTTGCAGGCGGCACTGGACGATTGGGCTGTTGCCGAGCCGAAGCTCAGGACCCTCGCTGACGATCTGGCGAGCGGATCAGGTGCGAGCAAGCCGCTCGATCCGGCCACGCTCGCCGGGCCTCTGCCCCGGGCTTATCAGTGGGCGGACGGCTCCGCTTATGTAAACCATGTCGAACTGGTGCGACGTGCTCGCGGGGCGGAACTGCCCGAGAGCTTCTGGCACGACCCCCTCGTCTATCAGGGCGGCTCCGACCGCTTCCTTGGCCCGCGCGATGCCATCGCTCTGGCCGACGAGGAGTGGGGCTGTGACATGGAAGCTGAGGTCGTCGTCGTCACCGACGACGTGCCGCAGGGCGTGTCGCCAGAAGCCGCACGTGGCCTCATCAGGCTCGTGGGCCTCGTCAACGATGTATCGCTGCGCAATCTCATCCCCGGCGAACTGGCCAAGGGCTTCGGCTTCTACCAGTCCAAGCCGGCCAGTGCGCTGTCGTCTGTCTTCGTGACGCCCGATGCGTTGGGCGATCAGTGGAGGGACGGCAAGCTTCACGGCACGCTGAACGTCGACCTCAATGGCCGCCCCTTCGGTCGTGCCGATGCCGGCGTCGACATGACTTTCGATTTCGGCACCCTGATCGCGCATCTGGCCAAGACCCGCTCGCTCGGCGCAGGCACGATCGTCGGTTCGGGCACCGTTTCCAACCGTGATGCCGATGGTGGTGCCGGCAGGCCCGTGGCCGATGGCGGTCTCGGCTATAGCTGCATCGCCGAGGTGCGGATGGTCGAGACGATCCGTGACGGCGCGCCGGCAACGCCTTTCCTCAACTTTGGCGACAGGGTCCGGATCTGGATGGAGGATGACAAGGGTCACGCCGTCTTCGGAATGATCGACCAGAGCGTGGAAGCCATCTGATGCAACGATTGACCGGCCAGGAACGAACCCAGGCGCTCGCGTCGCTTCCGGACTGGACGCATGAACCGGATCGCGACGCAATCGTGCGGACGTTCGAGTTTCCCGATTTCGTGACCGCCTTCGCCTTCATGGCGGCCGTCGCGCTGGAAGCCGAAAAGGCCGATCACCACCCCGAATGGTCGAACGTCTACGGGCGTGTTTCCATCTTGCTGACAACCCACGATGCCAATGGGTTGTCCCAGCGGGACATCGATCTGGCCCGGAAGGTGTCGGCCCTTTCTTTGCGTTTCGAATGAGGTGGAGGACCAAGTCTGCGCGGATCTGCATGGACAGCGATCCCGTGGGCGAGGTTCTTTACGACAACCAAGAACATCACCCAACTTGGTAAGAGCGCGCCTAAAATCACCGCCTTTGCTAGGGGGCGGTCTCTCTGAAGAGCTGGGGTCTTGGATGAAGAAGGGGGCGGGCAGGGGAGCGCCTGTCCCGGCCTAAAGTTCAGGATCGCGGCTCCATCCAAGCGGCTCCACGGTAGGCGCATCGTCGCTCGTTCAGCGGAAAACGACCGTCTTGCCGCCGTTGCTGATGATACGATGTTCGGCAAACCAGGTCACTGCACGGCTAAGCACCGACGCCTCGACTTCTTGGCCGAGCATGACTAGCTGCTCCGGCGTAAAGCCATGATCCACGGGGCGAGTATCCTGATGGATGATTGGACCTTCGTCGAGATCGGCGGTGACGAAATGCGCGGTAGCGCCGATCATCTTGACGCCGCGCGCATGGGCTTGGTGATAGGGACGAGCGCCTTTGAAGCTGGGCAGGAAGCTATGGTGGATGTTGATGCACCGCAAGGCCAGCCGACGGCAAAGTTCTTCCGAAAGCACCTGCATATAGCGGGCAAGCACGACAAGATCGACACGTTCGCGGTCAATCAGTTCCAACAGCCGCGCTTCCTGTTCAGATTTGTTGTCCTTCGTCACCGGCAGCCAGTGATAAGGCAAGCCCTGGAATTCGCAAAAGCCACGCATCGTCTCGTGGTTGGAAACCACACCGACTATATCAAGCGGGAGAACGCCGGCCCGCCAACGGTGAACCAAATCATGAAGACAATGCCCGAACTTGGAGACCATCAGCAGAGCCCTGGGTCGGCGCGCGAGATTGTGCAGTTCCCATTCCATGCCAAAACGATCGGCGACTATGGAAAAGCCCGTATGCAGGCTTCCCGCGTCGATCGAGCGGGGATCTTCAGGGCGGAACACCACCCGCATGAAAAACGTCTCGGTTGAGGGATCATGGTACTGGCTGGATTCCTCGATCGTGCAGCCTGCATCGGCCAGATAAGAGGCGACCTGGGCAACGATTGCCCGCCGCTCCGGGCAACGAAGAACGATCACAAAACAGGGATCAGGATCCGTCACGCGAATTTCCTTCGGCTACAAGTCGAGAGTGGCCACGCTGAACCACCGTTTTAGGTGTTCCGCGCAGGTGATGTCGGCGACGAGATCCAGTCTGCTTTCGCCGGCCGTTGGCACGACGAACAATGCATGGATCTGCGCGAACCGGGTGCGCGCGCAGCTGCCCGCGGCCACGAGCGCAGGCAGATCGAGACTGGTGCCTTTGGCGATCACCGCCAACGCGCGTTCACCGGTGATGCAGAAGCGGACGAAAGCCTCTCCGCTCTCCGAGACGTGGCAGGTTGCCGGTGCCAACGCTGCGGCGAGCCGCTCGGCCGGTAGATCAGAGTCAAGCAGCAGCCACTCACCCGGGGCCAGCCAGCACAAGCGGGCGCCATTGACTGTAGTGGCGTGGCCGGGTCGAAGCGGTAGGGCTGCGCCGAGCAGGGCAGCCGCGCGTGTCTGCACTGCCTCATCCGGGAGACGGACACGTAACGAAATCGCCGGCTGTGATGGTTGCTGCGTAACCTCGAAGCCCGTGCGCGCCAGAGTCCAATGACCATCAGACATGCAAGCGCTCTCCCTTGGGATCGAAGCTGCAGAGGTCGACGACCCGCGCCTGCCGCATGCCGGAAAAGGTGCGTATGTCGACTGCTTCGCCTATCCGCGACTGCCCGGCGCGCAACATGCCCAGCGCAACTCCACGCCCGACGGCCGGGCTAAAGGCAGAAGAGGTCACGTAGCCATCGCTGGCGCGATCGCGACCGAGCACATGGGCACCGACTGGCAGGACAGAGCCGTCGGTAGCACTGAGGCCGACAAACTGATGGCGATCGGTGCGTTGCTGTTCTGGTAGCAGCAGAGAGCGCCGACCGACGAAATCCGAGGTCTTTTTCAGCACATGACCCCAGCCGATGTCGAGCGGGATCGTCGTGCCGTCGGTGTCGCTGCCGACGTGAAGATACCCCTTCTCGGTGCGCAGGATCATCCAGGCATCGACGCCCACCGGCACGATCCCCTTGTCGTTGCCGGACGCCATCAGCACGTCCCAAAGCTCCCCCGCGCGAGACGGCGCGACCGCGATTTCGTAGGACAGTTCGCCGGTGTAACTGACCCGTTGAACCCGCGCAGGCAATCCAGCGACCGTCCCTTCGCGCCAGCTCATGTGTGGGAAGGTGGCGGGATCAAGATCGATCGAACTCAGCGCCGCACACAGCACATCGCGCGCTGTCGGGCCGGTCAAGGTCAGGACCGCCCAGGCAGAGGTGATCGGCGCAACGACAACGTCCAACTCGGTCCATTCACACTGCAACCATTCCTCCAGCCAGTCCGCAATGCGCGAGGCACCGGCACTCGTGGTCGATATCAGGAAGCGATCGGGCGCGAGCCTTGCGACTACGCCGTCATCGATGACGGTGCCGCGCTCATCGAGCATCAGCCCGTAGCGAACTCGGCCGACGGCGAGGTTGGCGATGCGATTGGCATAGATGCGGTCGAGGAAGATTGCCGCGTCGGGACCGACGACTTCGATTTTGCCAAGTGGCGAAGCGTCGAACAGACCCGCGCCGCAGCGAACGCTGTTCGCCTCGCGCTGCTCCGTGGCAGCGCGGTCCTCGCCGCGCAGGGGGTATCCAGCGGGACGCAAAAAACCGCCCATTTCCTCAAACAAGGCGCCGGCCACGACATGTCGTGCGTGAGCGGGCAGACGCCGCAGCGGTCGGAACAACTCCCCGCGATCCGCGCCGGCGAAGCTTGCCAGCGGTACCGGCGTGTATGGAAAGCGGAAGCGCGTCGTGCCGGTCTCGGCCGGCGTGCGATCGCAGAGCGCGGCCATGATCCGCAGTGCGTTTACGTTGGCGGTCTTGCCCTGGTCGGGCGCCATGCCAAGCGTCGTGTATCGCTTCAGATGTTCGACCGACCGATAGCCCTCGCGGGCGGCAAGCGCGATGTCCGCGCTTGTGACGTCGTTCTGGAAATCAACGAAAGCCTTGCCCCGGCCATGGGGAAGTTGCAGCGACGCGCCGCTGCTGGGCTCACCATGACCAGCCGCTGCCCCTACGCAGGAGACATGGCTGGGAGCACCGTCCGGAACAAAGCTTCCGGTGTCGGCGTCGTAGCGCAACTGGCCACCGGCCTGGCCGAACAAGTGCAGGGTCGGGTTGTAACCGCCAGACATCGCAATGCAGTCGCACGAGACCGTTATCACCCGTCCATCGGACAGTCGGATGCGGGCGGACGTGACCCGACGGTAGCCGCGCGTGGCCACGATCCTGGCCCCTAAATGCACGGGTACGCCTAGGCTGGCGAAACCAGCGATCAGTTCTTCGGACACTTTCGCCCGTTCGTCGACGATTGCCGCGATCCGGACACCGGCCTCGATCAGGACGTCGGCGGTACGCCAGGCGGCATCGTTGTTGGCGAACAGGACCGCACAGGTCCCGGGCATGGCGGCATGCCGACGCACATAGTGCCGCATGGCTGAGGCGAGCATCACACCAGGGCGGTCGTTGCTGGGGAATACCAGCGGCCGCTCGATCGCGCCAGTCGCGAGGACGATCTGGTCGGCGCGGACCTGCCACAACCGATGGCGCAACTCAGATACTGCATGCCGCTCCGTAACGTCGGACGTGATCCGTTCGAGCATGGCGAGCGCGCCGTGGTCGAAACAGCCGGTGACCGTGGTTCGCAGGCGCACGTCGACGCCAGCGGCAGCGAGGTATTCGCGAGCATTTGCCAGCCATTCCGCCCCGGTCTGGCCTTCGATTACCTCGTCCTCATAGAGCAGTGAACCGCCCACCAGGTGGTCTTGCTCCACCAAAGCGACCCTCCCGCCCTTGCTGGCGGCGGCGAGGGCAGCAGCGATCCCGGACGGTCCGGCACCGACAACCACAGTGTCATAGCGGGCAAAGGCAGTCTCGTAACGATCCGGGTCCGGGGCATCTGCCGCCCTGCCAATCCCGGCGGCGCGGCGGATCGGCCCTTCGAACAGGTGCCAGTGCGGCCACATAAAAGTCTTATAGTAGAAGCCGGCTCCGAGAAACGGCGACAACAGCCCGTTGACGGCGCCCAGGTCGAACGCCGCGCTTGGCCAGCAGTTGGCCGGGCGCGCGTCGAGCCCGTCGTAGAGTTCGATTTCGGTTGCACGGAGGTTGGGCGTGCTGCGGCCACCGGTGCCGAGTTGGACGAGCACATTCGGCTCCTCCACCCCGGCGGCCAGAAGGCCTCGGGGACGATGATATTTGAACGAACGGCCGAGCACGGTCACGCCGTTGGCCATGAGCGCGGAGGCAAGCGTGTCACCTGGATGGCCCACATATTCGCGGCCTTCCCATTGGAAACGGAGCGTACGCGCCCGGTCGATCAGGCCGCCGGCAGGCAAGCGGCGTGGCGCTCTCGGTCTCATGGCGTGTCCTCCCCGTCCGGCATGGCGGGTGGCGGATCCGTCATCGCGTATGTTGCATCGATGCGATGGCTGCGCGTGTCGCGCGCCACGTTGAACCAGCGCTGGCATCCGAACCCATGATGCCAGCGTTCGAGGTGGATGCCACGCGGATTGCCGCGTTCGAATAGATAGCGGCTCCACTCGGCGTCATCGACGGCCTCAGGCGGACCAGGGCGGGCGATGTGGGTTTCCCCGCCATAACGGAATTCGTGCTCGTCGCGCGGGCCGCACCAGGGGCATTCGATCAGTAGCATGACTCTGTGCCTCAGTGCGCGATGCCAGAGGCTGCGGCCTCGTCGATCAAGGCGCCGCGTGCGAAGCGATCGAGGCCGAATGGCCGCGCGATGGGATGAGGTTCGCCGGTGGCGAGGTGATGAGCCATCAGAGTGCCACCGACTGGAATTGCTTTGAACCCCCCCGTGCCCCAGCCACAGTTCAAATATAGCCCGGGCACTGGCGATTCGCCGAGGATTGGGCTCGAATCCGGAGAGACGTCGACCGTGCCGGCCCATTGCCGCAGGAGCCGGACCCGCCCAAGCGAGGGAAATTGCTCGGCCACTGCGCCCAAGACCGAACGCGCAACCGGCAGGTTGCCGCGCTGGGCAAAGGACGGATAGAGATCCAGTCCGCCGCCAATCACCAGTCCGCCCTTGTCCGACTGGCTCAGATAGACGCCGGTCGCAAGCGACAAGACCACCGTGTCTAGAACCGGTTTGATCGGTTCGGATACGAACGCCTGTAATGCGTAACTGGTCAGCGGCAGACGAAAACCTGCCAGGCCGGCGAGCACCGAGGTATTGCCGGCCGCCGCCAGTTGAACCTTGCCGGCCATGATCCGTCCACGGGAAGTTTCAACGCCCGCGACTTCGCCGCTAGTCCCGCGTAGGAAGCCAGTGACCTCGCAACCCTGAATGATATCGACGCCAAGCGCATCGGCGGCGCGGGCATAGCCCCATGCCACCGCATCATGCCGGGCGGTGCCGCCGCGCCGCTGGGTCAGTCCGCCCTCGACCGGGTAACGGGCAGCCGGCGAACAGTCGAGGGCTGGCGCCAGACGCGCCACTGCCGCTCGGTCCAACACTTCGCACTCCACCCCGTTGATCTGCATCGCTCCAGCCCAGCGGGCGATAAGGTCCATGTCATGCCGGCTGTGGCCGACCATGAGCATGCCGCGCTGGCTGAACATGATGTTGTAATTGAGTTCTTTGGACAGATCCTCGTAGAGCCGAACCGACATGTCGTAGAGCGCAGCGCTTTCCGGATAATAGTAATTCGAGCGGATCACCGTAGTGTTGCGGCCGGTGTTACCCCCGCCAAGCCAGCTCCGTTCAAGCACTGCAACGCGCCGAATTCCATGAGTGCGCGCCAAATAGTAGGCGGTAGAAAGGCCGTGGCCACCGCCGCCGACGATGATCACATCGTATTGCGAAGCCGGCTCAGGATCGCGCCAAGCGCGGCCCCAGCCTCGCTGCCCACGCAACCCCTCGCGGAAAATTCGCCATGCCGAATAATGCCCAGCCATCATCTCTCGATACAGTTGTGTATTGTCTATGTCAAAGGCAGTTCCTGCCGTCGGAGGCGGGTCCGACGGGCATGTGCAACCGCGTCAATTCACCGCTAGCTCAGGCCCTCGCGCGCAGTCCCTGCGGATCGTAGAGAGGCCCGGGCACGAGCCTTGCCGGGCGCGGATCGCCTAAAATCGGGATTAGGAAACCCTCAGTGTGACATGCCGCCTCGCGGTCGATATAGCCGAGCGCAATGCTCTGGTTGGTGCGATGGCCGAACCCGCCGGAGGTGACGTAACCCACCATCTGTCCGTCACGAAGGATGGGTTCGTAGCCCGATGCGTCCGCGTCGGCGGCGTCGACAGCGAACGTGGCCAGAGTTCGTGAGGAGCCGGCTTCCCGCTCGGCAAGCGCGGCGACCCTGCCGATGAAATCGGGCTTTGCGAAATCGACGAAACGGTCGAGTCCGCTGGCGCCGGGCGTCGCGTCGCGACTATATTCTCGGCTCCAGACGCCGACGCTTTTTTCCAAACGCATAGAGTTGAGCGCATGCAGCCCGAAATCGACAAGTCCCAGGTCTTGCCCAGCGGCATGAATCTGCTCGTAAAGAGCAGCCAGTTGCTCTCGCTGCACGTAAATTTCAAACGACAGCTCGCCCGATAGCGACAGGCGGGCGACGATCGCATCCGCGCCAGCGACCGAGGCGGAACGGACCGCAAGCGGCGGCAAGGCCGCAGACGACGTGTCGAGATCGGTCAGCCGCGACAGCAATTCACGCGAGGACGGGCCAGCAAGAATCAGGCCCTGAAGTTCATCGGTGCAGTTGCGCACGGTAACATCGCCGGACAGAGTCTGTTGGAACCAGCGACCATGCCAGGCCTGGAGATAGCCCGAGCCAAATAGCATGAAACGATCTTCCGCCAATCGCATCGCGGTAAGGTCACCCATCAGCCTGCCCGATTCCGCAAGCAACGGGGCGAGGCGGACGCGGCCTAATGCCGGTAAGGTGTTGGCGACCATATGGTCCAGCGCGGCCTCCGCGCCCGGCCCGGAAACCTCATATTTCGCGAAGGATGAAGCATCAAACACTCCAACGCCGTCGCGGACGCCGGTAACCTCGCGCGCCACGGTGGCGAAGGCGTTGGAACGCCGTGCGGTGGGCGTTTCGACCGGAGGTTCCCCAGCAGGTGCGAAATAAAGTGGGTATTCGAGCCCGAAGCTGACGCCGAACACAGCATTCTTGGCCTTGAGTAGGGGATAGAGCGGATCGGTACGATGCGGTCGACCAACGGGCCAGAACTCGTTGGGGTAGGAAATCACGAAGCGCTTCGAATAGAATTCGCAAGCCTTTTGCTGCACCCAAGACGGCGTTGCATAATCGCCGAACCGGGCGACATCCATCGCAAAAATGTCGATGCCTGGTTCGCCGTTGATGATCCATTCCGCCAAGGCCAGGCCCACTCCGCCGCCTTGCGCGAAGCCGGCCATCACCCCGCAGGCCGCCCAATAATTCGGGATGCCGGCCAAAGGTCCAACTAGTGGGTTGCCGTCGGGCGTGAAAGTGAAGGGGCCGTTGACGATCCGGCGGATGCCAGCTCTGGCGACGGCCGGAAATCGCTCATAACCCTTTACCAGCGCGTCGGAAATGCGATCCAGCGCCGGGGGCAGCAATTCGGTGTCGCCATAGTTCCATGGCGTGCCGCCGAGTGCCCAGGGGGTGGCGTCTTTCTCATAAACGCCGACCAGCATTCCCTGGCCTTCCTGTCGCATGTAGATTTCATTGTCGAGATCTACCACCAGCGGGATTTCGCGACCCAGCTCCACCAGCTCCTTGAGTGGCTCGGTGACAAGGTAATGGTGCTCCATCGGCACCAGCGGCAGGTTCACGCCCACCATCGTACCCATCTCGCGCGCCCACAGGCCCGCAGCATTTACCACATGTTCCGCTTCGATTTCACCCTTGTCGGTGATCACTCGCCATGTGCCGCGTCCCGTCGGCTGAAGGTCCATCACCCGGGTATGACGATAGATTTCAGCTCCGTTTCGGCGCGCGGCCTTGGCATAGGCGTGGGTCACACCAGACGGATCCACATGACCCTCATGCCGGTCGTAGAGTGCCCCCAGCACATCGGTCACGTCGATGAGAGGGCAAAGGCGCTTTACTTCATCCGGACCGAGCAATTCGGTGTGCAGGCCGAGTACCGGGTGGCGCGCGAAATCAGAGCGCAATGCTTCCCATCGCTCCGGCGTAGCCGCGATGTTCAGGCCACCGGTCATGTGCATGCCGATCGCCTGGTCGGAAAGGCCCTCGATCTCCCGATAAAGGTCGATTGTATAGGACTGAAGGCGGGCAATGCCTGGGTCGCCATTGATGGCGTGAAAGCCGCCGGCGGCGTGCCAACTGGAGCCTGCGGTCAACTCCTTGCGTTCAATCAGGCAAACGTCCGACCATCCAAGCTTGGTGAGGTGATACAGTACGCTACAGCCGACAACCCCGCCGCCGATGACCGCTACTCTGGCGTATGACCTCATCGATTCGCTCCTGAGAGCTTCAAAATTCAACAATCCTCGCTCGCCCTTAATCTCGCATTTCCCTGCAGATCGCACGCGCTACGATGTTGTGTTGATCCCGAAAGCTCGCTTCACATTGACTCGCAATTCCGTGACAATACACATGTGTATTGGCGAGTCTATGCGCAACGAAGAGGGTATCATGAATACGCCAACCTGGAGATCCGCTGGACTGATGGCAGGCCGCCTGCCGCCCCAGGCGCGGCACGTTCCAGCAGACGGCAACGGATCCGGATCGAGGTCGCTTACGGCAGACGCAGTGGCAAAGCAGTGACGCCAGAGACGTTGAACGCTCTGCGCGAGGCATGGGAGGGTGAACTGTTCGGCGAGGCCCTGATGCGGGAATTGCCTGCGCATCTCACCGATGCGGCTGCCCATACAGGTGAGCTTGAGGCTATCGCGCGGGTCGAACGACGGATGGCTCAGGCGCTTGCACGGTTGCCTGGAGTTGCCCAGGAAGGATCGGTATCGCAGGCTGCCATTCAAGCTCGAGCCATCGCATCGCGGTTGACCACTTGGAAAGCGTTTCTTGAGGCCTCAAGGCCAAGTTTACCTGTGGCGCTAGAGCGGTTCCGCGCGATCGCGCTGCCTGAAGCCGGAGAAGAGCGTGCGGTTCTGGATTTTCTGGTGCGTCACGAGATTGCCTTGATCCAATTCCTCGAACACTCCGCAACTGGCTGTCCGCCAGAGAGGAACTCGGCCTTGGAGCAGATCGAATGTGACCTCGTGCGCTTCCTCGACGTAAGCTGATTATTCGTTGGCAGCGCTCGCTATGCTCTGGGGGAGAGCGTGAGCAGCCAGGAAGAAGAATCCCGCAGCAGTCAGGTAGATTGGACATACCACCAGTAGCGCATAACGCAGCGACTGGTCGCCGAGCGCCGAGTGAAGCCAATCGCTCAGCGCGCCCACCAGCAAGGGCCCGAGACCGAGGCCAAGTAGATTGACCGCCAGCGTGAAGGTCGCGACCGCTGTCGCTCTGGAACGCGCGCCTGCGACTGCCTGAACCATGGCGTAGCTTGGCGCCAGATAAAGGCCTAGCGCCACCGAAGGCAGCACGAGCATAGCCAGCGCAATCTCCAGGCGGCTGGACATGAAGATGAAGGCTACGCTGATTGCCGCCACAAGGCATGCACACATTGGTAGCCAAGCCAGCCACCGGCGATCGCGCACGATCAGGCGGTCGGCCAGAACGCCACCCGCCATTGTTCCCACAAGCAGCGGCAGGCCTTGGAACAGGGTCAGCCAAACGCCGACCTTGATTGTCGGCTGATCGAACGTGCGTTCGAGATAGGAAGGCAGCCACAGGAAAAGGCTGTATTCGGCAATACCAATCGCTACCATCGCCGGGACTAGCAGCACAAACGCAGGCCGCGCAAACAGACTGCGCAGGGCGATCATCATGGAGGGAGGGCTGCCGGTCCTGATCGCACCATCGGAAAGTCCCCGCGGCGGGTCCCGGACCAACGTCACCAGAAGCAGAGCTACCGGGATGCCGACGGCCCCAAGGACCAACATGGTAGTGCGCCAGCCGAGCGCGTGATCGAGGTAGCCGCCAAGCACCGGGGCGAGAGCTGTGCCCAACGCTCCGCCGGTGCTGAACACCGCCATCGCGGTGCCGCGCCGCGCGATCGGAAAGGCGTCGCCGATCATCGATTGAGCCGGGGAGATTGCACCCGATTCACCCGCGCCGACAAGCATTCTCGCCGCCATGAGCGCGGCGAATGAGCCTGCCATTCCGCAAAGCGCGGTTGCGAGGCTCCAAAGCAGCACTGAAGCGGTAAGTACCGTCACGCGGTTGCGATGCTCGGCCAGCCGCGCGACAGGCAAAGCAAGAGTGGAATAGAGCAGCGCAAACGCTCCGCCGGTGAGCAGCCCAACCTGGGCGTCGGTCAAGGAAAGGTCCGCCTTGATGCCTTCAAGCAGCATCGCCAAAACATACCGGTCGAGGTAGTTGACGAAGACGAAGATGGTAAGGACGGCAAGCAGGCGTCCCGTTGGGTGAGGGGCCGGCGAGGTGATCGCGCTCCGTGGCTGCATTACCTGCTCGCTCCGTACTTGGCGGCGGCGGGGTGCCGACCGGAAACCACAAGGTGTTCCGAAACGCCCTATGCATGTCAAGACAGATATGTATTGTAAGATGTCGCAGCTGGCCTCAGGGCGGTTGCTGAGGCGCAGGAGATAAACGTGGTGGTTGCAGGCGTTTCCGGGTCAGATGTGGTCCATCGCAGCCTTGTTTGGGATGCGCATTCCGGCTTCATGCCCGATCGCAAAGCCAATCTTTCCAATCTGGAGATCTGGCGCAAAGCCGGTTTTGATTTTCTCTCGGTCAACGTCGGGTTCGATCTGTTGCCGTGGCAGGCCGCCATCAACACTTTGGCAGCCTTCCGCCATTGGATCCGGCAGCATGAGAGCGAGTATCTGCTGGCCGAGTCGTTTGCCGACATTGAGCGTGCACGCGCGTCGGGGCGGATGGCGGTGGCGTTTGATCTCGAGGGGATGACCGCACTCGATGGAAGGATCGAGATGCTCGGCCTCTACCGCGACCTCGGCGTGCGCCAGATCCTGTTCGCTTACAACCGCAACAACGCGGCCGGCGGAGGCTGTCATGACGAGGATTGCGGCCTGACGTCGTTCGGCTGCGCTGTGATTGACGAGATGAATCGGCTCGGGATAACGGTCGACCTGTCGCACAGCGGTTACCGTACTACTCTGGCTGCAATCGAACGGAGCGCGCGGCCGGTGGTGTTTTCACATTCGAACCCTGTTCGCGTCCAAAAGCACGGCCGCAATATTGCCGACGAGCAAATTCTCGCGTGCGCAGCGGGCGGGGGCGTGGTCGGCGTCGTCGGGTTGTCACTTTTCATGGGTGGCGAAGGGCCGACTGCTGCACGGCTTGCGGATCATATCGAATATGTCAGCGATCTCGCGGGACCGGACCATGTAGGCTTGGGAATAGACTATTCATTTCCAGTGGATTTTGAGGATGTGGACACGTTGATTTCCAACAATCCTGAATTCTGGCCCGCTGATCAGGGGTACCACGAGGGTGGCGTATCCTTCTTCTCGCCCGCTCAACTCGGCGATCTCGTCGAGGAACTGTTGCGCAGGGGGCGACCGGAACACGAGGTCGCGGGCGTATTGGGAGGAAACTTCGCCCGGGTGGCGCGAGGTAACTGGGGATGACCGCGTTCAATCGGCGCGCCATGCTTCGCGTGGGGTTGGCGGCAGGGGCGAGCTTGGTGGCCGGGCGCGTTGCCGCCGCAGAGGCTGCAAGCAGCCTCAGGCTTTTCCTGGCAGGCGACCTTCTGGGACCGTATGACGCGGCGGCGGATTTCGCATTTCCCCCGTTTGGCAGCGTTGCCGATCTTATCCGCAACGCCGACGTGGCCTTCGCCAATGCCGAGGGCAACATGTTCGACCTGGCGGGGTTCAGGGGATATCGTGCTGCCGAGAATGGCGGCGGTTACCCACGGCTCTCCATACGCGCCGCGCGCGCGCTGCGCGCGACCGGCCTCAACTTGCTGTCCAGAGCAAACAATCATGCAATGGACTGGGGCGATGCCGGACTGCAGGCTTCGACCGCCACTCTAAGCCGCCTTGGCTTTGCTCATGCTGGCGCCGGTAGCGACCTGGCGGAGGCGCGTCGGCCCGCCCTGCTGGAGACAGCCAGGGGGCGTGTGGCACTCGTAGCCGCGGCTTCGACCTTTCCCGGCCTCTTCCCTGCGGGCGATCCAACGCCGGGAACAGGCCCGCGGCCGGGCATCAATCCGCTCCACGTCGAACCGGTGACGCTCGTCAACCAAGCAGAGATGTCCGCTCTTATCGCAATAGCCAACCGGATCGGCTGGCAGGGCTATGACTTGCCCGGGCCGGATGCAAAGGAACTGCGGATCGAGGACAAGCTGTTCCGCCTTGCCCCCCAGCCTGGCCGCAGCTGGGAACTGAGCGCCGTCGACCGAAAGGCTCTTGTCGCGTCCATCGCCGAGGCAAGGACCAAAGCCGATCTTGTGATCTTTTCCATCCACGCCCACGAAACCTTGTCAGGTGGATATGAAGACCCGGCTCCGGCGGACTTCCTGCAACCGCTGTTCCGCGAACTGATCGAGGCTGGCGCGGACATCATTATCCGCCACGGGCCTCACACCGTGCAGGGTCTCGAAATCTATCAAGGCAAACCGATCCTTTACGGCATGGGAAGCTTTTTCCTCGATCTTCCACGCACTCTGACCGTCGCCAGCGAGGGCCCCGATAGCGCTCGCCAGGTGGTGGACCTACCTGCGCCCTGGTTCGAAGGCGCCGTTGCGACGGCGCGGTTTGAGGGCCGAACCCTGCGGGAACTGGCGTTCCACCCAGTGGTGTTCAGCACCGCACCCGGAGCCACGCGCGGTTTTCCAATGCTGGCCGGGCCAGCCGACGCGCCGCGCATCCTGACCATGATTGCTGAGCGCTCGCGTGCGTTCGGAACCCGGCTTCGGACTAATGGTGCCAAGCTCGTTCTGGTCTGACCGGCTCTAGCCGGTCAGTTCCCGCATCGCCTCGACATAGGTCCAGGCGAAGTCAGCCGATTGCTGCTCGAGCGCGGTGTACGGCCCGGGGCGATAGGCGCGCGATCGGACGCCGGCAGCGTTGTCTTCAATGATGCGCTTGTCCTGGATCGTCGTCACGTCCCACAGGAAGGTGAGGGCATCGATATCGAGCGTATCGAGATCGGTGTCGGCATCCACAAACCAGGTCGCGACAACGTCGGTATCTTCGACCGCGCGCGGTACGAACTGGAAGAGCACGAAATGGTCGTTATATCCACCTCCGAAGCAAAACCGGCCGAAATGGATGCCCGTCTCGCCGCCGTCATATGCGCTGAATTCCCCCATCAGCGGGGCTATGGGCGCGCCATCGCGACTATGCGTCTGCCGGCCTCGCCCAATCGGTTGACGGTAGACCGAATATTTGACCTGACTGACACCTCCAACTTCGCGCACCGGAGTGCTGCAGTGCCGATCCGGCGCGGCCAGCCATGTGTCCACTTCTTCCTGCCACGCCGAGGCAGCCGCATTATCGCGGATCGCCGTCGTGCTGACATGACCGTTGAGCCGAAAATATTCGGGATGTGACGGGCGGCAATGGTAGCATTCGAAGAAGTTCTCGAGGACCAGCTTCCAGTTCGCTTCGGTTGCGTAGGATCGGCGTACCGCGATCTTGGCACGATCCAGGCCGTGAAGCTGCAAGGAAGGCGCGTAAGCGTCCAGAGCGGGGGCGAGTTCGGGCAGTTGCACGCTGTCCAGCCCGCAGAAGATCAGTCCACCGCTTTCGCGCACGGCGACCGGGTGCAGTCCCATGGTGGCGGGGTCTATGCCTTCCGGAAGCTCGCGGCCGCTTTGCAGTTCCCCAGTTAGGCGGAACGACCACGCATGATACGGGCAGACCAGCATCGGGGCATGGCCGTCGCCCCGGCAGATACGTGAACCGCGATGCGTGCAGACATTATGAAACGCCGCAAACCCGCCGTCGCCGGAATTGACCAGGATCACGTCGTTGCCGAATAGATCGCGCACGACATAATCGCCTTTGCGCGACAGTTCGGAGACGTGCGCCATGACCGTCCACTGACGCGGAAACCACAACTGGCGCTCCAGTTCGAAGATCGCGGGATCGGTGTAGAAGGCCTGCTCAAGCGACCAGCCGCGCCGCTGTCGGGCGAACAGCGCTGATAGATCGGTGCGGTAATTCAAGTTGGTGCTGGTCATGCGACTTGGCCTTCCTGGGCACGGCGATGGACGTAGGTCACTGCGGCCAGATCCTGGACAACATGACCAAGCGACTTGTAGAAAGTGATATCTTCCGCCGAGGTCCGACCAGCGACTTGGCCGAGTAGGACCTCCCCGATTTCGGCCGCGATGTGCGCATCGGTCAACAGACCGGCTTCACGGGCGATGATGAGTTCCGCCGCTGCCGCCTGGACTGATGCGCGCACATCGGCGATATAGCGGCTGCGCACGACGAGCGCGGAATCGACCTCGACAGGGCCGGCATGGCTGGAACCGACCGCATTGATATGCGTCCCTGGCTTTACCCATTCGCTCAGCAGGACAGGCGTGGGTGACGAGGTCACAGTGCAGATGATGTCGGCACCGAATGCTGCGCGCTGTCCGTCGGTCTCCGCGACAATCTCGAGACCGGTCTCGGCGGCAAGCGTAGCGGCCAGCGCGGTTGCCTTGTCCGGCGAGCGCCCCCAGATAACCACCCGCTCGAGCGATCGGACCAGCGCCAGCGCGCGAACATGCGTGGCGGCCTGAGCGCCACAACCGAAAATCGTCAGTCGGCGCGCATCCTGGCGAGCCAGCGCATCGGTGGCCATCGCGGTCGCCGCGGCGGTGCGGATGTGGGTTATTTCGCCCGCATCGGCAATGCAGGAGACTTCGCCATGCAGAGGCTCGAAGAGGACGACAATACCGCGATGGGCAGTGCGGCCCGAACCGGGATTTGTGAAGACGGAGATCAGCTTCGCGCCAAACCCTTGTGGTTCGGGCAGCGTTCCAGGCATCTGGGCAAAAAGCCGTCCCGGCCCTAGTTGGCTGATCGATCGCAGCGGCTGGGTTGATCCGGATGCAGTGAACTCGGACATGGCTTGGCGCATGGCTGCGATGCAGCCGGGATAATCCAACAATTCACGGACTTGCGCCGCCGAGTAAAATCGAAATGGAGCGTCTATCTCAGACATGGCTGGTCTCCTCACGGGAAGCGGCCGCGCAGAAGTGCCAAGCCACATAGAACACGGCCAATGCGGCGCCGGTCAACAGGCCTACCGCTCCATCGCCTAGAGCGAACTCATGTTTGATCGGCTCGATCAGCGTAGAGACAACGAAACGGTCGGCTATTTTGAGAGCATAGGCGCAAGTCAAAGCCGCCAGCACATACCTTCCATAGGCCAGAGCCGGGCGATGCGCTGCTGGCGAATGCATCGGACGGGCAGGGTCCATCGGTTGCGCGCCTTACCAAATTTCAATACATGTATGTATCGTTATGTCAGGCGATTGGAAATCCCGCAACCCGTCAATCAAACTCTGGGAAGCTGGTCAGCACTCGATAGTAGACTCTGCTGATGCTCTCTCGCTCCGCCTGGCTCTCGCCCAATGCTAAAGTATAATATCCAACCTGGTGAAAATAGACGATCCGCGCACGCACCAATGCTTCGACAGGCTCGATTCCAGCATCGACGAACAGATCACGAAAAGCCGCAATTCGCAGCTCATCAACTTCGTGGACGGCACGCGCGGTCTCAGCCGAGTTGGTCGCCCAGGTGCGGACCGCCGTATCCAATCTCGGGTCGAACTGCTGTTCCTCAAGCCATAGTCTGGCGGCAGCTTCGAAACGCTCAGCCGGTGTCCCTGGCCCTCGCAATGCTGCGATGAGAGGCGTCGAGTTCTTCTCTCGCCAATCCGCGAGGAGCGTTTGCAGCAACTCGGCCCGATTCCTGAAACGCCAATAGAAACCGCCCCGCGTCACGCCGCATTCCTTGGCGATGCGGTCGATTTTCACCGCGTCGATGCCGTCCCGCAAGAGAACCGATTTTGCCGCCGCGATCCAATCCTGTGTGGACAGCGTTTCGCCGTCCGCAGTCACTCGCTGCTTGCGTGCGGGCGTCGCCTTCCCAACCTGCGCTATCATACCGTACCTTCTGCGTGCTTGCTTGATCAGCAGTCTGAAAAAGCCGAACTCTTGTCGCTTGTGACTGCTGGGATAAGCGGCGAAAATCAAGCTACGGCCGCGCCATTGCTAACATGCAGATGGGATGGATGCCTTGGGCATCCATCCCTGTCGGACTCGTCTATGGCCAACTCGTTAGTATTGAACGCTCACGTTGATGCCGGCGATACGCGGCGTTGAAAAAATTGCCTGAGGCAGACGCACGCCGTTTCCGGTATCGACGATCAGAGGTGTCCGCTTGTCGAACACGTTTCGAACGTAGAGGTTGATCTCGAACCGCTTGGCAACCGTCAGTCCAGCCGTAAGGTCGACGAGAGTATACGCCGGCAATTTCGCGCGTGCGTACGTCGCGGCAGCGCTGTCCACGGTGAAATCCGCAAATCGGTTGCCAACATGATTGATGTTCAAGCCAACCCTGCCCCCCAACTCGGGCGACAGTGGAATTTCCTGCTGTACGCTGAGGTTGCCCGTGAACCAGGCCGAATATGGTAGCCGGTCACCGGCGGCTCCGGTCAGGACCTGCTGACTGTCGGTCGATCGCGACAGCGCACGGGTTAGTTCTGACTTGCCAATCGTGGCGTTGGCGTCAATCGTCATGCCAGTCCACGGACGCGCAGAAATCTGGCTTTCAATGCCGCGGCTGCGGGCCTTCTTGCCGTTGCTGAAGAAGACGAACTGGGACGACGGCACCGTATTCTGCAGCTGGATGTCCTTCCAATCCACTTGGTAGAGGGCGACATCGAATGTCACCTTGCGGTCGAGCACTGTGCCCTTGAGCCCTAGCTCGTAGTTCGTCGTGGTATCATGCTCAAAGGTGGGATTCGACGCCACGGTGTTGGGGCCACCCGGGCGGTAACCGGTAGCCACCCGAGCATAGGCCATCAGATCGCGCGAGAAATGGTAGGTTGGAGCCACCAGCCAGGTGAAGGCATTTTCCTTCGAGCGATAGAGTCTGTTCTCGTTGGGACCGAAAAGGGGTTGTGCCGGCAATGCGATCGCGCTGATTACAGTATAGTCTTGTTGGTTGTTAGCATAGCGTCCACCAAACTGGACGTCGAACCGCTCGCTCAAGTGGAACGTGACATCGGCGAATGCCGCCTTCTCCTGGTAGGATGAAGCATTGTTGCCATCAAAGATGGGGGTAGGAATGTCGGGACGTATGATCGCCTGGCGGATATTCGAGTGCTCGTTGGTATAGAACATGCCAACCATCCAGTCGGCAGTGGTGCCGGATCCGGTCAGGCGAAGTTCCTGGCTGAATTTGTTGGTCCCGATGGGCTGGGCAAACAGGTAGGTGCCGCCAGCAGCATAAGGCGGGCTGGCAAATGTCTCTAGCGCCGGTCCGAAGCGGGACGACAGATCGGACGTATTATCTAGCCGACTGCGGCCCCAAGCCGTGATCGAGATCAACTGCCCGAAGCCAACATCAAGGACGCCACGGGCAGAATAAAGTTCGAGTTTGCCCAGGGTCGGAACGACGGACGAAAACGCTGTTTGTGGGTCGGTGCTGGCGCCACGTGGGTCAAACGTGATCGTGCCCGGAGCAGTCGCGCATGTTGAGCATATCAGCACGTTCGCAGGCGATTGCAGCGCATTACGGGACTTTTGATAAAGGGCTGCCAGTGTGACGGTGAAATTTTCGGTTGGCTTGAGCAGCAGTGCGGCGCGACCACCCCAGACTTTGTTTTCGTTCGCATCCTTAACGCGGGCGCGGCTCGGCACGATTGCATCGAGCCATTGCGGGTCCTTACGGTAAAATCCGTTGACGCTGAGCGCCACTCGGTCATCGATGATCGGAACGTTGGCCGATCCCCGCACTGACCATCCTTGTCCGCCGTCGGCGACGGTATTCGCACCCACTTCGGCGCGCGCGGATAGAACCTCCGCGTCAGGCTCACGCGTCACGAACTTGACCAAGCCGCCGATGCTGGACGCTCCGTATAGCGTACCCTGAGGACCACGCAGGACTTCCACCCGTTCGAGCACGGCAGGATCGAAGTCGGGGATGGGCGGCCTGCCAAGATAGGTGGACGACCCAAACGGTACGTCGTCGATCAGGATCGCGACCGTGGGGTTTGTTCCACCGCCGGTGCTGACGCCGCGAATGGCGATGCCCTGCGTGGTATTGCCCGCGACGGTGATGCCCGGAATGCGGGTCGAAAAATCACGCAGCGTAACGATATTCTGGCGGATCAGAACGGCCGAATCCACCGCGCTCACCGAGACAGGAACATCTATAAGACGTTCGTTTCGCTTCTGTGCGGTGACGACAATTTCACCAGTTTCGACCGCTGCCGCGGGGGCCTCGACTCGCTCCTGAGCGTACGCGAGATTTGGAAAAACCGCGCCCACAACGGTCGCCAGAAGCATCGACTTTGATCGCGAAAAGTAAGCCATGAACCCCCCATGATGATGTTACCGAATGAAATTTCGTTTGGCTGCCTCCCGAGCCTTTTGCGCCGGCAATTCCGCCCGTTTGCAGCGCCCAACCTACAATACAGATGTGTCTTGTAAAGTGGAAACTGGAAGGCCGGTTATTTCAAGCTAACGAGGCAGGCATTCGTTCAGGGGTCGGCAGTCACACCGTGCCTTGCGCCGCTACATGCTTTGGTCGCTGTTCCGGGCCAAGGTGCGCCTTGGCAGTTCACCAGCCCACGGATTGTACGGTTCACCCGTTTGATTGCCTGCCCGATAAGCCGAGCATTCATGGCAGGCATGTTTTCCCACGCAGCAGGCGTGCAGCCATTTTTATCGTCGAAAAGCGCCAGACTGTTCCTGCAAAAAGCGCCGCACATCGGTCGCTAATTGGCGCCGTGATACAGCACCCAGGTAGGGCATGTGGCCGGATTCATAGGTTCGGAACTGGGTTCGGCCCAGTGGAATACCCGAATGACCCACCGTATATTCAGCAAGCCCAAGCGACGTCACCAGATCATAGTAGCCCGATCCCACCATCAAGCGCAGGTTCGGGTTCCGCGTCATCGCGGTCGCAAGGTCCAGCGCGAAGTTGCGACTCCCAACCATGACTCCCGGCCCAAAACCGAAGTCCCATTGAAAGCCGACGGCGCTAAACGCAATTGCCTCATATGGCCGGTCAAGACGGACTTTCAGAACGTCACGCGCGTAATCGCCCCACACACCAACAAAAGCTGGGACATATTGGCCCATGGCCGGATCGTCCGCGACCGAGTCGCCCCCATTGACAGATGAGGGCAGCGTATATCGGGCATCATACATTCCAAGCCGTTGCCGATCCCCCCCCAGTAACAGGTTGGCGAAAGTTCCGGCTGAAATGCGCAGGTCGTTGGCGAGAACCACCTCGGGAGCGAGGCCGATCAGCGCGCCGAGTTGGCGAGCGACGTCGACGCGAGTCACCTCCGGCAGCGCAGAGCCCTCGAACAGGGCGCCCAGATAAACGTCACGAACGAAACGACGTGCCTTGTCCGCCTGACCGGCCGGCGTACACGCCCCGGCGATCTTGTTGTGAAAGCAGGCAGTGGCGGCCAGCGTCGGCAGGATCTGGACCATACCTTCGTCGTTCGGGGTAAAACGCGGCAGTTCCATCGCCTGGCCAAGGAGGATGATGCCGTTCAACGTGATTCCGTCCATTGTACCCGTGGACGTCGGCCCCCCCGCCAGGAGTTTGGCGACCACGGCGGCCCTGATCGTGCCGTAGCTTTCGGAAAGAATGTATTTGGGTGCGTTTTCGCGGCCGTGGCGCTGCAGCCACTGGCGAATAATGCTGACGGTCGCCCGCGCGTCGGCATCCACGCCGTAAAAGTCCTCCGGCTTACCGTTGGGCAATATTCGGCTGTAGCCTGTGCCAGGCGGATCGATCAGCACGATGTCGGCGACATCAAGGGGGCTGTCAGGGTTATCGACCAGGCGAAAGGGGGCGGTTGTGCGCGGTGCGGCATTATCGTCCATGTCGACCCGCCGGGGACCAAGGAATCCCATGTGCAGCCACAGCGAGGACGAACCCGGCCCTCCGTTGAATACAAAGACTACCGGGCGAGGAAACCTCGCAGAAGAAGAAATCCGCTCGTAGCTGGTGACGAAGACGCTTGCTGTCCCAGGAGAGCCGGCCGGTCCGAGCACAAACTCCTCGACGCGCGAGCGATAGGTGATCTTTGTGCCGTTGAAGACGCCCTTGTGCTCAGCGTCGAATTGACGTGTGGCCGCGCTCGGGTTCGCAGCCTCGCTTGGAACGGATGCGGTGGCGGGTCCGGCAGCCAGGCAAGAGCCGGCCAGAGCCAGCAGGGTTGAAGCGAAGGGCATGTTGAAAAACCGCATCGAGCGTCCTTGCTGTTATTCGGCGATATGTTACGATACAACACTGTATTGAATGTTGGAAGATGTCTCGGGTGCCTAGCATCCTGGAGCTTTGAAAAAGGGAAGACCCGAGTGACGAGGTTCAGGCGAGCATTTCGAAGCTTGGGCAAGCTCGCTTGCAGCCGGATGCCTGGCGCTCTCGTTCTGACCGCGATTTCGACGGGTGTCTTGGCCAACACCACTGAAGATGCGGCGCAGCCGACCAAAATGCGCGGCAGTTTTACCGTGAGCAGCGTCGGAGATCTCATCAACGCTGATCCGCTCGACGTCGAACACGATGTAGACGCCCGTCGCTTGGCTCAGATCCTGCGGTCGAGTGATGTGGCCATTGGCAACCAGGAAAGCACATTTTTCGATACCGCGACCTTTGCCGGGCCGGGGCCGGGCAGTCCCTATATTCTGCTGGGCCGTCCCACGCTCGCAAAGGGATTGAACGCCCTGGGTATCGACATGGTGTCTACGGCAAGCAACCATTCGAACGATTGGGGTGTCGAGGGGCTGATCGCCATGACCAGGCTGCTTGATGCTGCTGGTGTCGTTCATGCAGGCGACGGCATGACGTTGGCCGAGGCCCGGGCCCCGCGCTTCCTGCGCGGCTCCAAGGGGCGGGTCGCACTGATTGCGGCGGCCTCGACATACAAGCAAGGCGCTAAGGCCCAGGACGCGATCGACGGGGTGCCTGCTCGACCGGGCATCAGCGGCCTTCGGGTACGCCCGATAGACATCGTCGGCGCCGACACGATGCGCCATCTGCGTGCTGCATGGGGACGGCGAGAGGGGCAGGGCGATCTCATCGTTTCAGTAGATACGCCCTTTGCGCAGCCGATTGAAAAACGATACCGCGTGGGTCCACACCCGCGTGTGATCTATGACATGAACGTTGTCGATCACGATGCAATTATCGATGCCATCCGCGCCGGGAAGCGAGAGGCCGATGTCGCGGTTTTCACGCTTCACGCGCACGAGAATGCCGACAACATGGACGACCTAGCGTCGGGGCCACCGGCGGATTTCCTGGTGCGCTTGTTTCACGATGCAGTGAACGCAGGGGCGGACGTTGTAATGGGGGGCGGCCCTCATTCGATGCGCGGCATAGAGATCTATCGTGGCAAGCCGATTTTCTATGGGTTGGGAGTGTTTCTGTTCGGCGGCAATGTCGTGTTGACCCAGGAGCAACAGACCGAGCGATATGAGGATGGGGCCCAGAGAGACAGCCGGAATCCGAAGGACCAGGCCTTTAAGCAGCCGGAAAGTTGGAACGAAGGCTTTATCGCCACGACGCACTTTGAGGAAGGGAAATTGCGCGAGGTTCGGCTCCAGCCACTCGACAGAAAGGCGGGCGATGGCACGCGCTTGGCCACACCCGTTCGCGCACGAGAAATTTTGGCAAGGCTCCAGGATCTCTCTCGCCCCTTCGGCACAGTAATCGCGATAGATGGCGCAACCGGTGTCATCCGTCCCTGACGCTGAGTTTTCGAGGAAAGGATTGGCAATTGACCGTGACCAAATCGTTTAGGGCGTTATGGCTGACACGGCAGATATTCCCCCTGGGTGGCTTGAGCTGCGCTGCGCTGATGTTCATGACGCTGCCGGTCGCGGCGCAACAGAAGCCGACGCCGTCCATGTCCGTCGATCGCTCCAGCTGGCCGATCGAAACTCTGAAGGCGGAGGCAGGGCCGCGCCGCTTCGTCACGCATCATCGCGGTACTTTCGGCGGTCAGGTCGTGGATTACGACGCGACGGTAGGCGAAACGATCGTCAAGGATCGTAACGGTACGCCGGCCGCCAGCCTGTTCACCATCGACTACGTCAGGAAACATCTGGCGACCCGCATCAAGCGGCCTGTCCTGTTCATCTATAATGGCGGACCTGGCGGCGGATCCAGTTATCTTCAGCTGGGCGCATTCGGACCGCTAAAGATGGCACGGTTCGATGCCGAAGCACAGGCTGACCCCTCCACGCCCCTGGTCGATAATCCCGATACAATTCTGGATGTTGCAGACCTGGTTTTCATCGACCCGCCTGAAACCGGATATAGCCGTCTGCTGCCCGGGGTCGATCCGCAGACATTCCGAAACAGCGACGCCGATTCCGCCGCTTGCGTGCAGCTGATCCGGCGCTGGCTCGAAGACCATGGCCGCACTGGATCACCGGTGTACCTTGTAGGTGAAAGTTTCGGAACGCACCGTAACATTCATGTCGGGCGCGATCTTGCGCGACTGAAGCCGCAAGTGAGGCTGGCCGGGATGGTGATGGTTTCCGGACCCGTACCAGCCAGCACCGGTGCTGATCCCGAGCCGCTCGACGCGGTCAGTCGAATAATCGATGTGGCGGCGTGGAGCTGGTATTACGGCCTGATTGACAATCGCACTCAGAGTCTCGCTCAGGCTGTCGACAGAGCGCGGGCGTTTGCGCTGGGGCCGTACATTCAGGCCCTTCTGCTTGGCAATCGGCTGCCAGAAGCTGAGAAGGATGATATCGCCCGAAAGCTTGCCAACCTCACAGGACTGTCGGCAGATTATTATTCGGAAAATAACCTCGTTATCAAGGCGCCCGCTACTGACCTTCTGAAGTCTCAAGGTAAGATGCTGAGTTTGTTTGATATCCGCTACGCTGAAGCGGCAGCGACGGCACCAAGCGACCAGGAGCGTGATTGGGACGCTATGATGCGCGGTGTCGACAAGAATATGGAGCGCTTCGCGGCCGAAACACTGAAGGTGAAGGGTCTCGGAGACTATCACACGATTGCGCCCGGCGCGATCAAATGGAACTGGACCTTCATTCCAAACGGGGCGCGACTGGCATCGCTCTCTCGCCAGATGCGCGAAGACCCCACGTTGCGAGTTCTGGTAGGTGTCGGCCTCTACGACCGGGCCGCGTCGATGGGAGCGGATGAAAACGCGTTTGCGCGCATGGGGCATAAAGGGCAAGCGACGCTAACCTACTATGCGGCAGGGCACATGCTGTATTCGGACGCGCCCGGGCAGAAGGCTTTTCTTCGTGATGTACGGGCGTTCGTTCAAGGTCAGCCGGTGCCTGGCGGCGTGGTTCCAGTGACCGAACCAAAACGCTGATTTCGGTGGAAGGGGCGACGCGAAGTCTGCGATGCCTCAGAGGACGCCGGCTGGAACCGCCATCGTTGCGCCAGCAAGTCAGATGGCCGATCTGGCAACGAACAACGACAGCCTCCTTCGTTGCCGATACGACGGTGCTGCGACGCTCTTATGAAGCTATCGGAAGGTCTTCGAGAGACTGGCGCTTGCACCACTTCGAGACGGTCGGCTCGTTGATCGCATATTGCTTCGCGAGGTTCGCAACCGAAGCTTGCCATCGCCGTAACTCGCCGCGAACGGCCTGCGTCGTCTTGCCGCTGCCGTGGAGAGTCCCGCCCTTAGCTCCCTCAGCCGTGATGAAGAAAAATTCATGCCATCCACATGGTGCGATTAACGACTAGGTCGCGGACGATTGCCTACGCCTCGCCTTCATCAATCTTGCGCGCGGTCTTCCCATTCCGATCCCACTGTCCCGGTGAATCCCCGATGTCGCAAACCCCTAGACCCGCGATCCGCCGAGAACAGACTCGCAAGTGACGAAGCGCCGACTTTGCTTGTTGCTCATGGCGTAGGTGGAGATTCGGCCGCGCTGCTGATCGAGCGGTACGCGCGCTGCGCCACATTGCCGCTTATCCCCTCCGCGCGCAGCATTGCTATCTGTACGCAATTAAGTATGATAATAAAAATGTTGCGTATGTGATGTTGAGTCGTCACAAAGAGGTAGACGCGATAGCCAAAACGGGGGGTCAAATGGCCGTGAATGCAATCGAGCAACGTGTTCGGCGATGCTTCCTGATGACGACAGCGCTAACGATGCTGACTGCTGCACCTGCATTCGCGCAGGATGCCGTTCCTACAGCGCAAGGCGCTTTGGCGTCCGGTTCGCCGGCTTCACCCGGCCAAGGCGACATTGTCGTTACCGCGCAGAAGCGATCGGAACGATTGCTCTCCGTGCCGTTGCCCGTGACGGCGATCGCGCCGGCCACGTTGCTCGCCGAAGGTCGGACTCAGCTCCAGGATTATTTCGACAAGATTCCGGGTCTTAGTCTGCTCTCGTCGGGTAGCGGCCAGTTCACGCTTGCGGTGCGCGGCATCAGCACGAGCTCGTCCAGCAATCCGACCGTCGGCATTGTGATCGACGACGTGCCATTTGGCGCAAGCAGCGTGACCTCTTATTCGTCGCGGTTGATACCCGATCTCGATCCTTCGGATCTCGCCCAGGTGGAGGTGCTGCGCGGCCCGCAAGGAACGCTGTACGGCGCGAGCAGCATGGGTGGGCTCGTCAAATATGTGACGGTCGATCCGTCGACGCGTGGCGTATTCGGCCAGGTGCAGGCAAACCTCATTTCGGTCGATGGTGGCGGTGTGGGCGGCGGCCTGAGAGGCGCAATCAACGTGCCGCTTGACGAGCAACTGGCGGTCCGCGTCAGCGGTTTCGGGCGGCGTGATCCCGGCTATGTCGACAATGCAACCACCGGTAAGGATGATGTTAACTCGGCCGATGCCTATGGCGGCAGAGTGTCATTGCTGTGGCATCCGGATGCCAACATCTCTTGGAAGGTGTCGGCGCTCCTGCAGAATATCGACGGTAACGGGACGTCTGAAGTCAATTCTAACAGCCTTTTCCAGACGAATACGAGCGACCTGACCCAGGCACGTTTGCCGGGGACTGGGCAGTATCGCAGCCGCGTGAGGCTTTACAGCTCTACCATTACGGCGGACCTGTCGGGTTTCAGACTGACGGCGCTGACTGGCTACGGGCAGAGCAAGTACAACGCGATTTATGACTATTCGCCCGCCTACGGCGTGTACTCGGCCCTCTTCAGCGGCAACCCCGCGGCACGGGGCGCAACGTTCCATAATATCTACAATACGCGGAAGTTCACCCAGGAGGTGCGTGTCGACCGCTCGATCGGTGATCTCATCGATTTCACTGTCGGCGGCTATTATGGCCGCGAGCGGACCAAAGGTCAGCAGATCATCAATGGCATCTTGCAGAGCGCCGATCAGATCGCGCTCAACCTGGCGACGATCCGTTCTCACACCAACCTGGACGAGTTGGCCGCTTTTGGCGATGTGACGCTTCACCTGGGAGCTTTCGCGCTACAGGCCGGTGGGCGCTATGCACATAATACACAATCCTACCCCCGCACGGCCGCCGGCGTGCTGGTCGCACCGGGTACCACCGACATTCGCTCGAAAAGCAGTCTCGGCACCTTCGTGGTATCGCCACAGTATAAGTTCTCGGACAATGCGATGCTCTACGCGCGCGTCGCCTCAGGATACCGCATTGGCGGCCCCAACCCCAACGCCGCCGACGGTGCGCCAGCAAGCTACGCGCCTGATAAAACGGTCAATTACGAGTTCGGCTTCAAGGGCAGTTTCTGGGATCGACTGCTGACGATCGACACGTCGCTATTCTATATCGATTGGCGGAACATCCAGCTATCGCTGAGCAATCCAACGAGCGGCTTGACCTACTTTACCAACGGACCTCGCGCGAAGAGTGAGGGCGTCGAGGCAGCGATTACCCTCCAACCTACGACGGGGCTCACCATTGCCGCCAACGGCACCTACAACGTGGCCGAGTTGATCCGCGACCTGCCTGCCGGAGGGGGGGCGGGGCGCGATGGCGATCGCCTGCCATTCAGCAGCCGCTTCGCAGGCAACATCGCTGTCGATCAGACGATCCCTCTAAACGAGACCACCAGCGCCACCTTCGGCGGCACTGTCACCTACGTCGGGGCTCGCTACAGCGACTTCCAGCGCACGTTCAGTCTGTTACGGCCGCGTTATCCCGCATACACCACCTTCGATCTTCGAGCGGGGCTCAAGCAGGGAACGTGGTCGTTGAATGCGTTCCTGACGAACGTTTCGAACCGGCGCGGTGCCATCGGAGGCGCGACACGCAGTCTGCAATCGCTGGCAACGGCGCCGTTCGGGGCGGTTTATATCCGGCCTCGTACGGTCGGATTGTCGCTCGGTCGGTCATTCTGACACGCGATGGCGGGGTGGGCCGATGCTGAAGCCAAGCCGAGGACGCGGCGGTCTGAAATGCTGCTTTCTGGCAGCGGCGTGCAGCATGCTCGTGGCTGCTGGCGCCCCCCCGCCATCGATCCAGGAGCAGCCTGCGTCGCCAGCGCCTCCGACACCACCCTCCAAGCCTTCCGTAAGCACAACCTCGGAGGCACCGCCGGCGGCGTACGTGGCAACCCAATATACCGGCAGGCATCTGTCGCTCGCTGATGTTCCGCCACCGCGCCGCTTCGTCACCCGGCATGTGACCACGATTCGCGGTCAGAAGATCGCCTTCACGGCAACCGCGGAAGAGAGTTACGTTACCAATATCGAAGGCGAGCCAACCGGGCGCTTCTTCACGTTCAGTTATGTGAAGACAGGGACCCGCGATCCTCGCCGTCCGGTCCTCTTCCTCTTCAACGGTGGGCCGGGCTCATCATCCTGCTGGTTGCAGATGGGGGCGATGGGACCCTGGAAAGCGATCCTCGATCGCAGCGTCAATCCCAGCAACGTGCCGCCGTTCGGCTATGCGGCCAATCCTGACTCGCCGCTCGATGTCGCCGATCTCGTCTTCATCGATCCGGTCGGTACCGGCTTCAGCCACGCTGCGGGTTCTACCCAGGACAGCGACTTCGCCGGCGTCGATGCCGATGCCGACAGCGTGGCGCGCTTCATCGAGGGCTGGTTGCAGCGCAACGGCCGGTTCACGTCACCGAAGTTCGTGCTGGGCGAGAGCTACGGCGGCTTTCGCGCCGCCATGATGCCGCGCGCGCTACTTGGCGGCATCCGCTACGTCGGCGTAATGCGGGGGATAACGCTGGACGGCGTGATCGTCGTCGGCGCGCCGCTGAGCACGGGCGCGAACAGCGGCGCGGCTCCGGGAATCGATGCGGGAATCGGCGGGGGCGCGCTGATCCCGGGCATGGCCATCACCGCGGACTATCATGGTGGCGCCGCCACCAGGCCGGCGGTTGCGGCCCGGTATGACCAAGTTTCCGCCTATGTCCGCGGTCCGTATGCAGACGCGCTTCGGCGCCTGCAGGCCGGAACCCTGCCGCAAAGTGCGCAAGCGGAAGTGGCTGGCCGACTGGCGGCCTTCACGGGCATTCCGGCCAAAACCTGGACCGACAAGCATCTGGTGTTGTCGCCCCCTGAATACTCGGCGCTCGCACTGGCGGGATTGGGGCTGAAACTTGGCCTATACGACAGCCGCTATACGCTGCCCGCTGCGCACGACGGGGGCGACTTCGTCGCCGATGATCCGGCGATGGCGCAATATGTGCCCGGGATCGTCGCTGCCTTTCAGCAGATGATCTACGACAAGCTCAAGGTCGTTATGCCGATCCCTTATGAAGCGATCGTCTGGGAAGGCGTGTCCAGTCGCTGGAACAACCACCGTGTGGGCGTAGCGCCCGACCAGACATATGGTGACGATCTAGCGATCGCGATGCGCCGCCAACCGCAACTGCGTGTTATGCTGATGTCGGGCTATTACGATCTGCTGGCGACGCCGCTTGCTATGGAAAGTAGTGTCAAAGCCGCTGGCCTGCCTGCAGAGCGTGTGACGCTGCATAGCTACGAATCTGGCCACATGTCCTACCTGGGCGGCACTGCAGCTCAATTCGGTCGCGATGTGCGACAATTCATCGTCGACACGGTCGCCAGCCGCCCGGGCGCCGCGGCGAGCCCATCGTCGGCATCGTCCGATCGCCAATGATCGATCCAACCAGACCGAGAATCCAGCAATGAAGTGCTTCGTCCGTTCGCTCCTGACTACCGCTGCCTTGGCCACTGCCGTGACCGGAGCGGCTGCGCAGATCGCGCCGCAGCCGCTGGTGCCGCTGACGATGACGTCGCAACCCGGACCGAGGATATTCCGTACTTCGCACGTAGGCATCTTCAGCGGAAAGAAGCTGTCTTATACCGCCGAGGTGTCGGAGACGATCATCAAGGATATCGCCACCGGCAAGCCGACGGCGAGCCTCTTCGCCACCTCCTATGTCGTGTCTTCGGCGGACGGGAAGCGGCGTCCCGTCATCTTTGCATTCAACGGTGGCCCTGGTGCATCGGCGGTGTTTCTGCAGTTTGGTGCACTCGGTCCCAAAATCGTGTCCGACATGGGACATCCCGATCGTGGGTTGGTCGACAATCCACGCTCGCCGCTCGCCGTCGCCGACCTCGTCTTCCTCGACATGCCCGAGACCGGATATAGCCATATTTTGCCAGACGGTCAGAAGCGCGCGTTCGCCTCCGTGGACGGCGATTCGGCGGCGATGTCGCGGATGGTGGTGACCTGGCTGCAGAGCCACGGCCGGCTGAACGCACCCGTCTACATCTACGGCGAAAGCTATGGTACAATGCGAGCGGTGGCGATGGCACGCGACCTCGCCCGTGGTGAGCCGGCGATCAAGGTAGACGGGCTGATGCTTGGAGGAAATAGCCTTGGCTATTTCCAGAAGGGACAAATGCCCGACATTTTATATGTTGCCAACGCCTTGCCGATGATGGCGTCGGTCGCCTGGTACCATGGCCGCATCGACAATAAGGGCCAAACCTGGAAGCAGGCAGTCGATAAGGCGAGGCTGTTCGCGCGCACGGATTATATCGCCGCACTTATGCAGGGGGACGAGCTCACCCAAGCGGAGCGGGACCGGGTCATCGCCCGCCTTCCCGCGCTGATCGGCCTCCCAGCGGAGAATTTCATCCGCCGTAATTCGATCGTTCCGGCCGATTTCAACGCGGAGCTGCTGGCCGATCGGCACCTCGCCGTCGACGGCGATGACGGGCGCATCACGCACCCGGCGGGCGAACAGGAGTCGCTTAGGCAAATGCTGGCGCTCTATGACAAGCTGATGGGCGACTATGCCGCTACACAGATCGGGGTGGCCGGCTTGGGAGCGTACCATGCTCTCAATCCGGTGCTCAATCCGGAATGGAACTACTATACTTCAGGCGCGATGGCGCTCGACGTCACCCTGGCCGAAGAGATGAAGGCGGACCCGGCGCTGCGCGTGATGCTCGTGCAGGGCCGCTTCGATACGCTCACAACCATCGGCAACAGCGAATATATCATGCGGCAGGCGAAACTCGACCGCAGTCGCTACAGCATCGCTTATTACGACGGGGGGCATCAACTAATCGCTCAGCCTGAAATCCTTGATGCGATTTGCGCTTTCGTCACCCAACACTGATCGACCGAGGACTATCATGCAGACCCATCGACGAACGCTGCTGATGGGCGCCGACGCGATCGCGGCGGTGGAGGCTGGCATCGCGGTAGACGCTAGCGAGCCTGCAGCTTGGCGGTAGCCAGCGGAAGAGAACCACATTGTATAATCACAAGCACTTGATAGCCGTGAACTGGCGCCGGCCGAGCACCGCCCGTGATGTGGAGGGGCAGAGTGGCGCAAACGATTAGATCCTCGCTATCCGTGGTGACTCGGCTCGGCTGGGCGGTTGGCGAATTCGCGATCGCGAGCCATATGGCTATCCTGTCGATCTACCTTCTCTATTACCTGACCGACGTGCAGAAAGTGCCGAGCGCGCTGGCTGGCACGCTCATCCTCATTCCGCGCCTGTGGAACGTCGTTTCCGATCCGCTCATGGGCGGCGTGTCCGATCGGTTTCGATCGCGCTGGGGCCGGCGGCGCCCATTCCTGCTGGTTGGTTCGCTTATCTGGGGCGTTGCCTATGCAGCGATGTTCGCGATCCCTACCGACTGGACCTTGACGGCCAAGGCCGCCTGGTTCCTCGCCGCATGCTTTGCGGTCAATACCGGGCTCAGCCTCTACCACGTGCCCTATTCGGCGATGCTGCCGGAGATAACCGACGATGTGTCTGAACGGCTGGCGCTGACCGGCTACAAGGAAATCGCAGCGCGGTTCGCCGTGCTCCTCACGGTGATGGCGAGTCCGCTAATTGTCCAAGCGGCGCCTGACCCGATCGCGGGCCACCGCTGGGTCGGCTTCGTGACAGGAGCGTTTATCATCCTATCAGGACTGACCGCCTTTTTCGCGACCGCCCGCGCGCCAAGCCGGAATCTGCAAACGAGCAACGCAACGCTCGCCGAGCAGTGGCGAAGTTTCCGTACGAACCGGCAGCTTTTTCGCCTGTCGGGCGCCTATTTGTTCAGCAGCGCTTGCGACGCCTTCTACAGCGCAATGATGATCTATTTCGTCACAATCACCCTACGTCTGGACGGGGGCCTGATGGGAGCGCTGTACCCGATTGGCTCCATTACAGCGCTCGTGACGACACCGCTCTGGGCCGCGCTCGGGCGGCGCATCGGCCGACGGCCCGCCTGTGCGATCGCTTATTCGGGCGCAGCCATCATATTTTGTCTCGCGCTGCTCGTGCCGGTCGGCGTGCCCCTGCTGATGTTTCCCTTCATGGTCCTGCTCGGGGCGTTCTTTGGCGGAGTGTTCGTTTTGCCGAGTTCGATGACGCCAGACACAGTGGAGCTGGATGAAAAACGGAGTGGTCAGCGGCGAGAAGGGGCCATTTACGGCACATGGATCTTCACCCAGCAGACCGGAATGTCGATCGGCACCTTCTTGGTAGGCATCTATCTCGATCTCGTTGGCTATCATTCCGGCACCGTTGCCGCAGCGGCGGCCAGTCCATCAGTTCCGACCGCCATTCGGTACGGTTTCGCTCTCGCCCCGGCAGGGCTACTTATCGTGGCGGCAGGACTGGTACGTGGGCTTGCTATTGGCGGTCCCACGGTGGCGTCGGCAGGCAATCCTCCCGCGCCGGACGGGATGGCGCCACAAAAGCTTGCAGAGCGAAGCTTGGAGTAGCCACTCGTCGCAAGGCCGGTCGCGGAGAGGTCACCAATCTCTTCAGGGCGCCAAGATTTCGGCCTGCGCGGAACCATCGACAAGGATTTTATGATTGTATGCACATGTTCCCAAGATACCAAATGGTGCGCCCGCGCGAGTGGCTCTTGAGCGTCGAACATCGTCCGGGTCGGGTGTGAAAATGGCCTGGGCTACCGAAGGCGTAAGTGAATGATCGTATTGAACCATGACGATGTCGCGAGGCTGCTTCCCTGGGCGATGCTCACAGAACAGTTCAAGCGCGTCCTTTGCAATGATACGAGCGTGTCCCCGCCGCGTCTGCAGTTCGAACTCTCGGACGGTGCGCACGACCTTGGTACGTTACTGGTCATGCCCGCCTGGCGCGACGATGCACTGATCGGCCTCAAGACGGTGACGATCTGGGAGAGCAATCGTGCTCGCGGGCGCGCTTCGCACGGTGCCAGCTATATCATCATCAATGCGCGATCAGGCGTCGTTGAGGCGATTCTCGATGGGGGCATGCTGACCGAGCGACGTACCGCGGCAATGTCGGCAGCGGCTGCATCCTGCCTGATGCGCCAAGATACCATGCGCATGTTGGTTGTCGGCACCGGACCGGTCGCTCGATCTCTGGCGCAGGCGCATGCAGCTTGCCATAGCTTTGAGACTATCGAGATTTTCGGCCGGCGGGAAAAGGCGGCATCGGAGATGGCCGCCGAACTGCGGGATGCTGGCTTGCCGACGTCACAGTGCGGAAACCTCGAACAAGCGGTGCGCAGCGCGGACCTTATCGTAACAGCAACAAGTGCCACTACACCAATTGTCCATGGCCGTTGGCTTAAGCCTGGAGCGCATCTCAGTCTCATCGGGAGCTTCAAACCGACGATGCGAGAAGTGGACGGGGAGACGTTCCGCCGCGCGGGGCAGGTCTGGCTCGATGACTGCGCCGCACTGGCGGAATCGGGCGATCTGCTGGACGCGATTGCAGAGGGCTGCCTCGACGAGAGCCGTATCGATGGTAACCTGCGTTCGCTGCTGCGGAGTTCCCGTCGCCCGGCGCCCCATGACATCACGATCTTCAAATGCGCCGGTTTTGCGGCCGCGGACCTGATCGCCGCCGAGTTCGCGTTGGCAAGAGCGTCTAGCGGTACGGTCGGCGCCTCTCCGAGAGCCTTAGCGTTATGACGGCAATTCGCGCCTTCCAGATCCACGCCTTCACCTCAACGGTGTTCGGCGGAAATCCTGCGGGCGTGTGCCTTCTCGACACATGGCCGACCGATACGGTGCTGGCGCGCATCGCCCATGATTTCGGCCCCTCGGTCACCGCGTTTGTCGGTCCGGGCGAAGGGACTCACCGCCTTCGCTGGTTCACGCGCGGCGAGCATGAGGTAATGAGCTTCTGCGGTCACGCGACGTTTGCCGCTGCCCATGCTGTCCTCCACGAGGTTGGCGCGGATGCCCTTCAGTTCGATACGGTCACTGGTATGCGTCCGGCCGCCTTGGTCGATGGCGGAATCAGCATGGGCATCCCCTGCTGGTCGAACAGCTTAGCCGGTGCTCCAGAAGGTCTGGAGCCGGCGCTACGCGCAACGCCATCGAGCGTTCATCGCAGCGAGCGCGACTGGATCGCGCTCTTTGACACGCCGGAGGAAGTCGCCGCACTCGCGCCGGATTACGACGTCATGCGCGCATTCGGCCACTCGGCGGTGATCGCCACCGCCTCATCGGGGACGGATATCGTGTTTCGATTTTTCTGTCCCGGCTTCTCCATCGGTGAGCAGGAGGATCCTGCGACCGGTTCAGCTATCAGCGCACTTGGCCCCTTCTGGTACGCACGCCTCAGGCAAGCGTCACTTCGCTTTACCCAATTGTCAGCGCGAGGGGCCGCCTTCCGAGCGACCGTCGCCGGCGACGCGGTTACGCTGCTGTCGCAATGCGTGACCTTCAGCCGCGGGTGGCTCGATCTGCCGGATATCGCGGCAACATGAGAACTGGCTAGCCGCGCTGTTCACCTTCGTCGGACACGCCGGAGTTGACGTGGGTCATCGCATCAGGATGCGAGCAGATCCACATTACCTCAGCGTCTTCCTCACCGATCGAGGCCAGAGCATGGCCCGCCCGGCTGTCGAAATATACACAATCGCCAACCTCTAGATCGAGCGGTTCGTAATGTTCGCTGAAGAGGCGAACAGCGCCTTTCAAGACGTATACGAATTCCTCGCCATCATGCGCGGGAAGCTCATTCCAGGACATACGCTCACGCGCCTTGATCGTCGTGAGGAGCGGAATGAACTCCTTGCGAGAAACGTCATTGACGAGAGCCTGATAAGCATAGTTCGGGGTGCTGTACTGAACGCCGCAGCCTCGGCGGGTAACACCCCGCCGCCCCGTCGCAGCATTGTGCTGCGGCGCGCGGAACATATCAGCGACGTCGATCTCCAACCCCTGTGCCAGACGCACGATAATTTCATAACCTGGTGAGAGTTGGCCGCTCTCAATTTTCGAGATGGTCGAAGCCGCGACGTTGGCGCGCTGCGCCAATTCGTTCAGGGTCAGTTTCGCATTGTGGCGGAAAGTCTTGACGATCGCGGCTATGCCTGACGAGGGAGCGACGTGCGAACGCGCCGGCCGCTTTGTTGCCGGCTTTGCCGCCTTTCTCGTAGTACGGAGATTTGCCATTTAGCGGATCTTCCAGTTGGATTGTCTGTGTTCGATAGCAGATAGTGAATGTCGAAGGCTACCGCACCGGAATGCCGTACCCGCAAGGATGACAGAGAGCGTCCTTCACCGCACGGGGGCGGCCTCGTCATAGAAGCGCATGATGTCGGCATACATCTCGCGGCGGACGCTATCGTCGCTATAGGCCATGTGACCGCCATCATAGTATTTATAGGAGATATTGCCCGCGAGGGCGCGGGGGATTCTCAGATGGCGATAATCATAGACCGCGCCGTAAAAGATCGTCGAGAGATCGAACAAGCCATTCAATGTTAGCACCTTCAACCGCGGATTGGCCGTCATCGCGTGAGCCAGATCATCACCGTAGGTGCCAAATGGGCTGGTGAAACTGCTGCTGCCGGTCCGACGAAAATCGAACGATCTGGCGGTCTCCGGATCCGAGCGCCGATATTCGAGATCAGTGCTGAACCCAAGGTCGCCGTGAATATAGTCATTCATCTGGCTCACGATGATGCGGAAGGTGCCGTTGCCGGATGGATCGAAGCTCGGAGCGTCGCGGGTCGCTGGCGCTTCGGCTGCGGTATAGCGCGTGTCGAGCTCGCCGACCGCGAGACCTTGATCGCGCAGCAACTCGGCCCGGAATTGATCCGGATCGACGCGCAGGTCGTTCTGTAGAATGAACTGCTCGGACAGACCGGAATATCGCGCGAGTTGTCGGGCTATCACCTCCCTATCGTCGTCACTCAGTGCAGCGCCCTTGGCGAGCGCCTGAGCGTACGGGCCCTCGGCCCACTGGATGGCAGAGGCGATCAAGCTTTGCTCGTCGCCCGGCTGCGCAATCCGGCGATGATAGGCTGCAGTCACCGCATAGCTGGGCACGATCGATACGAAGAGGCGGTCGCCATGGTTGATGACGCGGGAGACATCCAGGATGGAACCGAGTGCGATGACGCCGTTCATCTGAACGCCGTCCCGCTGCAGGCGATCCACCAGTACGGCGTTGCGCGCGGTCCCATAGGACTCCCCGAATAGAAACTTCGGCGAGTTCCAGCGATCGTGCGCGGTGACAAAGCGCTCAATCCCTTTGGCGAACGCCTCAGCATCGGCATCTGAGGTCATGAAGTCGCGCGCTGCGACGCCGGGGGCGGGGCGCGAGTAGCCCGTGTTGATCGCGTCGAGGAAGACGAGGTCGGACTTGGGCAGCAAGGTCTGTTGATTGTCGATCAATCGATAGGGTGGATTCGCCGCCGTTTCGCCCGGGCCTGGCAGTTCGGTGCGCTTCGGCCCGAAGGAGCCGAGATGAATCCAGACGCTCGATGAGCCAGGGCCGCCATTATAGAGGAAGGTGATCGGCCGCGAGTGATCGTTCGGATTGAGCACATAAGCCACATAGAACATGCTCGCCCGCGGCTGACCCTTGTCGTCGCGGATGGTGAGCGTGCCTGTCATGGCGGTGTATTTGAGGGCCTTGCCGCCGACCGTGATCCGATGCTGTGTCTGCACCGCTTGATCCGCGGCGAGCTTGGAAGCCTCATTAACCTGTCCGGCTGAACCCGGCTCCCCCCTCGTCGGCACCGATAACAGCGACGTGAGGGCAGCAAAGGTTAAAAGGGCAACTCGCATTCAAAGCCTCCGTCAGAAACGCCGGACTAAATTGCGAGGCGCTCTCAGGATCGAGATCGCAACCGATGCGGCAGGTGTTCGCCGGCGCAATCTGGCCCGTGCCCAATACGGATTGTTACCATAGGAAAAATCGATATCAACGGAAAATTTGCCGCGCCATTAATGAGCTTCTGGCTCTATCTTCAGGTTCAAACGGGCGTGATAAAGCGATGTCTAAGCAAAAAGTTCGGATAATAAAAATGGTCATCATGAGCAATGGATGGCACAGGTCCCCTCGTCACGCGTCTGTTCGAGTGGTTCGAAAGCGGGGAATATTCTCTGAAGGAGCTCACCCGCAAGGCTCGTATCGCTGGTCTACGATACCGTAGGACGGGCAAACCTATCGGGTCGAGCTCCGTCCATCGGATATTGCGGAGCCGGATTTACACGGGATCGTTCGAGTGGCTTGGCAAGCTCTACGAGGGGTCGCACACGCCCCTGACGACGTTCGCGACCTGGATGAACGTGCAGGAAATCCTGGACGGGCGGAGTATCTCGAACGTTCACGGGAATCGCCACGAGTTCGCTTACACCGGCTTGATGACCTGCGGTCATTGCGGGTGTGCGATGACCGCAGAAATCAAAAAAGGCAGGCACATCTACTATCACTGCTCCAAGTTCAAAGCGCGGTGCCCGGAGCCCTACGTTCGAGAAGAAGTGCTGGACCTGATGTTCGCCGCCCAGCTCAGGAAACTGAGATTGGACGACGACGTGTTTCGGATGATCGGACAGGCAATTCGTGAGAGCTGAGCAAACGAGATTCGCGAGCGCGACGAAGGCGTGACAAAGATCCGGGCGGAAGCCGATCGCCTTCAACATCGGCTCAACACCCTCTACCTCGACAAAATCGAGGGCCGGGTGACAAGCGAGTTTCACGATCGAGTTGCGGCGACCTGGAGAGAAGAGCGAGACAGGTGCGTCCGCGACCTCGAGAGCCTCTCCTTCGCGGAAGATGACGTGATCGATGACGGTGTCGCACTTGTCGATTTCGCCCGCACGGCTCACCACCGGTTTGAAACGCTGCCTCTTTCCAGCAAGCGCAGGGCTCTGAATCTTGTGCTATCGAACTGCTCATTTGCAGGAGGTGAGCTTGCCACAACCTTCCGCAAGCCATTCGATTTACTGCAGAAAATCGCTTCGCCCGATGGGGGCGATACTCCCCCTGAAGGGGGGCTGCACCCCAAAGTGTGGAAATGGCTCCCCGAGTAGGATTCGAACCTACGGCCATTCGATTAACAGTCGAATGCTCTACCGCTGAGCTATCGGGGAGCAACCCGGCGTGCCGGGCAGGGGTGCGCCTATAGCAGCGTGGATTCGTTTGGCAAGCGCGATCCGACCTAGGCGCGACGGTTGCTGATGGTGATGCGGTCGGCGCCTGATCAGACTTGGAACTGCTCGGCGAAGATGCGTTCTTCCAGGCTGAAGCCGGGGTCGAACAGGAGCGTCAGTTCCTTTTCCTGCGAAGCGACGATGCGCACATCGGCAACCTCGCGCACCTCCTTCTGGTCGGCGACCGCAGCCACCGGGCGCTTGCCGGGCTCGCGGATGCGGAACTCGACTTCGGCGCTTTCGGGCAGGATCGCACCTTTCCAGCGGCGCGGTCGGAAGGGGCTCAAGGGTGTCAAGGCGAGCATGCGCGAGCCTAGCGGCAGGATCGGCCCGCCTGCTGACGAGTTGTAGGCGGTTGAGCCGGCGGGCGTCGAGAGCAGCACGCCGTCGCCTGCAAGTTCCTCCATCCGCACCCGGCCGTTGATCCGCACTTCCAGCTTGGCGGTCTGGCGCGTTTCGCGCAGCAGCGACACCTCGTTGATGGCGTAATAGAAGAACTTGCGCCCGTCCTGCGTGATCGCGTGCATCTCGAGCGGACGGACCGATACCTCATGCGCCTGGGCGACGCGATCGGCGATGCTGAGGTCATCCAGCTCCAGGCCATTCATCAGGAAGCCTACCGTGCCAAGGTTGATGCCGAAGCACGGCAGCATGCGGTCCCAGTTCAGCATCTCGTGCAGCACATGCAGCAGGAAGCCGTCTCCGCCCGCAACCACCAGCACATCGGCATCCTCGGGCGAAACCCAGTCGTGCGCGGCGCGCAGCGCCCCGGCGCCGTCGTACGCCCTGGGCGTGTCGGACACGACCAGCGCCAGCTTGCGTTGACTGCTCATTCCTCGCCCCGCTTCGGCATGCCGCGCCGCCTTCCTTCGAGCAGCGCGCGCTGTCCCGCTTCGAGGCTGTGGCTGTCCAATTTGGAAGTGTTTGGCAAGCGCTTTTGCGGGTATGGCGAGCCGATGCAGCGGTCAGGGCAGACGGGGAGACAGGCGCGAGTGACAGGGCGGGGCGAACCTGCGGTCCGCCATAAGGGCGATGTCCTGCGCGATCGGCTGACCTCCGTGCCGGGCGTGGAAACGGTGCGCCGCCGGATCGAGGAATGGCTCGCGCGCGAGGGACTGGCTCAGGGCGAGGCGCAACTGCACGCGATGCTCGTCGGTTTGCGGCGGCTCGATGCCGTGAACCTGGCCTTCGGAGAGTCCGCCGGCGACGGCGCGCTGGAGGAGATCGCGGCGCGCATCGACGACTTCGCGGCGGACGAGCTGGAGAGCCGCTGGCTCGTGGCGCGCGCCGGTGGCGGATCGTTCCTGCTGATCGCCGACGAGGCCTGCAGTCGGGAGCACTGGCAGCTTGTCGCCGAGCAACTCGCCGATGCGATCGCCCGGCCGCTGGCGGTTCCCGAAGGGGTGCTGCGGATGTCGCCTCGGATCGCGCTGGTGCGGGTCCTGGCGGGGGAAACGATGGACTCGGTGCTTGACCGGCTCGGCCAAGTGCTCAACGAAGCCAAGGCGCTCCAGGGCAGTCGGGTCCTATGGGCCGATGGCGAGGCGACACCGCCGAACCGCACCGCAGCGCAGTTGGAGGCGGACCTGCTCGGTGCGATCGACCGGGACGAGATCGAGATTCTGTTCCAGCCGCAGTTCCAGCTACCCGACGACCGGCTCGTCGGTGCGGAGGCGCTGGCTCGGTGGAACCACCCTGAGCTTGGCCGGCTCGGCGCGGCGGCGCTGTTCGCCATTGCCGAACGAACCGATCACGTCGCGCCGCTCTCGCGCCATATCGCCGGCAAGGCGCTCGACATCGCCAGCACCTGGCCCGAGGCGATGCGCTTGTCGCTCAACATCACGCCGGCCGATCTCGCCTTTGGCAGCTACGTGCGTCATTTGCTCGACAAACTGCGCGAGACCGGCTTCTCGCCCCGGCGGCTGACGCTGGAAGTGACCGAGCAGGCACTGATCAGCGACATCAGCCTGGCGGCGCAGATCATGGCGGAGTTCAGCGCGCAAGGCATCCGGATGGCGCTCGACGATTTTGGCGCGGGCTTCTGCAACTTCCGTTACCTCAAGATTCTGCCGCTCCATTATCTCAAGCTGGACCGCTCGATGGTCGAGGGGGTGGGGCGGGACAAGCGCGACCTTGCGGTGCTGCGCGCGATCGTCGCGATGGCGCGCGCGCTCGACCTGGAGATCATTGCCGAAGGGGTCGAGAACGAGGAGCAGCGCGGGCACATCGCCAAGGAGGGCTGTGCCTTTTATCAGGGCTTCCTGCGCGCGCAGCCGATGAGTGCGGAGATGTTCGGCAAGCTCGTGGCGTCGTCACGGGCTTGAGCTCAGCGACGGCGCAGGACCACCACGTCGCCGAAGCGGACCTCCTCACGGTAGTTGGCGGCCAGCCAGCGGTCGACGTCGGCCCCCGTCGCGCGCACCCAGGCGACGCCCTTGCCGTCCGCGTCAGTGACGACGAACTCGGGACGGTGCGCCATTAGTCGGCCGACTTCGTTGTGGCTGACATAGCCATGCGCTGCCAGCGTATCGATGATTGCTCGCCGGCCGAGGTTGTCGGGGTGGACGCTGGCGCGCGAGAGCTGCGGCGCGTCGAGGTACCAGTGGACCAGATGCTTGTGCAGCGCCCAGACTGTCGGGTGCTCGCCCCCGGTTTGCCGGATATAGCTCGCGGCCCTCACGATCGGGTGGTCGCTGCGGTAGCTTGCCGGCGCTTGAGTGAGCGAGGAGGCCAGCGTCACGGCGAGCGGGAGCAAGACGAGCATGCCCGCGCCTGCGCCCAAAGCCCTTGCGGTACGGGTCGCGCCTGCCACGGCGAGAGCCGCGAGGAAGCCGGCGAAGGGCACCAGTTGCAGCCAATAGTGCGGATAGGCCGCTCCGCCGATCAGCAGCGAGCAGGTGACGGCCAGAGCTGCCGTGAGGACGACGAGGAGCAGCCAGCGATCCTGCTCGCTCTCCGGCCTGAAGAGCCGCAGCAGCGCGAAGGCGGACCCGATCCCGGCGAGGGCTGCGGCCGGGAGGTAAAGCAGCGGCGCTTCGCTGGCGGTGTAGTAGAGCTGCAGCGCGTGCGACTTGGCGACTTCGATGGCGGTAAGCTGGCCGGAATAGGCGAGCGGCACGTCGATCATCGCCAGCTTGAGCGTCGCCAACTCGCCGGCGGCCGCATAGCAGGCGATCAAGAGCGCGAGCGGGGTCAGGCCGCCGATCCCGTAAGCTAGCCAGGCGAGGCGCGGTACGGCGCTCTTGCGGATCAGGGAGGCGCCGAGCAGCAACAGCCCGAGCGCCAGCGCGACGACGGCAAGGTTCGTGCGCGTCAGCACCGCCAGGCAGACCAGCAAGCCGCCTGCGAATGCCTCTCGCAGCGATAGCGGTGATCGGCCGAGCCGCCATAGCGCCGCGCCCAGGAAGGCGATGGCGGGCAGTTCCGAGCTGGTCGCAAGACCGAAGGATGCCGAGGCGAGCGCGATCGTGATCAAGCCGCCGGCCAGTGCCGCCCAGGCGGGCGCAATGCGGCGCGCCGTGAGGAAGACGAAGCTTGCCGCAGCCAAGACACACAGCGTGCCGAGCAGTCGTACGGCGACCAGGCTCTTGCCGAACAACGCGATCGTCGCGCCGACGAGCATGAACACTAGCGGCGGCTTCAGGTCGAACTGGTGGACGAAAGGCAAGTGACCCTGCGCGACATCCGCGCCCATCAGGATGAAGCTCCACTCGTCCCAGTCGATCTGCTCGGTCCACAAGGCGCCGAGCCGCATGCCGATCGCGGCAAGCGCGAGGATCGCGAGCGCAATGCGTGTGTCGAGCGCTCGGGGCTTTGCGCGCCTGCGCGTGGATCGGTTATGCGTGGTCGAAAGGGTCGCCATGACCCCCTCGTACAGCGGCGATGCTTGCGATTGCGTAACGGCGCGCCAGAGCGCCCTACGCCGCCTTCCTGGCGATCCCGCTTAGGCCCTTCGTTAGCTGGAACAGGCCGTTGAGGCGGGACTTGGGGTCCTTCCACACACGGGTGACGACGAGCTTGTTGTCGGGGCGCAGCTTTATCGTGCCCTCCAGGCGTTCGGCATAGCCGATGAGGCCTTCGGGGTTGGGGAAAGCGTCGTTGTGGAAGCTGACGAGCGTTCCACGTGCGCCGACGTCGATCTTGGCGACATGCGCGTCGATCGCCTGGCGCTTGATCTGGATGAGTTGGACCAGGTTGGCCGTGGAGTCCGGCAGGGGCCCGAAGCGGTCGATCATCTCGGCCGACATGGCCTCGATCGCCTCGGTGCTCTCGGCATCGTTGAGGCGGCGATAGAGCGCCATGCGCACGGCAAGGTCGGGTACGTAGTCCTCCGGGATCATGATCGGCGCGTCGACGGTGATCTGCGGCGAGAGGCCGCTCGTGTCCCGCTCCAGTCCGGTGTCGCCGGCGCGGGCCGCCAGGATCGCGTCCTCCAGCATCGATTGGTACAGTTCGAAGCCGACTTCGCGAATATGGCCGGACTGCTCGTCGCCCAGCAGGTTGCCGGCGCCGCGGATGTCGAGGTCATGGCTGGCGAGCTGGAAGCCGGCGCCGAGGCTGTCGAGGTCGCCCAGCACCTTCAGCCGCTTCTCAGCGATTTCATTGAGCGCGGTGTTGGCCGGCGTCGTCAGGTAGGCATAGGCGCGCAGCTTGGAACGGCCTACCCGACCGCGCAGCTGGTAAAGCTGGGCGAGGCCGAAGCGATCGGCGCGGTGGATGATGATCGTGTTGGCGCGCGGGATGTCGAGCCCGCTCTCGACGATCGTGGTCGAGAGCAGCACCTCGAACTTGCCCTCATAGAAGGCGCTCATCCGTTCCTCGACCTCGCCAGCGTTCATCTGGCCGTGCGCGGCGATGAACTTGATCTCAGGCACGTGGCTGCGCAGCCACTCCTCGACCTCGGCCATGTCGGAGATGCGCGGCACGACGATGAAGCTCTGCCCGCCGCGATGGTGCTCGCGCAGCAGCGCCTCGCGCATCACCATGTCGTCCCATTCCATCACGTAAGTGCGCACCGCCAGGCGGTCGACCGGCGGCGTCTGGATGGTCGAGAGTTCGCGTAGGCCGCTCATCGCCATCTGCAGTGTGCGCGGAATCGGCGTGGCGGTGAGGGTCAGCACGTGGACGTTGGTGCGAAGCTGCTTGAGTTTCTCCTTGTGGTTGACCCCGAACCGCTGCTCCTCGTCGACGATGACCAGGCCAAGGCGCTTGAACTGGACCGTCTTGGACAGGATGGCGTGGGTGCCCACGACCACGTCGACCGTGCCGTTGGCCAATCCCTCGCGAGTGGCCTTCGCCTCCTTCTCCGGCACCAGCCGCGAGAGGCGGCCGACGTTCAAAGGGAAGCCGGCGAAGCGCTCGGAGAAGCCGGTGTAGTGCTGGCGCGCGAGCAGGGTGGTCGGAGCGACGACCGCGACCTGGTGCCCGGCCATGGCGGCCACGAACGCGGCGCGCAGCGCGACCTCGGTCTTGCCGAAGCCGACATCGCCGCAGACGAGGCGGTCCATCGGCTTGCCGTCCGCCAAGTCGCCCAGCACGTCCTCGATCGCCCGCTCCTGGTCGTCGGTCTCGTCCCAGGGGAAGCGGTCGACGAACTGGTTGTAGGACGAGCCATCCGCCTCGAACACGGGCGCCTGGCGCAGCGCGCGCTCGGCGGCGACTTTCATCAGCTCGCCGGCGATCTCGCGGATACGCTCCTTGAGGCGCGCGCGGCGCTTCTGCCAGGCTTCGCCGCCCAGCTTGTCGAGTGCGACGCCTTCGCTCTCGCTGCCGTACCGCGAGAGGGCATCGAGGTTCTCGACCGGGATGTAGAGTTTGTCGCCGCCGGAATACTCCAGCATGACGCAGTCGTGCGGGCTGTCGCCCACGGGGATCGACTGGAGCCCTTCGTAGCGACCAATGCCGTGGTCCATGTGGACCACGAGGTCGCCCGGAACGAGCGCAGCCAGCTCCGCCAGGAAGGCATCGGAATCCTTCTTGCGCTTCTTGCGGCGCACCAGGCGGTCGCCCAGGATGTCCTGCTCGGTGACGATCTCGAGCGTGTCGTTGGCGAACCCGGTCTCCAGCGGCAGCACCAGCGCGGCGGGGCGGCTCTTGCTCGCCTTGCCGAGCGCGTCCTGCCAGCTCTCCGCCAGCGCCGGCTCGGGCGCTACGGCTTCGCCCAGGATCGATGCGATGCGCGCGCGACTGCCGTTCGAGTACGCCGCGAGCAGCGCCTTGCGGCCCGACTTGGCGATCTTCTGAAGATGCTTGGCGGCAGCTTCGTAGGCGTTCTCGCCACGGGCGCGTTCGGCAGCGAAGTCGCGGGCGTTGGTGAAGCCGAAGTCGATCACCGTCGCGCTCTCCGGCCGGGCGAAGGGATCGGCGCGGTGGGCGGGCCACTTGGCGGCGCAATCGTCGAACTCGGCCTGGGTGAGATACAACGCGCCGGGCGGCAGCGGGCGATAGCTGCCGGCGCGCTGACCCGACGTGTCCTGGCGCGATTTCTGGTAGTCGGCGATGTCGGTCAGCCGGTCCTCGGCGGCGTGCGGCGCGGCGGCGTCGAACACGACGAGATCGTTCTTGTCGAGGTGATCGAAGAGCGTGACGAGCCGGTCCTCGAACAGCGGCAGCCAGTGCTCCATTCCGGCCATCCGCCGCCCGTCGCTGATCGCCTGGTAGAGCGGGTCGCCCGTTGCATTGGCGCCGAACCTTTCGCGGTAGCGAGCGCGGAACCGCTTCACGGTGTCGTCGTCCATCAGCGCTTCGCTGGCGGGAAGCAGCAAGTGTTCGTCCACTGGCCCGGTCGAGCGCTGGGTGGAGGTGTCGAACTCGCGCAGCGTCTCCAGCTCATCGCCGAAGAAGTCGAGCCGCAGGCCCTTCTCGCCCGAGGGCACGATGTCGAAGATCGAACCGCGCACCGCGAACTCGCCGGCATCGATGGCGGTGTCGCTGCGCTGGTAGCCCTGGCGGCGCAGCAGCGCGGTCAGGCTCTCGTGCCCGATCTCCATGCCGGGCTTGAGAAGCCGCACCGATTCGCGGATGCGGAAGGGCGTGAGCACTCGCTGCAGCACGGCGTTGACGGTGGTGACCAGAAGTTGCGGGCCGCTGCGCTTGGCTTGCAGGCGATGCAGGGCCGAGAGCCTGCGAGCGCTGACCGACAGCGCGGGGCTGGCGCGGTCGTAGGGCAGGCAATCCCAGGCGGGGAACTCCACCACGTCGAGCTCGGGCGCGAAGTAGGCGGCGGCATCGGCCACCGCGCGCATCTCGCCGTCCGAGGTCGCGACGAACACCGCGCGGCCCTTCGTGGCGCGCGCGAGGTCCGCCATCACGAGTGGCTGCGCGCCCCGTACGACGGAGGCGAGGGTCAGCGGGGACTTGGCGGAAAGTATCCGGTCGAGATCGGGCATGCAGGTTGGGAAAGTCGCAGGATCAGCAGAGGGTTCCGGTGCCGATAGGGCCGACCGCTCGCTTCCACAAGCCGCGAGCGTGTCAGAGGCCGTCCCGAGGCTGCTCGCGGGGAGCGCGCGTAAGCGGCAGCGGCTCCTTGAACGTGTTGGTCACGTATGGATAGGGGATCTCGATCTTCGCTGCATCGAGCGCATTCTTCACCGCGATGACGACCTCGCTCCTGGTGAGGCGCATGTCGCGCGGTGTCGACGGCGCCCACCATTGGATCAGGAAGTCGACCGAGCTGGCGCCGAAGGTTCGGGCCACGACCAGCACGGGGCGGTCATGATTGACATGCTCCAGCGCCTCGATGGCTTCGCGGATGACTGTCTGCGCCTGCTCGAGGTCGGCATCGTAGGAGACCCCGACGACGATCTCGTCACGCCGCACCGGGTTCTCGGTCAGAATCTTGACCGGGTTCTTGAACAGCTTGGAATTGGGCACGATCGTCAGCTCGTTCGAGAGCTGGCGTACGTGCGTTTCGCGAAGGGTGATGCGCTCGACCCGGCCGACTATCCCCTCGCACTCGATCTGATCGTTGATCCGCATCTTCTCGCGCAACATGATCAGCACGCCGGCCAGAAAGTTCTCGAAGATGTCCTGAAACGCGAATCCGATCGCCAGCGCGCCCACGCCCAAGCCGGCAAAGGCGCTGGCGGGTGTGAAGCTGGGGATGGCGACGGTCAGCGCGATGACGGTACCGATGATCCAGATCGCCAGCCGGACCAGCGTGTCGAGCAATTGCTTGAGGTCTTCGCGGATGTGCGTGCGCTTGGTCAGCCGGTCGGCGATGCGCACCGCGAACTTGGCGAAGAACCAGGTGATCAGCAGGATCCCAAGAGCGATCACAAGCTGCGGCAGCATCTGCACGAACCCGCGCGTCATGCGCTCGATCTGGTTGTGCAAGGTGGCGATGTAATTCACGAAAAGAGAGCCGATCCAAGTTGCAAGCCAGGCTGGAACGGCCCCGGTAGCTATGCGGTTCCCCCGTTCTTGGCCCTTGCGGCGCTCTCGCTTTCCCGCGAAAGGGCGCAACATCATGACCGACACCGCTCTCATCGACGCTGCCCTGAAGTCCAAGGCCTGGCCTTTCGAGGAGGCGCGCAAGCTGTTGAAGCGCTATCCGCAGGGCAAGGCCGGCAAGGACGGTTCGCCCCAGGCCGTGCTGTTCGAGACGGGCTATGGCCCCTCCGGCCTGCCACATATCGGCACGTTCCAGGAGGTCTTGCGCACCACGCTGGTCCGCCGGGCCTACGAAGTGCTGACCGGCGGCGCGCCGACTCGCCTCGTCGCGTTCAGCGACGACATGGACGGGCTGCGCAAGGTGCCGGACAACGTGCCGAACGCCGAGCTGTTGCGGGAGAACCTGGGCAAGCCGCTCAGCCGCATCCCCGACCCGTTCGGAACCCACGAGAGCTTCGCGCACCACAACAACGCGATGCTGCGCGACTTCCTCGACCGCTTCGGCTTCGACTACGAGTTCGTCTCGGCGAGCGCGCGCTACAACTCGGGCGGCTTCGACAAGGCGCTGGCGAACGTGCTCGTGCATTTCGACGCGATCATGGGCGTGATGCTGCCCACATTGCGCGAGGAGCGCCGCCGCACGTATTCGCCGGTGCTTCCGGTCTCGCCGACCAGCGGCGTCGTGCTGCAGGTACCCGTCGAGGTGCTCGACCCCGCGACCGGCATGATCGCCTTCACCGACGAGGACGGCAGCCGCGTCGAGCAGTCGGTATTCGGCGGCCAGGCCAAGCTGCAGTGGAAGGTCGACTGGGCGATGCGCTGGGTGGACCTGGGCGTCGACTACGAGATGTGCGGCAAGGACCTGACCGACTCGGTCACGCAATCGGGCAAGATCGCGCAGATCCTCGGCGGGCGACGACCGGAGGGCCTGATCTACGAGCTCTTCCTCGACGAGAACGGCGAGAAGATCTCGAAGTCCAAGGGCAACGGCCTCACCATCGAGCAGTGGCTGACCTACGGTACCGAGGAGTCCCTCGGCTTCTACCTGTTCCGCGAGCCCAAGAGTGCCAAGCAGCTGCACATCGGTGTGATCCCGAAGGCGGTGGACGAGTACTGGCAGTTCCGCGGCAACCTTGCCGGCCAGGAGCTCGACAAGCAGCTCGGCAATCCGGTCTGGCATCTGCTGCGTGCCAATGGCGAAAGCGAGGGCGCGGGGGATAGCCTGCCGGTGACCTTCGGCCTGCTGCTCAACCTCGTCGGTGTGCTGGGTGCCGAGGCGACGGCGGAGCAGGTCTGGTCCTACCTCGCCAACTACGTCGCCGATGCGACGCCAGAGGCGCATCCGGAGCTGGAGGCGCTCGTCGCCGCCGCGCTTGCCACCAACCGCGACTACATCGCGCCCACGCTCCACCGCCGCGCACCCGCGCCGAACGAGGCCGCGGCGCTGCAGGCGCTCGATTCCGAGCTGGCGAAGGCGAGCCCCCAGGCTTCGGCCGAGGAATTGCAGAATGCCGTCTACGAAATCGGCAAGCGCGAGGAGTACGGCTTCGCCACCCTGCGCGACTGGTTCAAGGCGCTTTACGAGACACTGCTCGGCTCATCGCAAGGGCCACGCATGGGCAGCTTCGTCGCGCTTTACGGCATCCCCGAGACGCGCAAGCTGATCGCCCAGGCCCTGGAGGCAAGCAACGATGCGAAAAGCGCCGCAGACAGCTGACGAGCTCTGCACCGAGCTGCTCGGCCGCACGATCGACCAGGTCGATGCGGAAGAGCGCCGCGTGCTCGAGCGTATTGCCTCGGGCCAGATCGAGGACCTCGATGCGCAGGAGGAGGCCGCGCTGCACGCCACCTTCGGCCAGCGCCTCGCTGACCATGTGGCGGCGGTCGGCGGCAGCTGGGGCTTCATCATCGCCTTTGCCGTGGTACTGCTGGGCTGGATGCTGGTGAACAGCCGCATCCTGGAAGAACTGGGCCTGCACCCCTTCGACCAATACCCGTACATTTTCCTGAACCTCATGCTGTCGATGCTCGCGGCGATCCAGGCGCCCGTGATCATGATGAGCCAGAACCGGCAATCGCAGAAAGACCGGATCGCCGCCCGGCACGACTACGAGGTGAACTTGCGCACCCAGCTCGAGATCATCCGCCTCCAGCGGCGTTTCGACGTGCTGCTCGATACGCTGCGCCACGGCGCCAAGGTCAGCGTACCGCAGTCGTCCGACAAACCGCCTGCGGCTTTGGTCAACCCCAGCGACGGGCGCGAAACCACTTCGTGATCACGTACTTTTCGCCGCGCGTGACCGGCAGGGCGGCGTGCATCGTCTCGTAATTGGGCGTCCCGTCCTCGTGATTGTTGTTCCACAACAACAGAGCGCCGCGTTGGGGCGGGATGCTGGCGCCCAGGCGAACGAATTCGGTGGTGCCCCCTTCCTCCACCTCGTTGAGGTAAACCATAGCCGTCCAACTGCGCTGACCGCCGCGCCGCAACTCGTCCTGCCAGTAAGCCGATGTGGTGTCGAACCAGTCGCAGTGCTGCTTGAACTGCTGGCCTTCATGATAACGCTGGCCCTGCACGCTCTCGCCCCAGGTGAGGTCGATGCCGATCAGGTCTGATAGCCGCCGCTCGACCGCCCGCACGACGGGATCGGTTTGCGGCACGTCGCCCGAATAGCTGGTCCGGTACGCCTCGTCCCCGGTGAGATTGACCAGTTCGGATGGCCGTGCGACCTGGTCGATCAGGGCTACGATGTGCGCGCATTCGCGCGCGTCGAGGAAATCGGCGAGGGCGAAGATCTCCGCGCCGTCGACCGGGACGCGGTACACACTTGGATCGCCCGCCAAGCGCTTGCGCACGCTCGAGCCGACGGCGGCAAGCGCCTTGCGATCGGGAGCCGGTGCTGTGATCGGGCGGGTCTTGGGCACGGTTGCACTGCCTGGTGGCTATCTTTCGCCTTCCTGCGCTAAACTGTCCTGCCGTTCTGGCAAGTCACTCTGCTCCACGAAGCCATGGGTTGCCCTCCAGCAAAGTGTCATGCAGGTATGCTCGATGTTAAGTCCATCGCAGCGCTACGGCCGCGTCGCCATGATCCTGCACTGGCTGATCGCCTTGCTGATCGCCCTGAACTTCGCCGCGGTCTGGGTCTCGGAGACGATGCCCCGGCCCGAGCGGATGCAGATCATGAACAATCACAAGGCGATCGGGTTGACCGTGCTGATCCTCTCTCTGGTTCGGCTCGCCTGGCGCCTGACGCACCGCTATCCCGCCCCGCTGCCGAGCCTTCGTGGATGGGAGAAGGCCCTGGCTCGCCTGGTGCACACGCTGTTCTATGTGCTGATGATCGGCATGCCGCTGACCGGCTGGGCGATGGTTTGCGGAGGTGGCCCGGTGAGCGTCTTCGGCGTGTTTTCCGCGCCGCCGCTTCCGGTGCCGACCGATCGCGGGAGCGCCGGCACGTTCCACGCCGTCCACGGCAATTTCGGCACCGCGCTGCTGGTGCTGTTCGGACTGCACGTCCTTGGCGCCCTCAAGCACCAGTTCCTCGATCGCGACGGCACTCTGGGACGAATGGTCCCGTTCCTGCGCGCGCCGGGATGAAGCCTTTGAGATACGAAGAGCCCCCGCGAAGGGGGGACGCGGGGGCTCCTGTTCGTCTTGTAGTCGGAAGATGTTACCAGAAGAAGTCGTAGATCACGTCGACGACCTCACCTGAGTATACATCCACTAGCAACACATCGTCGTAATAGCGCACCCAGCGGTACGGGCCGTAGACCTCCGGCAGCCTGTACGAAAAGGGATCGTCGATCCAGTACCGCTGCCCATAGAACAGCGATCCCAGCGTGATGCCGATCCCGACACGGCGATAGCTGTAGTTCGAATAAGGCGCGCTATAACGACCGATCCGATAAGCGTCCCGATTGCGCGAGCGATAGCTCATCCAGTCGTAGCGATTGTTGCTGCGCCAGCCGCGATCCCACGCGCGATTGTTCCGGCCGTCGTTGCGCCAGGCATCGCCGCCCCGCCAGCCGTCACGATCGTTGCGCCAGCCGTCGCGTTGACCTTGCCAGCCGTTACGCTGGTCGCGCCAGCCATCGCGGTTGTCCGAGTACCGTCGTCCGTCCTGGTCGGGACGGCGATTGCGCCACTGATCCGCGTTCTGAGCGGCGCGCGGGTCATTGCGCCAGCCATCACGGCGCTGCTGCCAATCGGTGTTGCCGCCGTCCCGCTGGTCATTGCGCGCGGCATCCCGGCGCTGCTGCCAGTCGGCATTGCCAGCGTTGCCCGGGTTGTTGCGTGCCGCCTCCCGGCGCTGCTGCCAGTCGGCGGACGGTGCCCCGGGAGCGCGTCCTTGTACTTGGCCCTGCACTTGGCCCTGGCCCTGGCCCTGCCAGCCGCGACGTTCGCCGCCGCCCTGGAACGGGCCGCCACGGGGGCCTGCCTCGCTGCGATAGTCCCGTGCCGGCGGCGGTGCGGGGGGCGCTGCTTGTGCGGTCGGCGCCGGAGGTGCCTGGCGCTGCTGGGGCATGCCCTGCATGCGATCACCACGGCCGCGCCACATCTCGCCGGCGTTCTGGCCGCCGCGATCGCCGCCGCGCCAGCCGCCACGTTGGGCCGCATCTTGCGCCGAGGCGAGCGATGGCGTCGCCAGCGACAGCGCTGCCAATGCGATCGCGCTGATACTCGCAGCCCGTCGCATCCTTCTCGTTTCTGTTTTCATCATGTCCCGTACTCCAGGAGGACGGGTCGCATGCTGTTCGCGCCTGTCCATGCAGGCCTTATAGGTTGGGAGCGCTGTCGCGATACTGAACCGCCGCGCGGCCTTCCGTTCAGCTTTCTCGAGGAACGTCTGAACGGAAGGCGTGCGATATCAGCGCGTCAGTTTCTTGTAGGCAAGGGCAGTGGGACGGTCGGCGGCATCGCCCAGACGACGGCGCTTGTCCTCCTCGTAGGCCGCGAAGTTGCCCTCGAACCACTCGACGTGGCTGTTGCCCTCGAACGCGAGGATGTGGGTGGCGAGGCGATCGAGGAAGAAGCGATCGTGGCTGATAACCACGGCGCAGCCTGCGAAGTTCTCGATCGCGTCCTCCAGCGCCGCCAGCGTCTCGACGTCGAGATCGTTGGTCGGCTCGTCGAGCAGCAGGACGTTGCCGCCCTCCTTCAGCATCTTGGCCATGTGCACGCGGTTGCGCTCACCGCCCGAGAGCTTGCCGACGTTTTTCTGCTGGTCCGCGCCCTTGAAATTGAACGCGCCGACATAGGCGCGCGTCGACATGTCGTGGCCGTTGACCTTCATGTAATCGAGACCGTCGGAAACCTCCTCCCAGACGTTCTTCGACGCATCGAGGTGATCGCGGCTTTGGTCGACGAAGCCGAGGTGAACGGTGCTGCCGATCTCGATGGTGCCTTCGTCGGGCTGCTCCTTGCCGGTGATGAGCTTGAACAGCGTCGACTTGCCCGCGCCGTTCGGCCCGATCACGCCGACGATGCCGCCCGGCGGCAGCATGAACGACAGGTCCTCGAACAGCAGCTTGTCGCCATAGGCCTTGGTCAGGCCCTTGGCTTCGATCACCTTGCCGCCCAGGCGCTCGGGCACCTGGATGACGATCTGCGCCTTGCCCGGCTTGCGGTTGTTCTGCGCTTCCTGGAGCTGCTCGAACTTGCGGATACGCGCCTTGGACTTGGTCTGGCGCGCGGCCGGGGTCTGCCGGATCCACTCGAGCTCTTCCCTGAGCGCCTTGGAGCGGCCACTCTCCTCGCGCTCTTCCTGGGCAAGGCGCTTGGCCTTCTTCTCCAGGTAGGTCGAGTAGTTGCCCTCATACGGGAAGTACTTGCCGCGATCGAGCTCGAGGATCCAGCTCACCACGTTGTCGAGGAAGTAGCGGTCGTGGGTGATCATCAGCACCGCGCCGGCATATTCCTTGAGGTGGTTCTCCAGCCATTCGACGGATTCGGCGTCGAGGTGGTTGGTCGGCTCGTCGAGCAGCAGGATCGAGGGCTTCTGGATCAGCAGCCGGGTCAGGGCGACGCGGCGCTTCTCACCGCCCGAGAGGCTGGAGACGGGCCAGTCGCCGGGCGGGCAGCGCAGCGCTTCCATGGCGAGTTCGAGCTGGCTGTCGAGCGACCAGCCGTCCACCGCGTCGATCTTCTCCTGCAGCGTGCCCATCTCTTCCATCAGGGCGTCGAAATCCGCGTCCTCCGGCGGATCGGCCATGATGTTGGAGATCTCGTTGAAGCGGTCGACCAGGTCGGCGGTGTCGCGCGCGCCGTCCTTGACGTTCTCGAGCACGGTCTTGGCCGGATCGAGCTCGGGCTCCTGCTCGAGATAGCCGACGGTGATGTTCTCGCCCGGCCAGGCCTCGCCCGTGTAGTCGGTGTCGATTCCGGCCATGATCTTGATCAGCGTCGACTTGCCGGCGCCGTTGGGGCCGACGATGCCGATCTTCGCGCCTTGATAGAACTGCAGGCTGATGTTGGACAGAACCGGCTTCTGGGCGCCGGGAAAGGTCTTGGTCATGCCCTTCATGACGTAGGCGTATTGGGCGGCCATCGAAAATCCTCTGGGATCGGACGTAAGGTGTTACGGTTGCTCGCGCCCTTACAGAGGCTGCCGGACACCCGCAAGCGGTGGGCGGCGCAGCGCGCGGACGAGGTCGCCCGCGGCACGCGGCAGGAAAGCCAGGCCGATCAGCGCCGTGGGCAATATAAGGATCGCCCAGTAGAAATTCACGGGTCTCGCGCAAATCGCGAGCAGGGCCAGGATGATGAGCGTAAACGGGAGGACGTAGGCAGCAATACGCGGCGGCGCGCCCATCAAACCGAGGAGCGAGGCCATCGCGAGCCCGTAGCACAGTGGCGCCGGGACCCGGTTCAGGAGGCTGACGTCGACGAGATCGCGCAGCGGCGCGGCTGGTCCTCTGAGGCCCAGCCAGCCTTGCGAGCCGAGATCCCCGGGCCGCACGTTCGCCGCGGCCGCGTGGGCGTGGAAGGCGAGCACGGTCGCGAAAAGCAGGCCGAGCAGCACCCAGGCGCCCGCCTCGCGCCATCGCCGACGGTACACGGCGACGGCAAGGGCGATCGGCGGGAAGGATGCCGCGAGCTCGCGAAAGGTGAGCGCGGTTGCGATCAGGAGCAGGGCGGTGCGCCAGTGCTCGCGGGACTGGAGCACGATCGCCAGCGACACGAGCAAGCCGGCCCAGACTTCGTGCTTCAGCGCGAACTCGGGCGACAACGCCATCGCCGAGCCGGCCAGCGCGAACAGCGCAACCGCGCAGCGCTCGGCGGCAGGGCGTCTTCCCGCCGCGTACCAGGCAACGGCGTTCGCAAGGACCAGCACGAGCATCAGCACATGCAAGGCAGGCAGGCCCAGCGCGGCGGCGAGCCAGGTCAGTGTCGGCAGCCGGATCGTCGCGAAGGGGCGCGTCGGGAAGTCATGCAGGCGCTGGAGCCGCGCTGCCGCGGCGTAGTACGGCTCGCCGCCACGGACCGCCTCGGCAGTGTCGCGATAGAGCTTGAGGTCGGAGTAAGCTTCGGTGGGGGCGGAGGCGCTCGGAGCCTGCACCGGCCCGATCGTCAGCGACCATGCCAGCAGCGCCAGCGCGAGAAGCGCCAATGCTGCGGCCTGCGCGCGCGAGAGGGAGCGGAGCATCGCCCTGTCTCGCCCGCGCCGCCGTCTGCGGCAAGACGGGGGCGATCGCGCACCGCCGCCTTGTCCACAAGCGTCAGCCCCGCTTGGCTTCGACCGAACCCTCGTCCAGCAGGACCACCGAGCGGCTGGACGCCGAGAAGTATTCCAGCATCGCCTCGTAACCGCCCGGGCTCAGCCGGACGTAGACGCGACGGGCATCGCCCGGGTCGGCCTCGCGCATCAGCAAGCCCTGCCGTTCGAGGATCGAAATCCAGCGCAGGGCCGTGGTCGCCGGCACGGCCGAGCCGATGCAGGCGCTGGTCACCGAGACGCGGCGGCGCTCCTTGGCGGCGATGAACAGGTCCAGCAGGATGTCCCAAGCCGGTTCGCCGAACAGTTCCTCGGACTGGAAGATCTTGGTGCGCCGCCGGCGGTCATCGTACGTTTGCCGCGCCAGCTCCACCCAGACCGGATGGTCCTGACCCGCGGCCTGTGGGGTGCCGCCCGGCGGCGGAGCACGCGTGATGGAACTGTCGCCTCCTGTTTGTATCTCCAGGTCACGAGCCATTGCCAACAGCTCGTTGGCGATGCCGATGAGCCGCATCGCCTTCGTACGATTGCGCATTACCAGTTCGGTACGTTCCATCGACACTCCGCCTTGACCGCGTCGGTTGACGCGGCCTTGAACCCCCCCTGGCACGTACCTGCGATATCGATGTGGTTCCGGTATGCGACGCAATCCGCATCGCAGCCTCTGTTTCGATCATCGCCGGCCGCGCTCCGGACTGGATCAACCATACGCACGGTTGGCGGCGACGGTCTCGGGAAGCCTATTCGGTATTGGATGTATCACTGCGGTCGGCGAACTGATGACGCAGCGCGTGGATCGCCTGATCGAGGTGCGCGGCTGCCACCTGGGCATCGATCGCATCCAGCTCCGCAAGCAACTCAGTCAGCCTCTTCAAGAGGCCTTCGGCAGTTTCTTCCTTGTACACTGTACAGGTCTCCAACAGGTCGAGCCTCTGGCTCACCCGAGGTCCACTGTTGTGGACGATTTTCTTTATTGCGACCCCGAAATTCCCGGAGATCATCATCAGAAAAAAACATCCGATTTAGATGATTATCCCTGCGGTGCCGAAGACCATCTACACGAAGAATGTCTCGGAAAAAGTGCGAAGTTTTACCTGTGCTACTTGGGAACATCCCAGCGGCGAGTCGATAAGGGCGTTCCGCCTTCAGTAGTAAGGCCGCACCGGATTACGGCGCGGCCCACTTTCCCTGGAGACAACCTATCCGTCGAAGCGTTCCTTCAGATCGTAGAGCGCGATGGCGGCCTTGGCCGCCTCGCCGCCCTTGTCCTTCTGCGCCGGGTCGGCCCGGACGAGCGCTTGTGCTTCGTTCTCGACCGTGAGGATGCCGTTGCCGATGGCGATTCCGTCCATCGTCATCGCCATGATGCCGCGCGCGCTTTCGCCGGCCACGATCTCGAAGTGGTAGGTCTCGCCGCGGATCACCACGCCGATCGCGACAAACCCGTCATAGTCGCCGCTTGCATCGGCGAGCGCGATGGCGCCGGGAATTTCGAGCGCGCCGGGAACGGTGATCGTCTCGCTCTTGTGTCCGGCGGCCTTGATCGCCGCGCGCGCACCGGCGACGAGCATGTCGTTGAGGTGGTCGTAGAAGCGTGCCTCGATGATGAGGAACTTAGCCATCGTGTTCGTCTCCGGCGCCGTCGAGCGCTTGTTCCCCGACGATGTTGAGCCCGTAGCCTTCCAGCGCGACGAGCGAGTGATGCGTGTTGGTGAGCAGGACCATGTCGTGCACGCCCAACTCGGCCAGGATCTGCGCACCGACACCATAGTCGCGCAGTTCGTTGAGGTCCGGCTCTTCGCCCGCGCGGAGCCGGTTCTTGATGTCGATCGTGCGGGACATCACCATGCCCATCGGGCGGTTGATCAGAACGATGACGCCCGATCCCGCCTCCGCGATGATCTCCATCGAGCGATGGAGCAGTTCGCTGCGGCCGCCTTGCCGCTCACCCAGGATGTCGGCGAAGATCGACAGTGTGTGCATGCGCACAAGGGTCGGCCGGGTCGGATCGATGCGACCCTTGATGAGTGCCATCGTCTCGTCGCCGGTCGCCTTGTTGAAGTACGTACGCGCCGTCCACTGCCCGCCGAAGCGGCTTTCGAACGAGAGGTCGGCTTTCTTCTCCACCATCCGGTCATTGCGGCGGCGGTAGGCGATGAGGTCGCGGATCGTGCCGATCTTGAGGTCGTGCATCCGCGCAAAGCCGATGAGGTCGTCCATGCGCGCCATCGTGCCGTCATCGCGCATGATCTCGCAGATCACGCCCGAGGGGTTGAGCCCGGCGAGGCGGGAGATGTCGACCGCCGCCTCGGTGTGGCCCGCGCGAACGAGCACGCCGCCATTGCGCGCCTTGAGCGGAAAGACGTGGCCGGGCGTGACGATGTCGTCACGGCCCTTCGTGCCGTCGATCGCGACACTGATGGTGCGGGCGCGGTCACCTGCGGAGATGCCGGTGGTCACCCCCTCGCGCGCCTCGATCGAGACGGTGAAGGCGGTTTCGTGGCGCGTGCCGTTCTTCGGGCTCATCGCTCCGAGGTCGAGCTGCTCGCAGCGGTCGGCGGTCAGCGACAAGCAGATGAGGCCGCGCCCGTGCGTGGCCATGAAGTTGATCGCCGAGGGTGTGGCCATCTGCGCGGGAATGACGAGGTCGCCCTCGTTCTCGCGGTCCTCATCGTCGACGAGGATGAACATGCGGCCGTTGCGCGCCTCGTCGATGATCTCTTCGATCGGCACCAGCACCGGCCGGTCGTCGTTGGCGAAGAGCACGCGCTCCAGCTTGTTGAGCGTCTCGGCGGTCGGATTCCATTCAGGCTCGGTCAGGTCGCGCAGGGTATTGGCGTGCAGTCCGGCGGCGCGGGCGAGTCCGGAACGGCTCATGCCGCCTTCTGTCACCAACTTGCGCACCTTCTCGATCAGGTCAGTTGCCATCGTGATGTATGCCCTCACATTCCAGTGTGAGCGCATGTAAGCGGACATCACATTTGCGACAAGAGCAAATCTTATTGCGATCCATACGCAAACAAGTTGCCGCAGTTGCCGGTGTCCTGACAGAGGTTGCGGCCGCCCTATAAAGAGTGGCTGTTTCGACCAGGGCGTAAGGACGGGAGTGGGCAGCCGCATTCGACAGACGTGCCATATAGGTTCTAAATAGGAAAGCGTTTTCGCAGTCGGCAGTCTCGGCTGCGAGCGCGATCGGCTAAACCGCGCCCGTCTGTGCCTCTTCCGTTCCCACGCCGGCCCGACGCAGCGCGCGTTCGGCATGGCGGCGCTTGCGCTTTTCCAGCGACTCGCGGGTGGGGACCGCATCGTCGACCTGATCGGCGAGGACCGCGCCGCGCTCGCCGGCCGGACGGGCCGGGCCGACAGTGGTGTCGCAGTAGGTCTGGCGCTCGATCTCGGCGTTGAGCAGCGCTCCCAGGAGGACGCCATAGGCGGAGAGGTAAAGCCACATCAGGAACACGACGATGGCCGAAAGCGAGCCGTACGTGGCGTTGTAGTCGCTGATGTACGCGACGTAGAGCGAGAAGCCGAACGACACCGCGATCCACAGGACGGTTGCGAGCAGCGATCCGGGTGTCAGCCAACGCCACTTGGCCGGGCGGCGGTCGGGTCCATAGCGCATGATGAGGGCAAAGCCGACCGTGCCGAGCGCGATGGCAAGCGCCCAGGTCAGGAGCTTGAACAGGAACGCGGTGACGCTGCCGAGGTAGACGCTGGTCTGCGTCTGCAGCCACGCGAAGACGCCGCCCGAGAGGATGCCGGTGAGCGCGATCAACACCGCCGCGAGCGTCAGGGCGGCGGCGCGCACGGTCAGCGTGACGAACGAGCGGGTCTCATGCTCCTCGTTGATGACGTTGAGCGCGCTGATCATGCCGCTCGCCGCGCGCATCCCGCCGTAGACGGCGAAGAACAGCGCGATGACAAGGGCAAAGCCGGTCACTCCCGAACTGGTGGTGACGATCTGGAGAAGCTGGTCCTGGATCAGCTTCGCTGCTTCGAGGGGGACGACGCGCACGATCGACTGCATCTGGTCCTGCACGGTCCGAACGTCGCCCACGAGCCCGTAGATCATCACCATGGCGGCGATCAGCGGGGTGAGCGCGAGGAACACGAAGAACGCCAGCCCGCCGGCCAGCAGCCCCAGTTCGTGGAAGCCGATCATGACCCATACGCGCTTCACGACTTGAACCCAGGCATTGCTGGGCAACGAACCGGGCGAATTGGCTGTCGCCCCCGAGATGTCGGGCCCTTGCGTCATACAGGTCGCTCATAACGCACGGGAACTTTGCTCCCATCTGTGCGATTACGGATCGAGCGAGGCCTCTGCGCGCCTTGCTCCGGATGGGGGTGTCGTATTCGCAGGGGCATGGCACAAGTAATTGCTGAAAAGGCGGAAAGTTCCGGTCGTCTGCAGTTCGGCGCCGGCATGATGGCACTTGCGTGCGCGCTCGTAAGCATGCCCGCCGTGGCGCAAGGCACCCGCGCAAGCGGTGCGTCCGTACCCTCGACCACGCCGCAGCCACCAGTCGGCGCGACTGGCTCTGACGCCCCAGGAGCCGACGCCTTGGAAGCCGGCTCCGTCCCCGTGCCGCCGCCGCCTGCCACCGTGCCGCTGCCGCAAGTCGATCCCATCATCCCCGACGCAGAGTTCAATTCCGCGATCCCCAAGCTCGATGGCGCGGCCGATCCGGAACTCGACAAGCCATTGGAATCGATCGAAAGCTTCGAACAGCGCATCGCCTCGCAGCAAGCGAACGCGAAGCCTGCGGAAGGCCAGGCTCCGCCCGCCGGCAACCCCGCGCTCGCCGATCACGACGCGGTCGAGGAGATCGGCGACGCGCCGGTCAACGATGCCGAACTCAACGCCGCGCTGCCGCCGATCAACCAGTTCCAAGTGGCGCCGGTGCAGTTCGCCGAGCAGGAGGAAACGGACGACAAGGACGAGCGCGTCACTTACGCAACCAACCTGAACGGCATCGAGGCGGCGGACAAAGTGGCTGACGTCGATCTCGCCGGTCAGTTCAAGGGCCTCTCGGCGCTGCGCAAGGGCGGGGGCAAAGCCGCCAACGTGGCGATGGTCTCGGCGCGATTGACCGAGGACAGCGAGCTGGTGAAGACCATCCTCGCCGCCGAAGGCTGGTACGATCCGCAAGTGCGCACTCATCTCGACCGCAGCGACGGACCCAACGGGCTGCCGCTGAACGCCGTGATCGACGTCACGCCCGGCAAGCGCTTCAACTTTTCGCAGATCGTGGTGCAGGCGGCGCCGACCGTGCCGCCCAACCTCATCCAGGACAACCTGGCGCTCAAGGTCGGCGACCCGATCATCGCCGATCGCGTGCAGGGCGCCGAAGCTCAGGTCGCCCTCGCGCTGCCGCAGAACGGCTATGCCTTCGCCGAGGTCAAGCCGCGCGACATCCTGCTCGATCAGGATACGGGGGAGGGCGTCTATACCCTTCCGGTGGAGGTTGGCCCGCGCACTCGCTTCGGGGACTTCGCGACCAAGGGCAAGCAGGCGTTCGACGCTCGCCACATCGCCACGCTGGCCCGCTTCAAGCGCGGCGAACTGTACGACAGCCGCAAGGTCGACGATCTGCGCAAGGCGCTGGTGGCGACGGGGCTGTTCTCGACCGTCTCGGCCCAGCCCGAACGGACCGGCCAGCCCGCGCCGGACGATACGGAATACGTGACGATGATGGTCGGCCAGGAGGCCGGGCCGCCACGCACGATCGCGGGCAGCGCGGGCTATGCCGCGGGGCAGGGCTTCACACTCGAGGGCACCTGGACTCACCGCAACCTGTTCCCCCCCGAGGGTGCGCTGATCGCGCACGGCATCGCCGGCACCCAGCAGCAAGGGGCGGGCGTGACGTTCCGCCGTTCCAATGCGGGGCAGCGCGATCGCACGTTCGAGCTCGTCGCCGAGGCGCTGCACGCCAATTACGACGCCTACGACGCCTTTACCGGACGACTCGCGGCTCGGGTGAGCTATGACTCCACGCAAATCTGGCAGAAAAAGCTGACTTATGCCTACGGTGTCGAGTTCCTGGGCACGGCCGAGAAGGATTACGATTTCGCCGCGGGCGAGCGGCGGCGCCGAACGTATTACATCGGCGCGCTCAACGGGCAGATCGGCTTCGACCAGTCCGACGACTTGCTGAACCCCACCAGGGGCTTCCGCGCCACCGCGCTGATCCAGCCCGAGGGCTCGCTCCATGGCAAGTTCACGCCTTATGTGCGCGCCCGCCTCGACCTCTCCGGGTACTTCCCGGCGGGTGACGCCTTCGTGCTCGCCGGCCGCTTGCGGTTCGGCACGATCCAGGGCGCCTCGCGCGGCGAGATCGCGCCGTCGCGTCGGTTCTATTCGGGTGGCGGTGGATCGGTGCGCGGCTTCGGGTACCAGAAGCTCGGCCCGCTCGATCCCAACGGCGATCCGATCGGCGGCCGCAGCCTCAACGAAGGCTCGATCGAGGGCCGCTACCGCTTCGGCAACTACGGCGTGGTGGCGTTCCTCGACGCCGGACAGTCGTATGAATCCTCGACGCCCAAGTTCTCCGACATGCGCTACGGCGTGGGCATCGGCGGCCGGTTCTACACCAACTTCGGCCCGCTGCGCGTCGACGTCGCCACCCCGCTCGCCCGGCGCAAGGGTGAGTCGCGGATCAACGTCTACGTCTCGATCGGGCAGGCGTTCTGATGGCCGGGCCCGAGGATAACGTGCCGGAGCCTGTGGAAGCCACGCCCACCCCGGGAACTCCGGTGCAGGAGACCGTCGTCGTCGAGCGGCGGCGGAACGGCTGGGGCATACGCCTGGCCAAGACGGTGGTTGCCATCGTCCTCGGCATCGTGGTGCTGGCTCTGGCGCTGGTGTTCGGCCTGAACACCGGGCCGGGGCATCGCTTCGTCGCGGACCAGATCGCCGCGCTGGAATTCCAGAACGGCATGAAGATCCGCGTCGGTCGGATCGAGGGCAATCTCTACGGTGCCATGGTCTTGCACGATCTCTCGGTGCGCGACCCGCAAGGTGAGTTCCTGTTTTCGCCAGAGATCAAGGTCGACTGGCGGCCTTTCGAGTATCTCAACAACCATGTCGATGTGCGCTCGGCGCTTGCGCAGCGGATGATCCTGCGGCGCACGCCCAAGTTCCGCGCCACGCCGCCCACGCCCAACGAACCGCTGCTTCCGGACATCGATATCGACATCGGCCGCCTCAAGATCGACCGCTTCACGATCGAAAAGCCGGTCACCGGCGAGCGCCGGATCGCCACCTTCGACGCACGCACGCATATCGCCGATGGGCGCGCGCAGATCTTCGCGGACGGTGGTACGATCGCTGCCAAGGGTATCGCCGGGGGCGACCGCTTCCGCCTGAACCTCGACGCGGTGCCCAAGGAAAACCGGCTCGACATCGATGCCGATCTCAACGCTCCCAAGGGCGGCGTGATCGCGAAGCTCGCCGGCTTCTCCGATCCGCTTGCCATCAAGATCAACGGGAAGGGCAGCTGGGCCGCGTGGAACGGTCAGCTCGGCGCCGATCTCGGCAGCGGCGAACTGGCCCGTCTCGCGGTGACCGCGCGCAACGGCACTTTCACCATCAAGGGCCCGACGCAAATTGCGAAGATGGTCACCGGACCCACTGCCGCATTGCTGGGTCCGATCACCAATCTCGATCTTACCGCCGTGTTCGACAATCGGCGCGCCAACTTGTCCGGTCGCGTGTTCAGCGATGCGTTCAATCTGACGCCGCAAGGCATCGTCGACCTGGGGCAAAGCACCTTCGACGGGCTGAAGCTCGACTTCCTGCTGCTCAAGCCCTCCGCGCTCGCACCCAACCTCAGCGGCGCGGGCATGCACGCGGTGCTGACCCTCGACGGCGCGTTCGCCACGCCCAAGGTTCAATACGCGATCAACGCCGCCCGGGTCGTGATGAATGACACGGGCCTCGAAGGCCTCAGCGCCAGCGGCGCCGCCACGGTGAACTCGGACCGCATCCTGATCCCCGTCAGCGCCAGCGTCCGCCGGATCACCGGGCTCGACACCGTCGCCGGCGGCGCGCTCGCCAATGTGCGCCTGAACGGCGACCTTGCGATCGACGGCCCCCGCATCCTGTCGGACAACATGCGCATCCGCTCCGACCGGATCGATGCCAAGCTGATCCTGCTCGCCGACATGAGCAAGGGGCTCTACACCGGCGCCGTCGACGGGCGGATCGACAACTACCGCCTCGAAAGCGTCGGCATCTTCAACATCCAGACCAACGTGGATTTGAAGGCGCAGCAGCAGGGCTGGGCGCTGGAAGGCTCGGTGCGCGCCCGCTCGACCAAGCTGCTCAACGCCAGCATCCAGAGCTACCTAGGTGGCAACTTCGTCGCGTCCTCGCGCGTGCACTATGGCTCGGACGGCGTGGCGCGTTTTTCGGCACTGCGGCTCGAGGCGCCCGACTTGCGCATCGTTGGCGGCAATGGCTCCTACGCCACCGCGAGCGGCCGATTGACGCTGGCGGCGAATGGCACTTCGGCGCGCTATGGCCGGATCGGCGTGCGGATGGACGGGACGATCTCCGATCCGAACGCGCACGTCACCGCCGAGCATCCCGGCTTCGGCATTGGCCTGGCCAACGTCGACGCGCGGATCGATGGCGTTCGCGGCGGCTACCGCCTGAACCTCACCAGCGACAGCGACTATGGCCCGCTGCGCGCCGACGTGACGCTGGAGACGGGCAGGGCGCTCGCCGTGCAGATCAACAGCGCCAATCTCGCGGGCGTCGATTTCGCCGGCCGCATCGTCCAGACCGGCAGCGGGCCGTTCGCCGGCCAGCTCACCGCCAACGGCAACGGCCTGGGCGGCGTGGTGCGGCTCGACGCGCAGGGCAAGTACCAGGAAGCGGTGTTCAACTTGCGCGCGAAGGACACCGTCTTCCCCGGTCCCGCCAAGCTCGCGATCGGGTCCGCCATCATCGACGGGCGCGCGGTCCTGTACGAACACCCGCTGGTGATCGCCGACGCGCAGATCGCCGGCACGCAGTACGGCGCGCTCAGCATCGCCGCGGCGCGGGTGCTGGTGAACTACCAAAACGGCCGCGGCCAGGCCAAGGCCCTGGTCGAAGGCGTCAGCGGCGTTCCCTTCCGTGTCAGCGCCAACGCCGATCTGCAGCCGGAGCTATGGCGCGTGGCGCTCGCCGGAAGGATGCGCGGTCTCGATTTGCGCACGACCACGCCGGCCCGCATCATCCCGAAGAACGGCACTTACGAGCTTCTGCCCACCAACGTGGCGTTCGGCGGCGGCAGCGTGCAATTGGCAGGCTCGTACGGCGCAGGCATGAAGCTGCAGAGCCGGTTCGAGAACGTCGACATGGCGCTGGTCAATGCGTTCACCCCGGGATTGGGCATCGGCGGGCGGGCGAGCGGCAGCCTCGACTTCGAGCAGGCCAATGCCAGCGCGTTCCCGCGCGCCGATGCGCGCCTGCACCTCGACGATTTCACCCGCACCACGGCCGCGGCGGTGAGCCAGCCCATCGATGTCAACTTCGTCGGCAAGCTCCTGCCCGACGGGGGCGAGGCGAGGGCGGTCATGCGCCGGCGCGGCAGCGTCATCGGACGCATGGTCGCATCGCTCCGTCCGCTGGGACCGGGGGCAGGATCGTGGACGACGCGCTTGCTCGCGGCGCCGCTGGGCGGCGGCATCCGCTACAACGGCCCGGCCGATACGCTGTTCTCGTTCGCCGGGATGACGGATCAGCGCCTGAGCGGCCCGATCGGGGTCGCCGCGGACTTCTCCTGCCGCGTGCAGGCGCCCTGCCTCAACGGCATCGTGCGGGGGCAGGGGATGACGTACGAGAACCTGACTTACGGCACCAGGCTCACGCAGATGAACTTCGAAGGCCGGTTCAGCGGCGATGGCCTCCAGCTCGACAGTATGACGGCCAAAGCGGGAGACGGTTCGATTTCGGCGCGCGGCAACCTCAGCCTGGCGGCGGAGCAGGGCTATCCCATGGACCTCGCCATCGAACTTCAGCAGGCGCGCCTTGCCCGCAGCGATGCGATCTCGGCGACGGCGACGGGGAGCCTGCGTCTGGTGAAGGTCGGGGCGCAGCCGCCGACGCTTTCCGGCCAGATCCGCTTGCCGGAGACGCGCTACCAGATCGTGCGCGAGGGTGCGGCGCAAGTGCCGCGGCTCACCGGCGTGCGCTTCAAGCCACCCAAGGGCCCGCAGCGCATCACGGGCGACGAACCGGCGCAGCCGGCCGCCAGCGCCTTCTCCTCGATCCGCCTCGACTTGCGCCTGATCGCTCCGGAGAAGCTCTATGTCTCGGGCATGGGTCTTGAGTCCGAGTGGAAGGCGAACCTGACCGTGAAGGGCACCAGTTCGGCACCGTCTCTTGGCGGCGAGGTCGAGCTGATCCGCGGTACTCTGGGTTTTGCCGGACGTTCGTTCGAGCTGACCGACGGTCTCGTTTCGTTCACCGGAGGCAGCACGATCGACCCCACCTTGCGCATCGTCGCGACCGAGGATGTCGACGACGTCACGGTGAACGTGAACGTCGGGGGCAGGGCGACCAACCCGGAGATCGCCTTTACCTCGACGCCGTCCTTGCCGCAGGACGAGGTCATGTCCCGCATCTTGTTCGGCAGCTCGGTCGCGAACTTGTCCGCGCTGCAGGCCGTGCAGCTGGCCTCTTCGCTGAACTCTCTGCGCGGCTCGGGCGGAGGCCTCAATCCCCTGGGCAAGCTGCGCTCGGCCACGGGCATCGATCGGCTGCGGATTCTCGGCCCCGATGAGACCACCGGGCGCGGCACATCGCTTGCGGCCGGGCAGTATCTCACCGACAACATTTATATTGAGCTGATCACAGACGCGCGCGGCTTCACCGCCACGCAGCTCGAGGTCAGCCTCAAGAAGTGGCTCTCGGTGCTGAGCCAGGCGGGCGGCTCGGGCGTGAACAGCCTCAACGTGCGCATCAAGAAGAACTACTGATGGCGGCGCGAGGCATAGGCGTATCGGCATGCGTGCTGCTCGCGGCGCTCCTCGGCGGTTGCAAGCGCGAGCCGACGTTCGACGAGCGCTATGCCAGCGCTCAGAAAGCCGTCGCGGCCAAGGCGCGCGAGATCGACAAGGAGATGGCGCAGCGTTCGAAGGACGCGCACGCCGCTTTCCCTGATGCGACCGACACGGCATCCGAAGAGGCACGGTCGGGATCGATCTGAGGGATCAGGAACCTACTTCCGGTCCGTCGCTCGCGCGGGGCCGATGCATGAATCAAGAACGGCACAGGACCATGGACGGCATCGCCGATGTTTGACGCGTCGCGCGCAGGTCGGTGCCGCTTGGCCACCAAAGCGATGTGATGCACCCAGGATGTGCGAAGCGCACGGAGTTCGCAGACAGCCGCTTGCCCAAATCCCTCTTGGCCCCGTGCCTGACTGCCTAACGCGGACCGGATCCTCGCGGATCACGGACGCAGCGGTACGGCTGGTTAGCGTGCGCTTGGTGTGTGGTGCGTTGGATGTGTGATGATGGTGTGATGGTTGCGGGGGTAGGATTTGAACCTACGACCTTCAGGTTATGAGCCTGACGAGCTACCGGGCTGCTCCACCCCGCGTCACCAAGTGGGCCTTTGTGGGGCCCGGTGGAGTTGTTTGTGGTCCATTCCGACTGCGTCGGCTTGGACTGCGGGCTGCTCCCCCCGCGGGTTTGGCGTCGTGGTTAAAAGACGCCAAGAGGGCCACCAGGGATTCTGGGGCCCTCTTGTTTGGGCGTGATGCCCTGACATGTGGATGGGTTTTTTGCGCGCCTGCTTCAATGCCTGGCGACGTCCTACTCTTCCAACGCTTGAGCGTTAGTACCATTGGCGCTGTCAGGTTTCACGGCCGAGTTCGAGATGGGATCGGGTGGGTCACTGACGCTATGGTCACCAAGCAATGGAGCGGGCGCGTTTTAATCGATGTTGTATCCGTGCGTTCTTTGTTGAGCGTGCTGATCTGGCTGGATGATCGTCCGTCATCATGATGCTGCGAGTGCAGGCTTGTCATTGATGGTGGGACTCTCAAGCATGAACAGAGTGATTAGGACCGGTTAGCTCCACGCGTTACCACGCTTCTACACCCGGCCTATCAACGTGATGGTCTATCACGACTCGAAGATACCTAATCTTGAGGGAGGCTTCCCGCTTAGATGCTTTCAGCGGTTATCCCGTCCATGCATAGCTACCCTGCTGCGCGGCTGGCGCCACGACAGGTACACCAGAGGCATG
>Ga0268266_10000342_pt1 | contig 72894 bp, 63 predicted proteins | sample KBSS13metaG_FD_190356 | JGI IMG/M metagenome (GOLD analysis project Ga0268266, IMG submission 190356) | Switchgrass rhizosphere microbial communities from Kellogg Biological Station, Michigan, USA - KBS S1-3 metaG (SPAdes) (version 2) | ecosystem: Host-associated > Plants > Roots > Rhizosphere...
GCGCCCGCAGCGGCTCCAGATGGCTCGCTGCCTCCGCCTCGTCGCAGAGGAAGACGGCCTCGATCACCGCGAACGATTTGCCGCGCATCGGCTCGGGGACCTCCGGCACCGGCGGGAACTGGAGGATGCGGCCGACCGAGGTGACGTCCTCGGGCACCGTCGTCGTCCACTCGCGCCAGGCCTGCAGCACCTCGCGCGAGCGCTCGATCGGGAAGAACAGCACTCCCGCGTACACCTCCTGCACCGGGAACAGCTCAAACTCCAGCGCGGTGATGACGCCGAAGTTGCCGCCGCCGCCGCGTAGCGCCCAGAAGAGCTCGGCGTCGCGCTCCGGCGTCGCGCAACGGATCTCGCCGTCGGGGGTGACGACCTCGATCGCGGTCACGTGCTTGGCGGCCAGCCCGTGCTTGCGGGCGTACCAGCCCATGCCGCCGCCGAGGGTGTAGCCGGCGATGCTGACATCAGGGGTCGAGCCGTGCAGCGCGGCGAGCCCGAGCTCCGACGCGGCCGGGACGACGTCCTCCCAGCGCGCTCCGGCGCCGACCCGCGCGCGGCGGCAGGGGGCGTCGATCGACACCTGATCCATCGCGTTCGTCCTCAGCAGGATCGAGTCCTCCAGTCGGCCCAGCGGGCCCATGTTGTGTCCGGTGCGCTGCGGCGCCACCCGGAGGCCCTGGCGAAGGGCGAAGCGCATCACCGCGGCGACTTCCTTCGGGTGGCGGGGCATCACGATCGCCGCCGGCCGCTGGTCGACGGCGAGGTTGAAGCCCGCGCGGGCGGCGTCGTAGCCGGGTTCGCCGGGACAGTGGACCTCGCCGCCGACCTCGGCGCGAAGCGCGGCGGGGGAATGGCGGGTCTGCAGGATCTCGTTGGTGCTCATCGGTTTCTCCTCGGATCTGAAGTGGACGATGCCGCCAGCTTCCGCCGGGAGAGCGATCCGCACATCGGGGCGAACCCCAAACCGGCACCCCAAACTTTCGACCTAGGGGGACCCCCTAGGGGGTGCGCGGCCGTCGTGGCAGTCCTAGGTGGGTCCTGGGCGTCTCATGGCGGCCCTGGCAGGCTGTGGCCGCCGTGAGACGCCCAGGACGTGAGGGTTTCGGGGGAAAGTCCCGAGAGACGTGACACTTCCGCCTGGAACTCCAGGGTCTCGTCGCACTTCTGTCGCACCGGGAATCAGCCCTTCGCTGTTTCCCCCTCATATGGCGGGGAAACAGCGAAGGGCTGCCGTCGTGGGGGCCAGAAGGGGGTCAGACCGTGGAGGAACCCTCACGGAAGTGTGGAGTTCGTGGCGTCTCCCTCGCGTCTCTCAACGGCGTCGAAGTTTCTCCATCGTTTTCATACCTCGGCCGTCTCACCCACGGCCACAGCCAGCCAGGGCCGTGGGTGAGACGGCCGCGTTCACCGAGACGCCTCGCGTCCCTTACCTCGGGCACCAGCTTCAACCGCCCCCGTCCCTCGCCTCAGACCGTCTCCAGCGCCCCGGCCAGCTGGCGCCTCGAGCGGATCTCCAGCTTGCGGTAGGCGTTGGAGAGGTGGACCTCGACCGTCTTCGGGGTGACGAAGAGCTTCTGGGCGACCTCGCGGTTGGTCATGCCGTCGGCGGCGAGGCGGGCGACTCGTTCCTCGCTCGGGGTCAGGGAGGCGACGCCGGAGAGGGCGGTGCGGCGGGGGCGGGCGCCGCTGGCGGCGAGCTCGGCGCGGGCGATGTCGCGGACGCGCTCGGAGCCGCACGCTTCCGCCAGCTCGACCGCGCGTTGCAGGGGCTCGCGGGCGTCGGTCGGGCGGCGCGCCGCGCGCAGGGCGCGGCCCAGCGCGGTCAGCGCCTTGGCCTGCTCGAGCCGGGCGGTGCCGCCCTCGAGCACCGCCGCCGCCTCTTCGAGGTGGGGCAGCGTCTCGTCGGGGTCGCTCACCCGCGCCATCGCCCGCACCGCCGCGCCGACCGTCCCCGGGGCGCCCCAATGGCGCGCCAGCCGCAGGTTCTCCTCGGCCAGCTCGCGCGCCTCCTCGCGCCGGTCGAGCTTGGCCAGCGCCCTGATCTTGTATTCGCGCCACGGGTTGTAGGCGGGATTGAGGACGCGGGCGTGGCGAACGGCGTGGGCCTCGGCCATCTCCAACAGCCGCGCCGGGTCGACGCCTTCGACCGCCGCCACCGCGAGCCGGGCGTTGTCGAAGTAGCGGGTGCCGTCGGCATCGTCGTCGGGGTGCTCGGTCACCGCCTCGATCGAGCGCCGGGCCCCCGTCAGGTCGGCGCGCTCGAGCTGGACGATCGCGCGGAAGCCGTTCAGGTAGAGCCCCGCCCCCGCGCCGAAGCTCCAGAGGTTGAACTCGCTCTGCGCCAGCGGCAGCACCGTTTCGGCCTCGTCCAGCTCCCCGCGCCGTAGGTGCGCGCCGCCCTGCCACATGTGGAGCCCGGAGATGGCGAAGAGCGACCCGTGGCTATGAGCCTGCGCGAGGGCTTCGTCGATCGCCGCCGTCACCTCGGGCCGGTCGGCCCAGGCGAGCACGGTGATCGGCGCGATCCCGAGGAACCCAGGATCGGCGCCGAGCAGGGCGCCGCCCTCCAGCGAGGCGCTCGCCAGCCGCGCGCACTCCTCACCCGAGCCGTCGAGCTGGGACCAGATCACGGCGGCGATCGCCATCGCCATCTTCGCTCCCGGCCCCGCGCCGAGCGCCGGGTCGCGGAAGCGCTCCAGCCGGGCCGTCTGGATCGGATCGCCGGCGTCGACGACGCCGAAGAGGATCAGGCTCAGCTCGAAGGCTTCGATGCCGATCCGCACGTCCTCCATCTCCGCCGGCAGGTCCTCCCGGCACCGGCGCGCGAGGGCGAGCGCCTCGCCCGGCCCCTCGGTGAAGAGGACCAGCCGCAGCAGCACGTGGGCGACGACCGCCCGCATCGCCGGATCGGTGGTCGCGGTGTAGGCGGCGCGCAGGTGGCGGGCGGCGAGCGGGCCATCGCTGAGCGACTCGGCGAGGCCCAGTTCGCGCAGCACGTCGACCCGTTCCTCCGGCGCCGGCGGCTCTTCGCGGGCGCGCCGCAGGTAGGCCATCGCGCCATCGACCGCGCCTTTGCGGGCGGCCGAGCGGCCCGCCTCGCGCAGCGTCTCGACCACCTCGGGGTCGCCCGCCGGCGCCGTCGCCAGCAGGTGCGTGGCGATCTCCTCGTGGCTCGCCCCGCGCGCCCGCAGCAGCGCCGCGGCCCGGGCGTGGGCCAGCTGGCGCTCGCCCGGGGACTGTTCGCGGTAGACGACCTCCAGCACCAGCGGGTGGACGAAGCCGAGCGGCGCCTGGCGGCGCAGGATCTCCACCCGGGCCAGCTCGCCGGTGGCGCGCGCGATCGTCGTCTCGTCGAGCCCGGTCAGCGCCGCGATGTCGGCGACCGAGGCGCCCTCGGCGAGCACCGCGGCCGCCTTCGCCACCTCGACCTCCTCCGGTCCCAGGCGCGAAAGCCGGAACATCACGCTGCGCGAGACCGCCGTCGGCCCCATCGCCCGCACCGCGCCGACGTTGGCGGCGGTCGGCACGACGCCTTCGCCCATCAACATGCCGACCAGCTCGCGCAGGAGCAGCGGGTTGCCACCCGTCGCCTCGTGGACGGCGGCGACGAAGGGGCGCTCGGCGTCGGGGCCGAGCAGGGCACCGACTCCCTCGACGCTGAGCGGCTGCGGGCGCACCGAGACGGTCAGCGGGTCGCGGGCGATCTCGCCGATCAGCACCGGGTCGGTCCCCGGTTCGGTGCTCCGCAGCGTCGCGCCGAGAAGCAGCGGCGCCCCGTCCAGGCGTGGCGTCAGGTAGGCGAGGAAGCGCAGCGAGGGACGGTCGCACCAGTGCAGGTCGTCGACCGCCAGGACCAACGGCCGCTCCTCGCCGAGGTTCAGCGCCGTCCAGTAGAGGCCGTGGAGGACGGCGAACGTCGCCCCCTCGTCGGCCTCGCCGGCGAAGACCGCGCGGGCCGGCGCGGCGGCGCCCTCGAAGGCGGCGTCGCGGCCGACCTCGGCGAGCGCCGGTTCGAAGAGCTGGCGGACCACGCCGAAGGGAAACTCGCGCTCCAGCTCGGAGCCGCGGGCGGTCAGCGTGCGGACGCCGCGCTCGGCGGCGCCGTCTCGTAGTGCACCCAGGAGGCGGCTCTTGCCGATCCCGGCCGGCCCCTCGATCAACGCCGCCCGGGAGCGGCCGCCGACAAGGCCATCGAGGAGCTCGGTGAGGGCGCCCAGATCGTCCTCGCGCTCGACCAGGTCCATCAGCTATCCGATAGTCGTCCTCTCGACTTCACTTCCACGTGCGACGAATATCTCACTGACGAGGCTCGGGGGGAAGAGGCCCTGCGCGGCGACCCCCGGATCGGCCTCCAGGCGCGCCGCCAACGCGGCCGGGTCGTCGAGGCCCGGGCCGCGGTAATCGGCGATCACGCCGCCGTCGGGGCTGGGCGGGGTGTCGGGCCGGACGGTGACGTCGGGGCCGAGCCGGGCGAGGGTCGAGGAGAGGCCGAAGGCGAAGAGCTCCAGCGGCACCGGCCAGGTGAACTTCTCCACCGGCTTGGTCGAGTCGCCGATCACGACGAAGCGGTCGGCCGCCGCGGCGACGATCTTCTCGCGCAGGTGGGCGCCGCCGCCGCCCTTGATCAGCCAGCCGTCGGGGGTCACCTCGTCGGTGCCGTCGATCGCCAGGTCGAGGCGTGCCAGCGTGTCGAACTCCTCCACCGGGATGCCGAGCGAGCGTGCCTGTTCCTCGGTCGCGACCGAGGTCGCCACGCAGCGCAGGTCGGTGAGGCCGCGGCGGGCGACGGCGGGGAGGAGGTGGGCGACGGTGGAGCCCGTCCCCAGGCCGAGCATCATGCCGCTCTCCACCAGCTCGGCGGCCGCTTCGGCGGCGAGTCGCTTCTCGTCGTCAAGGCTCATCGGTGGCGACTCTATTCGGCTACCCTGAACGGTTGCGTCTCGATTGGAAGCACCTTTCGCACGGCGCGCACCCAAATACGACCAGGAGCCAGATAACTCAGATGACCGTCACCCCCACCCAGGACTACAAGGTCGCCGATATCGGCCTCGCCGAGTTCGGCCGCAAGGAGATCTCCCTCGCCGAGGTCGAGATGCCGGGCCTTATGCAGACCCGGGAGGAGTTCGGGGCACAGAAACCTTTGGCGGGCGCGCGGATCATGGGCTCGCTCCACATGACGGTGCAGACCGCGGTGCTGATCGAGACGCTGGTCGAGCTCGGCGCCGAGGTGCGCTGGTGCAGCTGCAACATCTTCTCGACCCAGGACCACGCCGCGGCGGCGATCGCGGCGGCCGGGGTGCCGGTCTACGCCTGGAAGGGCGAGACGCTGGAGGAGTACTGGTGGTGCACCGAGCAGGCGCTGAACTGGCCGGGCGAGGACGGGCCGAACATGATCCTCGACGACGGTGGCGACGCGACCCTGCTGGTCCACAAAGGCGTCGAGTACGAGGCGGCGGGCGCGGTGCCCGATCCCTCGACGGCCGACTCGGAGGAGTTCCGGATCGTGCTGGAGACGCTGACCCGGTCGCTCGAGAGCGACCCGACCCGTTGGACCAAAGCGGCGGCCGGCATCAAGGGCGTCACCGAGGAGACGACGACCGGCGTCCACCGGCTCTACCAGCTGGCCGAGGCCGGCGGGCTGCTCTTCCCGGCGATCAACGTCAACGACTCCGTCACCAAGTCGAAGTTCGACAACCTCTACGGCTGCCGGCACTCGCTGATCGACGGGATCAACCGCGCCACCGACGTGATGATCGGCGGCAAGGTCGCCGTCGTCTGCGGCTACGGCGACGTGGGCAAGGGCTGCGCGTCATCGCTGCGCGGCCAGGGCGCCCGGGTGATCGTCACCGAGATCGACCCGATCTGCGCGCTGCAGGCCGCGATGGAGGGCTACGAGGTGCGCCGTCTCGACGACATCGTCGGCTCGGCTGACATCTTCGTCACCACGACGGGCAACAAGGACATCATCACCCTCGACCACATGTCGCGGATGAAGCACAACGCGATCGTCGGCAACATCGGCCACTTCGACAACGAGATCGAGATGGCCAAGCTCGAAAAGTCCGACGCCGAGCGGATCAACATCAAGCCGCAGGTCGACGAGTGGAAGTTCCCCGACGGCCACTCGATCATCGTCCTCTCGGAAGGCCGCCTGCTTAACCTCGGCAACGCGACGGGGCACCCGTCCTTCGTGATGTCGAACTCCTTCACCAACCAGGTGATCGCCCAGATGGAGATGTTCACCCGGCCCGAGGAGTTCGAGGCCAAGGAGGTCTACATCCTCCCCAAGCACCTCGACGAGAAGGTCGCCCGCCTGCACCTGGCCGCCCTCGGCGTCGACCTGACCGAGCTGACGCCCGACCAGTCCGCCTATCTCGGCGTCCCGGTCGACGGCCCCTACAAGCCCGACCACTACCGCTACTAGCGCGTAGCGCCGCCGCCCGCCGTGGACGCCAGGATCTGGGTCTCGGCGGGTGGTGCGGCGCCGCGGTCGGTGCCGTTGGCGGGGGAGCGGACGGTCGTCGGGCGCTCGCCCGACGCGGACCTGACGCTGGAGGACGACGCGGTCTCCTGGAACCATCTGGAGATCGAGGCGCGGGGGCAGGTGCTGATGGCCACCGACCTCGACAGCCGCAACGGGACGGCGCTGAACGGTGAGCCACTGGACCGGCCGCGGCGGTTGCGCGACGGCGACACGCTGATCGTCGGCGGCCACCGTCTGGAAATCTCCACGGCGGGGAGCATGGCGGCGCTCGGTGCCACGGTGCCGGCGACGGAGCCGGGGGTGGCGCTGAGCGAGGAGGAGCGGGCGACCGCGGCCGCGCTCGTCGCGCCCTACCGGACCGAGGGCGCCTTCGCGGGCCGTCCGGCGACGCGCGCCGAGATCGCCGCCGAGCTCCACGTGAGCGAGCGCACCGCCCAGCGGCGGCTCGACGCCTTGGCGGCGAAGCTGGAGGTCAGCGGCGACGCGGGCCGCGACCGTCCCCGCCAGATCGCGGCGCGGGTGATCGAGCTGGGGCTCGACCGGCGGTAGGTGCTCGAGGCCGCGGAGCTGTCGGGGACGGGCATAAGGGACGCAAGGGTTGTCGGCCAGCGCGGCCGTCTCGGTCACGGCCCTGGCTGGCTGTGACCGTGCCCGAGACGGCCGGGGTATGAAAGCGGTGGAGGAAGTGCGACGCCGTTGCGGGAGACGGGCGGGAGATGTCGCGAAGTACGGGCTTCCGTGCGGGAGAGCGTGAGAAGTCCCGACTTCCGTGCGTGTTGCACAACACCGGATTCAGCGCTGCAAGCATTACCGGTGCTATAGCCCCTGTAATGCTTGCAGCGCGTTCCCGGGCCCGCCCGGGACCGCCGTCTTCGTCACGGGGGCTCACGGATCCAGGCAGAAGGCGCAAGGAAGCGTGGAGTTCCCGACGTCTTCGTCAACAGATCGGCCGGGGTGTGGCCTCTCACGCACGAACCCTCGTAGAAAGACGCACTCCCTCCCGTCCTGGGCGTCTCATCGCGGTCACAGCCAGCCAGGACCGCGATGAGACGCCCAGGACCCATCTAGGACTGCCGCCCCGGCGGGCACAACACCCGAGACCCGCCCCGCGCCCCTGACCCGGTCCGAGCCAGACGTGGCCCGGTGAGAGGCGGAGCTGTCGTTGGCGGGTACGGCTCCGCGGCGGAGCATCGGTGCATCAAGTAACCGATGCTCGAAAGGAGCACCTCATGTCACCTCGCATCACCTCACTCCGCACCCTGTTCTTCGCCGCTCTCGCCCTTCTGGCGTTCGCGATCCCGGCATCCGCCTCGGCCGCCCAGGGCAGCGCTGTCGTCTTCTCCCAGCACTGGACCAGCGACGGGGTCGAAGAAGGCGGCCTCTTCGCGGTCAAAGCCGGCCACCAGAACCAGCTGACCGAAGACCCGGCCGACACCGAACCCTCGTTCTCGCCCGACGGCCGGACCATCGCCTTCGCCCGTGACGGCAACATCTACACGGTGCGGCCCGACGGCTCCGGTGAGCGGCGCCTCACCAACGGCGCGGCGCTGGACTCCCGCCCGCAGATCTCGCCGAACGGCCAGATCGTCGTCTTCGAGCGGCGCAGTACCGAAGGCCAGCCGGCCAACCTCTACACCGTGCGGGTCGACGGCGGCCCGGCGACGGACCTGACCCCGGGTCCCGAAGAAGCGACCGAAGCGCGCTTCGCCCCTGACGGCAAGACGATCGTCTTCGTCCGCACCACGCTCGCGGCCGGCAGCCGTGTCAACGCCGACCTCTACTCGATCCGTCCGAGCGGCTCCGGCCTCACCCGCCTCACCACCACCGGCCGTGTCGACGAGTTCGACCCGCGGTACTTCGCCGGCGGCATCGTCTTCAGCCGCGGCAACCAGTCCGAAGGCCCGGCGGGCTACGCCGACATCTACACGATGCGGAAGAACGGCACCAAGGTGAAGCCGCTGGTCGAAGGCGTCGGCTCGGCCTACGTCGAAGACGTCTCGCCGCTGGGCCACACCCTGATCTTCCGCCGCGACCGCGGCCTCTGGGTGAAGCCGATCGGCCCCGGCGTGGCGAAGAAGGTCGCCGAACTGCCGGACGGCTCGCAGACCAACTCGGTCTTCAGCTCCGACGGGCGCTCCGTCGCGACGCTGATCGAAGCCAAGGGGGAACAGCGACTGATGGCGATCAATCTCGCCAATGGCCGCAAGACCAACCTGGCCGAGGCTTACGGGGAAGAGGCGAGCGAAGACGCCTTCGGCCCCGTCATCGATTGGCAGCCGGTGCGCTGAGGTGTCGCCCGGCTCCAAGTGCCGGGTCGTGCCACCGGGCGGTATAACCGCCCGGTGGCAGACCTTGGCATCGGCGACGAAGTCGCCGGATACCGGATCGACGCCCGCCTCGCCCGTGGCGGGATGGGCGTCGTCTACCGCGCCACCCACCTCGGCCTCGACCGGCCGGTGGCGCTGAAGGTGATCGCCCGCGAGCTCGCGGGCGACGCCTCGTTCCGGGACCGCTTCCTGCGCGAGTCCCGGCTGGCGGCGCGGCTCGACCACCCGGCGGTCGTCCCGGTCTACGACTCGCGCGAGGTCGACGGCGAGCTCTTCGTCGCCATGCGCCTGGTCGAGGGCGGGGACCTCCGCGGCTTGATCGGGCGCGACGGCCCACTGCCGCCGGACCGGGCGACGGCGCTCCTCGGCCAGATCGCCGAAGCTCTCGACGCCGCCCACGCCGCCGGGATCGTCCACCGCGACGTGAAGCCCCACAACGTCCTGGTCGAAGGCGACCGCGCCTACCTGACCGACTTCGGCCTCGCCAAGTCGCTCGAGGACAGCGGCGCGAGCGGCGCCTCGGTTGTCGGCACCGCCGCCTACATGTCCCCGGAGCAGTGGCGCGGCGAGCCGGTCGGCCCCGCCGGGGACATCTACTCCCTCGGCTGCGTCCTCTACGAGGCGGTGACCGGCGTCGTCCCGATGGCCCGCGCCGACGCCGACCCGGCCACCACCCCGAGCCTGTCCCCGGCCCTCGAGGCCGCGATCGAGAAGGCCACCGCCCCTCGTCCCGAGGACCGCTTCGCATCGGCCCGCGCCCTGATCACCGCGGCGCAGGGCGGGAGCGGGGGTGAGACGCAGCCGACCCGAGCCCTCCCCGGAGCGCGGTCGACCCTAGGTCCGTCCCCGGAACCGCGGTCGATCCTCCGTCCGGCAACCGGACCTCAGGTCGACCGCGCCGAGGGGGCCGGACGTCAGGTCGACCGCGCCGGTGGGGGCGGACGTAAGGTCGACCGCGCTCCGGGGGGAGGCGGAGCTCGCCGGCGGTGGGTGGCGCTCGTTGGCGGGCTGCTCGTGCTCGTCGCCGCTGCTGTCGTTGCCGTGCTGCTGCTCACCGGCGGGGACTCGGGGCCGGAGGTGTCGGCTCCGGTCGCGGTAGGGAAGCCGCCGCTGCGGATCGCGGCGGGGTCGGAAAAGATCTGGGTGCTCTCCGAACCGGAAGCGACGTTGACGCGGATCGACGCGGAAACGGACCGGATCGTCGGGGCGCCGATCGACCTGCCGAAAGGGGTCGCGGCGGTCGCGGTGGGCGGCGGCTCGGTCTGGGTCACCGACGCCACGAGCGGCGAGCTCCTCCGGATCGACGACGAAAGCGGCGCGGTCACGCAGCGGATCGACGTTGGCGGGCACCCGGGCCCGCTGGTCTACGGCGGCGGCCGTATCTGGGTCGCCGACACGAAAGGCGCCGGGATCACCGCCGTCAACGCGAAAGGCGGCCGGGTCGTCCGCCGCGGCCTCGGCCCGCGCATCGCGCCGCTCCGCCTCGCCGCCGGGGCGGGCTCGCTCTGGATCTCGAGCGCCACCACCGGCCAGGTCCACCACATCGGCCTCGCCGCCTTCGCGATCGGCAAAACGATCCCGGCGGGCCGTCACCCGGCCGGCATCACCGTCGCCCACGGCCTCGTCTGGGTCGCCGACGCCCGCTCCGGCTCGGTCATCCGCCTCGACCCCTCGGTGCAGGCGGTCAGCGGTCCGCCGATCGAAGTCGGTGAAGCCCCCGGCGGCATCGACGCCGGCCCGAAGTCCCTCTGGGTCACGGTCGCGGGCGAAGACGCGGTCCGCCGACTCGAACTTCCGTCCGGCGACCCGGAAGGCGCCCCGATCCCCGTCGGGCCTGACCCCTCGGCCGTCGCGGTCGGGGAGAGCGCGGTCTGGGTCGTCAACGACGGTGACGGCTCGGTAACGCGAATCGAACCCTGAGCACTAGGATCTTTAGTCAGTGGCGCAGGACATCGACCAGCTCTGCATCAACACGATCCGCACGCTGTCGATCGACGCCATCCAGAAGGCGAACTCCGGGCACCCCGGAACGCCGATGGCGATGGCCCCCGTCGCCTACGCGCTCTGGCAGCGCCACCTGCGCTTCGACCCCGAGGACCCGATCTGGCCCGGGCGCGACCGCTTCGTCCTCAGCGCCGGCCACGCCTCGATGCTGCTCTACTCGATGCTCCACCTGGCGGGCGTCAAGGCGGTCGACCCCGACTACGAGGTCGTCGGCTCCGAAGCGGTCTCGATGAAGGACATCGAAAGCTTCCGCCAGCTCGACTCCAAGGCCCCGGGTCACCCCGAGTACCGCTGGACGTCCGGGGTCGAGACGACCACCGGCCCGCTCGGCCAGGGCATCGCCACCTCGGTCGGCATGGCGATCGCCTCGAAATGGCTGCACGCGACCTACGACTCCGGCGATTCGGACCTCTTCGACTTCGACACCTACGCGCTGGCCGGCGACGGCTGCCTGATGGAGGGCGTCTCCAACGAAGCCGCCTCGCTGGCGGGCCACCTGCGGCTCGACAACCTCTGCTGGATCTACGACAACAACCACATCACGATCGACGGCAAAACGCGCCTGGCCTATGAAGACGACGTCGCCGCCCGCTTCATGGGGTACGGCTGGAACGTCACCCGGGTCGGCGACGCCAACGATCTGAGGCTGCTCGACCGCGCCTTCGAGGAGTTCAAGCGCGAGGCCGACCGCCCGACGCTGATCATCGTCGACAGCCACATCGGCTGGGGCTCCCCGCACAAGCAGGACACGAGCGCCGCCCACGGCGAGCCGCTCGGCGAGGAGGAGGTCCGCGAGACCAAGCGCGTCTACGGCTGGCCCGAAGACGCCCAGTTCCTCGTCCCCGACGGCGTCCGCGAGCACTTCATCGAGGGCGTCGGCAAGCGCGGGGCCGAGGCGCACGCCGCCTGGATGCTCCGCTTCGAGGACTTCAAGGCCGGCTCGCCGGAGCGCGCCGCCCAGATCGACGCGATGCAGCGCCGCGAGCTCCCCGACGGCTGGGACGCCTCGATCCCCACCTTCGACGCCGACGAAGCCAAGGGCATGGCGACCCGCAAGGCCTCCAGCAAGGTCGAGAACGCGATCGCCGAGCACCTGCCCTGGCTGATCGCCGGCTCCGCCGACCTCACCGACTCGACCTCGGTCCGCCTCACCTTCGACGGCGCCGCCGACCTCGAGCCGGGCAGCTACGCCGGCCGCCAGCTCCACTTCGGCATCCGCGAGCACGAGTCGGCGGCGATCGCCAACGGCATGTCCCTGACCAAGCTCCGCCCGCTCTGGTCGACCTACCTCACCTTCAGCGACTACGCCCGCCCGGCGATCCGCCTCTCCAGCCTGATGGAGCTGCCGATCGTCCACGTCTTCACCCACGACTCGATCGGCCTCGGCGAGGACGGCCCGACCCACCAGCCGGTCGAGCAGATCGCCTCGCTGCGCGCGATCCCGGGCCTCGACGTGATCCGCCCCGCCGACGCCAACGAGGTCGCCGAGGCCTGGCGCCTGGCGATCGACCGCCACCACCAGCCGGTCGCGCTGATCCTCACCCGCCAGGACGTGCCGATCTTCGACCGCGCCAAGTACGCGAGTGCTGAGGGCGCCCGCCGCGGCGGCTATGTCCTCGCTGACCCGCCCGACGGCGACCCCGAGGTGATCCTGATCGCCACCGGCTCCGAGGTCGCGCTGGCGATCGCCGCCCACGAGGAGCTGAGCGCCGAAGGCACGCGCTCGCGCGTCGTCAGCCTGCCATGCTGGGAGCTCTTCGACCGCCAGGACCAGGCCTACCGCGACGAGGTCCTGCCGCCCGCCGTCCGCGCCCGGGTGTCGGTGGAGGAGGCCTCGACCCTCGGTTGGGACCGCTGGGTAGGTCCGGAGGGTGCAATGGTTGGTATGCACACCTTCGGCAGCTCGGCACCGCTGAAGGACGTGATGAACGAGTTCGGGTTCACCCCCGACAAGGTCGCCGAGGCGGCCCGCGGCGCGATCGAGCGCGCCGCCCGCAACGAAACTTCGAATTAGGAACGAGAAGGAGCCCCCATGAAAGCCACGCAGAAACTGCACGAGGTCGGACAGAGCCTCTGGGTCGACAACATCACCCGCAAGATGCTCCGCGACGACGTTCTGAAGGGGTACATCGAGGAGCTCTCGGTCACCGGGCTCACCTCGAACCCGAGCATCTTCGAAAAGGCGATCGGCGGCGGCGACGACTACGACGAGCAGATCGCCCAGATCGGCGCCGGGGCCGAGGACGAGGGCGGCGCCGGGGCCAACGCCGAGGAGAACGTCTTCTTCGAGCTCGCCCTCGCCGACCTGCGCGATGCCGCCGACCTCTTCGCCGACGTCCACAAGCGCAGCGGCGGGATCGACGGCTTCGTCAGCCTCGAGGTCTCGCCGCTCCTCGCCGACGACGCCTCCTCGACGATCGACCAGGCCGCGGAGCTCCACGCCAAGGCCGAACGCGACAACCTCTTCATCAAGATCCCCGGCACCACCGCCGGGCTCGAGGCGATCGAGGAGTCGATCTTCGCGGGCATCCCGATCAACGTCACGCTGCTCTTCGACGACAAGCAGTACCTGGCCGCCGCCGACGCCTACATGAAGGGGATCGAACGGCGGATCGAGGCCGGGCTCGACCCGGTGGTCCAGTCGGTCGCCTCGATCTTCATGAGCCGCTGGGACGTCGCCGTGGCCGAAGAGGTCCCGGCCGAGCTGAAGACGAAGCTCGGGATCGCGATCGGCGGCCGCGCCTACCACGCCTACCGCGAGCTGCTGAACTCGGACCGCTGGATGCGCCTCGCCAACTCCGGCGCCCGCGCCCAGCGCCTGCTCTGGGCGAGCACCGGGACCAAGGACCCGGACGCCCCCGACACGCTCTACATCGAGGCCTTCGCCTCGCCCTTCACGGTCAACACGATGCCCGACAAGACGCTCGAGGCCTTCGCCGACCACGGCCAGGTCGGCGACCTGATGGACCCGAGCGGGACCGCGGCGGAGCAGTCGCTGAAGCAGTTCGAGGACGCCGGGATCGACCTCGCGGCGCTCGCCCAGCGCCTCCAGGACGAGGGCAAAGAGTCCTTCGACAAGTCCTGGGACGAACTGCTGAAGACGATCGGCTCCAAGCGCGGGGTGGCGGCTTGAGCGACACGGTCGCCGGGGGCTCGCTGCGCGAGACCGCCGCCTGGGGGCAGCTCCAGTCCCACTTCGCCGAGGTCCGCAAGCACCACCTGCGCGATCTCTTCGCGGCCGACGGGGAGCGAGGGGAGCGCCTGGTCGCCGACGGCGCCGGGCTCTTCCTCGACTTCTCGAAGAACCGGATCACCGAGGAGACGCTGCTGCTGCTCGGCGAGCTGGCCCGTGAGCGCGGCGTCGCCGAGCGTCGCGAAGCGATGTTCCGCGGCGAGCACATCAACGTCTCCGAGGACCGCGCCGTGCTGCACGTGGCGCTGCGCATGCCGCGCGAGCGCTCGCTGATCGTCGACGGCGTCGATGTCGTCAAGGAGGTCCACGAGACGCTCGACCGGATGTCGGCGTTCGCCGAGCGCGTCCGCGGCGGCGAGTGGCGCGGCCACACCGGCAAGGAGATCAAGAACGTGGTCAACATCGGCATCGGCGGCTCCGACCTCGGCCCCGTGATGGCCTACGAGGCGCTCCGCCACTACTCGCGCCGCGAGATGACCTTCCGCTTCGTCTCCAACATCGACGGCACCGACTTCGTCGAGGCGACGCGCGACCTCGACCCGCAGGAGACGCTCTTCATCATCTCCTCGAAGACCTTCACCACGCTGGAGACGATGACCAACGCGCGCTCCGCCCGCGACTGGTCGCTGGCCGGGCTCGGCGGGGACGAGGAGGCGGTCGCCAAGCACTTCGTCGCCGTCTCCACCAACGCCGAGGGGGTCTCGGAGTTCGGGATCGACACCGACAACATGTTCGGGTTCTGGGACTGGGTCGGCGGCCGTTACTCGATGGACTCGGCGATCGGGCTCTCGACGATGCTGGCGATCGGCCCGGCGCAATTCGAGGAGATGCTGGCCGGCTTCCACGCGATGGACGAGCACTTCCAGGAGGCCGACACCGGCGCCAACCTGCCGATGATCATGGGCCTGCTGAGCGTCTGGTACTCGGACTTCTTCGGCGCCGAAACCTGCGGCGTCTTCCCCTACGACCAGTACCTGCACCGCTTCCCGGCCTACCTGCAGCAGCTGACGATGGAGTCGAACGGCAAGCACGTCACCCTCGACGGCGAGCACGTCGACTACGACACCGGCGCGATCTTCTGGGGCGAGCCGGGGACCAACGGCCAGCACAGCTTCTACCAGCTGATCCACCAGGGCACGCGGCTGATCCCGGCCGACTTCATCGGCTTCGCCCACTCGCTGAACGAGCTCGGCGACCACCACGACAAGCTGATGTCGAACGTCTTCGCCCAGGGCGAGGCGCTGGCCTTCGGCAAGACCGCGGAGCAGGTCGAAGAGGAGGGGACGGCGCCGGAGGTCGTGCCGCACCGGGTGATGGAGGGCAACCGTCCGTCCAACACGATCCTCGCCGAGCGGCTCGACCCGGGGACCCTCGGCTCCCTCGTCGCGCTCTACGAGCACAGCGTCTTCACCCAGGGCGCGGTGTGGGGGATTGACAGCTTCGACCAGTGGGGCGTCGAGCTCGGCAAGGAACTCGCCAAGGCGATCATTCCCGAGCTGGAGGCCGGCGAGGAGCCGAAGCTCCACCACGACAGCTCCACCAACGCGCTGATCCGGCGCTACCGGAACATGCGCCGCGGCGTCTGAGCGCGACACCAGCGAATACTCAGCCGTTCAAGATACTCAACGGCTCGCGCTAATCGACACAAGTCGAGTGCGGATTGACACAGACGGTGGCCGCTGAGGGAGGTACCGTGCTCCTATGGCCCTCTCCGGCGCGATTCCGCTGGCTGCGTCCGCGACGACCAACCTGTTCGCCGCGCGCGAGCAGATGGCCTTCACGCTGGCCTTCCACATCGTCCTCGCCTGTCTCGGCGTCGCCCTCCCCGCGACGATCCTCGTCGCCAACTGGATCGGGCTGAAAAAGGACGACCACGACGCGATGGAGCTGGCCCAGCGCTGGTCGAAGGCGATGGCCGTCACCTTCGCCGTCGGCGCCGTCACCGGCACCGTCCTCTCCTTCGAGTTCGGCTTACTCTGGCCGCACTTCATGGAACGCTTCGGCGCCGCCTTCGGGATCGCCTTCGGCATCGAGGGGCTCTTCTTCTTCCTCGAGGCGATCTTCCTGGCGATCTTCATCTACGGCTGGAAACGGCTCCCGGGCTGGCTCCACTGGTGGTCCGGCGTGCCGATGTTCGTCTGCGGGATCGGCGGCGCCTTCTCCGTCGTCGCCGCCAACTCGTGGATGAACCAGCCGCAGGGCTTCACCCTTGACGCCGCGGGCAAGGTCACCGACGTCGAACCCTTCAAGGTCATCTTCAACAACGCGACGCCGTACGAGGTCCCGCACATGATCCTCGCCGCATACATGGTGGTCGGGTTCCTCGTCGCCTCGATCTACGCGGTCGGGATGCTGAAAGGGCGCCGCGACCGGCTCCACCGCCTCGGCCTGATCATCCCGCTGACGATCGCCTGCATCGCCACCCCGCTGCAGCTGCTGGTCGGCGACACCGCGGCGCGCGAAGTCGCCCACGACCAGCCCGCCAAGTTCGCGGCGATGGAGTGCATCCAGGACACCGGCGGCCACCAGACCGAGTACGTGGGAGGCATCTGCACCGCCGACGGGGTGAAGTTCGCGATCCCGATCCCGGACCTCGATTCGCTGCTGGTCGGTTTCAGCCCCGACACCAAGGTCACCGGCCTGAACTCGATCCCCAACGACGAACGGCCGCCGGTCAACACCCTCATCCACCTTGCCTTCGACACGATGATCGGCATCGGCACGGCGCTGATGTTCCTGGCGCTCTGGCTCGGCTACCTCGTCTACAAGAAGCGCGAGATCCCGACCGGCAACTGGTTCCTGAAAGCGGTCTCGGTCTCCGGCATCGGCGCGATCCTGGCGCTGTGGTCGGGCTGGATCGTCACCGAGGTCGGGCGTCAGCCGTGGATCGTCAACGGCTACATGAAAACCTCCGAAGCGGTGACCGACGCGGACGGCATCTGGGGCGCCTTCATCTTCACCCTGCTGCTCTACACGGCGATCGGGACGATCGCGGTGCTGGTCCTGCGGCGGATGTCGCGGCGCTGGCGTGAAGGCGGCGAGGGCGCGGCCGAGGAGTCGCCCGCGCCGTACTCGCCGATCAGCGGACCGGAGGCGGAAGCATGAGTGAGGTGAGAGCATGAGCACGGCGGCGGCGGTGATCCTCTGGGTCGGCGCGACCTTCTACGCGATTTTCGGCGGGGCCGACTTCGGCGGCGGCTTCTGGGACCTGATCGCCGGCGGCCCGGAGAAGGGCGAACGCCCGCGGAACACGATCCAGAACTCCCTGACCCCCGTCTGGGAGGCCAACCACGTCTGGCTGATCTTCATCCTGGTCGTCCTCTGGACCGCCTTCCCGAGCGTCTTCAGCGCGATCTTCACGACCCTCTACGTGCCGCTGGTCCTGGCGGTCCTCGGGATAGTCCTGCGCGGCAGCGGCTTCGCCTTCCGCAAGTCGGTTGAAGGGCTGTCGGAGCGCCGCGCCGCGGGCGCCACCTTCGCCATCTCCTCGCTCGTCACCCCGTTCTTCATGGGCACCGCGGTCGGCGCGATCGCGATCGGCAACGTCCCGGCGGGCGGCGGCGGCGATGCCTTCTCAAGCTGGCTCGCACCGGCGCCGCTCTGCATCGGCGGGATGTTCGTCGCCACCAGCGCCTACCTCGCCGCCGTCTTCCTGGTCGGGGACACGCGCCGCGTCGGCGACAAGGAGATGGAGCTCTACTTCGAGAAGCGCGCCCTCGCCGCGGGCGTCGTCGCCGGCCTCTTCGCCGTCCTCGGCCTGGTCGCCCTCCACTCCGAAGCCCACTACGTCTACAACCGCCTCGTCCACGAGGGCCTGCCGCTGATCATCCTCTCGGTCGTCTGCGGCCTCGGCATGCTGGGCGTCCTTCTCCTCGGCGGCCGCCTCCTCCTCCGCCCCCTGGCCGCGGGCGCCGTGATCGCCGTCATCTGGGGCTGGTTCGTCGCCCAGTTCCCCTACCTCCTCCCGACCAGCCTGACCATCTCCGAAGCCGCCGCCCCCAACGCCACCCTCGGCGCCGTCTTCATCGTCTTCGGCATCGCCTGCATCGTCGTCATCCCCGCCCTGATGATCCTCTTCGTCCTCGCCCAGACGGACATGTTGGAACACGAGCATTAGCTGTTCCTTTTGGACCTCACAGGTCCATAAAGAACAGCTGGGCGGGGTCGGTTAGCCTGCGGCGCGTGGCCGACGCGATCAAAGCTGTTCTCTGGGACATCGATCAGACGCTTCTCTCGACCGGCGGTGCTGGGGCGGTTGCCTGGCAGCGGGCGTTCGAGGAGCTCTATGGGGTCGAAGCGAATATCGAGGAACACACTCGGTCGGGGATGACGGATCCCGAAATCACCGAGATCATCTTCGAGGAGGTGATCGGTCGGAAGGGCAGCGATGAGGAACACGCGGCGGTGGTCGCCAAGTACCTCGAGTACATGCCCGAGGCGGTCGCCGAGTCGCCGGGCTACGAAGTGAAGCCCGGGATCGCGGAGATCCTGCCGCGGCTGGCCGAGGCGGGGATCGTCCAGGGGCTGGTCACCGGCAACGTCGAGCCGGCGGCGCGGATCAAGCTCGCCCGCGGCGACCTCGACAAATACTTCACCTTCGGCGGCTACGGCTCCGACGCGCGCGACCGGGTCGAGCTGACCAAGAAAGGGATCGAGCGCGGGGGAGAGGCGGCCGGGGCGCCGCTCGACCTCGCCGCGACGATCGCCGTCGGCGACACCCCCCGCGACATCGCCGCCGGCCACGGCGCCGGCATCCGCGTGGTCGGCGTCGCCACCGGCTCCTACTCGCTCGCCGAACAGGAAGAGGCCGGCGCCGACTGGGCAGTCGAGGACGTTCGCGAGGGCTTCCCGATCTGATGGCCGCCCGGGCCGGGGACACGCGGCTCGAGGACCTCGCCCGGCTGCGCCGCGTGCGGGACCGGATCGACCGGGAGTACGCGCGGCCGCTGAACGTCGAGGCGCTCGCCGCCGGCGTCCACATGTCCTCCGGGCATCTCAGCCGCCAGTTCCGCGAGGCCTTCGGCGAGTCGCCCTACAGCTACCTGATGACGCGTCGGATCGAGCGGGCGATGGCGCTGCTACGCCGCGGCGACCTCAGCGTCACCGAGGTCTGCTTCGAGGTCGGCTGCTCCTCCCTCGGCACCTTCAGCACCCGCTTCTCCGAACTGGTCGGGATGTCCCCGAGCCAGTACCGCCGCGAGGAGGCGGACGCGGTCGCCGGGATGCCCTCGTGCGTCGTCAAAGGCGTGACCCGGCCGATCAGGGAGCGCGCCCTGCGATGAGGCCGAACCTCTTCGACCCGGCCTGGGACTTCGAGGGGGAGCGCGACGGCGCGACGACGCGTGCGGCCCAGCTCGGCCGCCACGCCGGCGCCACGCGCCTCGGCGCGACGCTGTACGAGCTGGAGAGCGGCGCGATCGCCTCGCCGCTCCACTTCCATCACGGGGCGGAGGAGCTGCTCTTCGTGGTCGCCGGGGAACCGAGCCTGCGGACCGGGGAGGCGGGGGAGGAGGAGCGAGTCCTCGCCACCGGGGACGTGGTCGCCTTCCCGCCGGGTCGCGCCGGCACGCACCAGATCGTCAACCGCGCCGCGGCGCCCGCCCGCGTCCTCGTCTGCTCCACCAACGACCTCCCGGAGGTCGCCGAGCAGGTCGAGACCGGCCTCACCGTCGTCCTCACCGACGAATACGACCGCCTCTACCGCGACGGCGTCGACATCTCCTGAATCGATCAGGCCCGCATCAGTCAGGAATCAAGAAGCGCGGCACCTGACTCGAGCCTAAGGTCGAAGCCATGGACATCAAGATCAACTCCGCGTACCTGCCCCACGACGACCCGGAGGCCTCGATCGCCTTCTACCGCGACAAGCTCGGGTTCGAGATCAGGGGCGACGTCGGCTACAACGGCATGCGTTGGCTGACCGTCGGCCCCGCCGACCAACCTGAGACCTCGATCGTGCTCTACCCGCCCGGCGCCGAGAGCGGCGTCACCGACGAGGAGCGCTCGACGATCGCCGAGATGATGGCGAAGGGGACCTTCGGGCGCATCAACCTCGCCAGCGGCGACCTCGACGGAGAATTCGGTCGGCTGCAGGCGAAGGACGTCGACGTGGTCGAAGAGCCGACCGACATGCCGCACGGTCTGCGCGAATGCGCGGTCCGCGATCCGGCCGGGAACCTGATCCGGATCCGCCAGGTCTGACGGGCTAGGACTTCTCGCAGCGGGTCTGGAAGATCGAGATGAAGCCTTTCTCGAACCCATTGCGGGCGGCGCGCAGGTAGAGGCGCCAGACCCGGATCCGTTCCGGGCCGGCCAGCTGCGTCGCCCGCTCCAGATTGGCGTCCAGGCGCTCCGCCCAGTGGCGGAGCGTCTCCGCGTAGTCGGGACGGAAGTCCTCGACGTGGTGGATCTCGAAGCCCGCCCGCTCGAGGGCGAGCAGCATCCGCGAGAGGTGGAGTGGGGCGCCGTCGGGGAAGACGTAGCGCTCGGAGAAGGCGCCCGCCTCGGCATCGGTGTGGCGCAGTCGGCCGATCGCGTGGTTCAGCAGCCGCCCGCCCGGCCCGAGCAGGTCGGCCAGGGTCTGCGCGTAGGCGTCGATCTGGACCGCCCCGACGTGCTCGGCCATGCCGATCGAGGAGATCGCGTCGAAGCGCTCGCCCCTGAGGTCGCGGTAGTCCATGACCCGGAACTCGACCTTGTCACCGACCCCGGCGGCCTCGGCGCGCCGCCGCGCCTCCTCCGCCTGCGGCTCGGACAGCGTGATCCCGACCACCTCGGCGCCGTATTTCTGCGCCGCGCGGATCGACATGCTGCCCCAGCCGGCGCCGACGTCGAGCATCCTGTCGCCCGGCTTCAGCGCCAGCTTCGTCGCCACCATGTCGAGCTTCGCTTCCTGCGCCTCCTCCAGCGTCTTCGCGCCGCTGCGGAACCAGTTCGCGCAGCTGTAGGTCATCGACTCGTCGAGGAAGAGGGCGAAGAACTCGTTGCCGACGTTGTAGTGGTGTCGCACGGCGCGGGCGTCGCGCTCTTTGCTGTGGCGGCGGCCGGAGGGGACGAGCTCGGCGGCGGGGCGCGGCGGCGGCATCGTCAGCCCGGCGGCGCGGACCGCGGCGAGCGCCAGGGCGCGCTTGTCGGCGCCGTCGAGCGAGGGCGGCTGCCAGCCGTCGAGGACGCCGATCACCGCGTCGATGTCGTCGACCTCGAGCTCACCGGAGACGTAGGCGCGACCGAGTCCGAGCTGGCCGGGGGCGCGCAGCGCGTGCGCGGCGGCGCGCGGCGAGCGCACCGTGAAGGTCGGCCCGTCGCCGTTTCCGGCAGTCGCGGGAAGCTCGGTGCCGTCCCAGAATCGGACGGTGAAAGGACGGTCGGGAATCCGCGCGGCGATCTCGCGGCGCAGCGGGGAAGTGGTCGCGAAGGGCATAGTCGCGCGACCCTACTCGCCCGCGAGTGGCGGGGTCGCCACCGAGCGCTCAATTTAAATGTTTGGCGGCTGTCGGACACGGCGTCCGGGCTGTACCTATCATCGGAGTGTTGACCTTGACGAAGCCCGCATCCGCGACCGGCCCCCAACCGGGCGACATCCAGCCGGTGGCGAACGAGACCCGCGACCGGATCATCACCGGCCTCGTCACCGTCGTCCCCTTCGTCGCCTTGGTCTTCGCGGCCTGGCAGGTGTGGGGCCAGGCGCTGCACTGGAGCGACATCTTCCTCTTCCTCGGCATGTACCTGCTGACCGGGCTCGGGATCACGGTCGGCTTCCACCGCCACCTCACCCACCGCGCCTTCAAGACCTACGGCTGGCTGCACGGGCTGCTGGCGATCCTCGGCTCGGCGGCGATCGAGGGCCCGGTCACCTCCTGGGTGGCCGACCACCGCAAGCATCACACCTTCAGCGACAAGGACGGGGACCCGCACAGCCCGCACGTCGACCACGGCCACGGCTGGAGCGGTGCCCTGCGCGGCCTCGCCCATGCCCACGTCGGCTGGATCTTCATCCACACCCAGCGCGGCAACAAGGAGCGCTTCGCGCCTGACCTGTTGAAGGACCCGATCATCTCCTGGGTCGATCGCACCTTCATCCTCTGGGCGATCGCCGGCCTCCTGCTCCCGTTCTTCCTCGGCTGGGCGATCGGCGGGACCCTCTTCGCCGGCCTCACCGGCCTCCTCTGGGGCGGCCTCGTCCGCGTCTTCGTCCTCCACCACTTCACCTACAGCATCAACTCGCTCTGCCACTTCTTCGGCCGCCGCGACTACGACACCGACGATCACTCCCGCAACCTCGCCCTGATCGCGATCCCGACCCTCGGCGAGGCCTTCCACAACAGCCATCACGCCTTCCCGACCTCCGCCACCCACGGCCTCAAGCCCTGGCAGATCGACATCTCGGCCCTGGTGATCGACGGCCTCGAGAAGGTCGACCTGGCCTGGGACGTTGTCCGTGTCAGTCCCGAGCGCATCGCCGCCAAGTCACTCGCATAGGCCAGCCGAGCGACCGAGGACGCCGAGATGCGCCGGTCCAGGCGCCCCAGATCATGGTGACTGGGGGCCTGAGTACCAGTCGATCCAGCCGCCACATGCTTGGGCGAGGGGGACTTCGCGGTGGGGTTCGGCCTTGGTGGCGACGATCTCGCCGATGTAGGCCTTGGCGTCCCAGCCGGTGAGGCTCTGCAGCCAGTCGGCGGAAGCCGCTTCGATCGTGAATTCGACCTTGCCGCCCTTGCTGTGGAATTTGCCCGCGGGCCAGAACTGGCCGTTGTTGTTGAGGCTGATCGAGCTGGGGCGCTGGCCGTCCAGGGCCGGGATCAGGCCTTCCTCGAAGCCCGGCGCGCTGAGCGTGAGGGCGAAAGGGGAGAAGTACTGGAGCGAGAGGTCCCAGTCGCCCGGCGGCAGGTCGAGGGTCTGCGTCGTCGACTCGCCCGTTTCGAGGGTCGAGCCGTTCGACCACGAGGGTTTCGTCCCGACCTGGGTTTCGCCGAAGAGCGAGGCTTTGCCGCCGCTTCGCAGGAGGATGCGGGTCTCGGGCGAGCTGCAGTGGGCGAGCGCGCCCGCCTCGGTGCCCTCGAGCAGCACGTGGCGCTCGCGCGGCGTCGGCCCGGTGCGTTCCCAGAGGACGTAGCTCTGCGTCTTCGCGATGCGCTTGAAGTTGGGCGGGGCCTTGCTGTTCCAGGCGCCGCGGCTGGTGACCACGTAGGGGAAGCGGTCGAGCGTGCCGCGGTTGAAGGAGTCGAAGTCGATCGGCGAGTAGGCGTCACCGGTGTCGAAGGGCTTTTCCGGATTCGGCGAGACCTTGTCGTCGGGGAACTCGACCAGCGGGACGTGGGTGTCGGCGCCGAGCAGGTCGTAGGCGGCGTAACGGTCCTGCCCCGCGTAGAGCACCGGCTTGCCGTGGACGATCGGCAGGAACGCCTCCAGTTGCGCGCCGTGCCCAGGCGGCGCCACTGGCGCCTCCCGCAGCGCCAGGAACGTCGACCAGACCGCCCCGGCGAAGAAGACGACGGCGAGCGCCGACCAGCCGACCCGGGCCAGCCCCGTTGACGGGCCGAAAACCGGACTATCTGACGGGTTTTCGGCCCGTCGACCGCGAGCGGCGGCGAACTCGGTGACCAGGGGTCGGGCGATGACGAGCATCGTCAGTGGGGCGATGATCATCAGCGCCTTCGCCTGGGAGTAATCGCCGGTGAAGGGGAGGGAGGCGATGTAGGCGATCGCGCCGGCGAGGAGCGCCAGCGGCACCGCCGCTTCGCGCCGCTGCATCCACCAGGCGACCGCGGCGAGCAGGGCGAGGACCGCGACCGCGCCCATCAGGCCCGGTAGCGGCGCGCCACCGAGCGCGTCGAGCCGGTAGTTGGCTGCCGGCCAGATCCCCAGCGTCTCGACCGGGGACACCGGGCCGTAGGTGTTCGACCCCGCGACCTGGTTGAAGCTCGAGCCGAAGCCGAACGGCCCGGCGACCGTCAGCGCGATCCCCAGCCCGACGAGGACGAGGATGCCGAGCAGGACCCAGGGCCGCAGCAGGATGCGGATGACGCGGCCGGGACGCAGCGCCCGCCAGGTCGCGGGCTGCGCCGCCGCCCAGACGACGACGATGGCGATCGGCCAGGCGATCCCGGCGAAGGAGTAACAGAAGAAGATCCCGCCGGCGATCGCGACGAACGGGAGCGCCCAGCCCACCCGCGGCCAGAGCCCGCGTGGCGGCGCCTGCGGCCGCATCAGGTAGATCGCGACCGTGAGGACGAAGAGCGCCTCGGCGGTCTCCTTGAACGCGGCCTGGGCGAAGTAGGAGGCGGCCATGTAGGTGACCGCGACGAAGGTCGCGCCGACGACGCGCCGCCAGGTGGCGATCTCGCGGATCGCGCCGAGCGCGGTCAGCCCGGTGAGGATGCCGATCGCGAAGATCTCGCCGATGAAGGCCTGACCGAGGCTCAGGCCGGGGAAGGCGGCGGTGGCGACGGCGACGCCGTGGGGGCCGAGCGGGTAGCCGGGGTCAGGCGCCGGTCCGACGCCGCTGCGCAGCCACTCCGCCCAGGCGAGGTGCAGGCCCAGGTCGTTGTTGAAGCCGACGCCGAGCAGCCCCCAGTGGCCGCTCACGGCGAACGGGAAGGAGAGGACGAGGGCGATCGTGAGGACCGTCGCCAGGCCGACCCCGAGGGCCGGCATCGCGTACTCGCGCCGCCAGGCGACCGCCGCGGCGGCGACCAACAGGGCGAGGATGCCGAGCGTCGCCGTCGTCCCGTGCCCCGGTACGCGCGCCAGGAACCCCGACACGGTGAGGATCGCGGCATAGCCGACCGCGCCCTCCAGCCAGCACCAATCGCGCCGACCGGCGAGCGAGAAGATCGCGCGGCCGACCAGGAGCGAGGCCAGCAAGATCAAGGCCGCCGAGGCGTAAGTCCCGATCATCAGCAGGCAAACCTATGGGAGCAGGCCGTTGGATGCGGTGCGCGAGCGCCCTTTCGGCCCGGGCGGGGCGCTCCGCTCAGTACTTCTCGGCGGCGGCTTCCAGCACCGGCCGCAGGTTGTCCCCCCGCAGCGGCTCCTCGTGCCCCGCCGCGACCACCAGCGGTTCCAGCTCCGCCAGCCGCCGCAGGCTCCGCTTCGCCTCCTGGTGGTTCCAGGCGAAGGCTGGGTGGGGGACGCTCGCCTCGCCGTGCGGCAGCGGCTTCAGCCGCGCCGAGTCGACGAAGTAGACGACGTCGGAGACCAGCGCCACGCGGTCGCTCTCCCGCCACAGCCCGATCAGGCCGGGCGCGTGGCCGGGGAAGTGGAGCACCTTGAAGCCCGCCACCTCGTCGCCCTCGGACACGGTGCCGTTCACCTTCACCGCGCCGCCGTCCCACCACCGCAGCAGGCCGGGGTAGAGCCAGCGCACCGGCGCCACCGGCAGCAGGGAGAGGTTGAAGTACGGCGAGACCGCCTTGTCGCCTTCGGCGTCGGTCACTTCGTCGGGGTGGCAGAAGACCGGCGCGCCGAGGTAGGGCGCGGTGCCGCGGTGGTCGGCATGGGCGTGCCCGAGCACGATCCGCTTCAGCCCGCCGAGCTCCCGGGCCGCCTCCGCCGCCTTCTTGCGCATCGACTTCGTCCCGGCATCGAACTGGACGACGCCGTCGCCGTCCTCGATGAAGTAGATGTTCATCGCCCCGCGGAAGTCTCCACGCAGCAGCCAAACGCCGTCGGCAACCCGGTCCAACGCCATGCGCGCACCTTAACCGCCCTCTAGGGTCCCCGTGTGCCTTATCTCTGGAAATTCGGGATGGTCCTGCTGGTCGTCTGCCTGGTTGCCTCGATGGTGATCGCCGGCATCCGGCTCTCGACCACGCCTGAAGAAGTCATCGGCGACCGCTTCCACGGTCTCCCGCCGACGTTCATCGAAGAACACCGGGCGGAATACGGCGTCACCCGGTAGCGGGCACCGCCGTCGCCGCTAGTATCGGCGCCGCACGGTGAGCGAGCTTGAGGAGGCGGGATGTTCACTCGGATCGTGGTCGGGACGGATGGTTCCGACACGGCAGGGCAGGCGGTAGACCAGGCGATCGACCTGGCGAGGCTCTCGGGGGCGACGCTGGGGATCGTCAGCGCCTTCCAGCCGGTCTCGAAACGGCGGATCCAAGGCGAGCAGGAGGGTGCCCCGGCCGACATCGCGCATGAGATCGGCCCGCGCGAGGACGTCATCCTCGTCCTCGACGCCGCCGCCGCGAAAGCGAAAGCCGCCGGGATCGAGGTGACGACCCACGCGGTCCAGGACGACCCCGCCGACGCGATCCTGAACGTCGCCGAAGAGATCAAGGCCGACCTGATCGTGGTCGGCAACAAAGGCATGACGGGAGCGCGGCGGTATTTGCTCGGAAGCGTGCCGAACAACGTGTCCCATCACGCCCCTTGCAGCGTGATCATTGTGCGGACTACTTAGGGGGGAAAGCTGGCGCCCGAGTTAAGGGACGCAAGGCGTGGCGGCGAGCACGGCCGTCTCGGTCACGGCCCTGGCTGGCTGTGACCGTGCCCTAGACGGCCGAGGTATGAAAGCGGTGGAGGAAGTGCGACGCCGTGGGGAGAGACGTGCGGGAGACGGCACGAGTTCCACGCTTCCGCGCAGGTTCTTCCACGAACTCCGCGCTTCCGCGCACGTTCCTCCTAGATCCGAGGGCGCCCGCCGGGTCCCGGTGCGGCAGAAACATCACGGAAGGTGAAGTTCCCGACGGAACGGGGACGAGGGTGTGGAGTTCCGGGCGGAAGCGTGACGAACCCCCGCACTTCCCCACGAAACCCTCACATCCTGGGCGTCTCATCGCGGTCACAGCCAGCCAGGACCGCGATGAGACGCCCAGGACGCTTCTAGGACTGGCGCCGCGGCCCGGAGAACCGCCGTCCCTCTGTGCCCTCCCCCACCACTAAGGTTCGCTCGCGGTCGCGGCCGCCGCGTCGATCAGGCCGGCGCCCTGGATCGTCCGGGGGTATCCCAGGCCGCGGGCCGTGACCTTCAAGCGCTTGGTCACGGCCTGGACCAGGGCTTTGCCCTTGAGGCTCTTGGGGATCACGCCGGCGGCAAGCATCAGGGCGACGGTGCCGGAGACATGGGCGGCCGCCATCGAGGTGCCTGCGTAGTTGGTCGGGATCGTGAACTGGTTCGTCGTTCCCGGTTTGAGGGTGACCTGGTAGATCGGGCGCGAGAGGATCGAGGGGCAGCCCGCGGCGGGGGAGCCGCCGCCCGGGGCGACGAGGTCGATCCCCTTGCCGGCCAGGGAGTAGGAGCCGATGCAGCCGCCCTCGGTGGAGCCGCCGACGCCGATCACGCGGGGGCCGGTGGCAGGCTCGGAGACGCAGCTCTTGGTGGTCGCGACGCCGGGGGAGAGGTTGCCGCCGGAGGCGACCGTGACGATCCCGTGGTCGTAGGCTTCGCGCAGCGCTTCGTCGACCTGCGGGACCTTCTCGCCGCAGGCGAAGTTGAAGCTCATGTTGATCACCTGGGCGTGGTTGCGAACGGCGAAGCGGATCCCTTCGGCGATCCGGTTGGCGTAGCCGACGTTGGCGCTGTTGAGGACCCGGATCGGCATCAGCATCGCGTTGTAGGCGATGCCGCTGAGGCCGACCCCGTTGTTCGTCTGCTCGGCGATCGTCCCGGCGACGTGGGTCCCGTGGCCGTTCTCGTCGAGCGGCAGCCGGTCGTGGTCGACGAAGTCTTCGCCGGGCAGGAACTGTTCCGGCGAGAAGTCGGGGCTGCGCAGGTACCGGCCGTCGCCGTAGTCGCGGTAGGCGATGCCGCTGTCGAGCACGGCGACGCGGATGCCCTGGCCGCCGGGCCGCCCGTCGGCGATCAGGTTCGACCAGGCGCCGACCACGTTCATGCCGCCGGGGGAGGTCGGCAGCTTCGCGGTCGCGGTGCCGGTGTAGGGGAGGAAGTCCCACTGCTTCTGCACCCAGGCGCCGGGGGTCGGCGGCGAGCCGGGGGGAATTTCCAGGGACCCCGGATCGTCAGGGTCGTACGGTTCGAGTTCGGCGTCGGAGGCGGTCGCGGTGTAGTTCGGCTCGGCGTACTCGACCTGCGGCTTGGCGCGCAGGACCCGGGCGGTCGCCAACACCCCGGCGCCGCGCGGCAGCCCGACCGTGTGGCCGTGTCGTTCGCCCTCGAACTTGATCACCAGCTGACGCGGCGCGAAGCGGCGCGCGGGCCCGATCCCGCTCGCCGCGGCCGCATGGCTCGCCGTCGCTCCGAGCAGCACGAGCAGGGCCGCCAAGGCGCCCATCAGGGCGTATCTGTTCCACGTCGAGTGCATGCCGGTCCCCCTTCGAACACGCTGCCCATGCCGAAGTTGTAGGCGGGATACTCCCCGATCGATGCAACCCCCGGGACAGAAATTCCCTGAGCATGAGCCGGACGCCCACGAGCGCGGCATGGAGCTGGCCTTGGCCGAGGCGCGCCGGGCGGAGGAGCACGGCGACGTCCCGATCGGCGCGGCCCTCCTGCGGGGCGAGGAGGTCCTCGCCGCCGCCGGCAACGAGCGCGAGCTGCGCAAGGACCCGACCGCCCACGCCGAGGTCCTCGCGATCCGCGCCGCCGCCGAGGCCCTCGGCGGCTGGCGCCTCGCCGACACCACCCTCTACGTCACCCTCGAGCCCTGCGCGATGTGCGCCGGCGCGATCGTCCTCGCCCGCATCCCCACCGTCGTCTTCGCCGCCGCCGATCCCAAGGCGGGCGCCGCCGGCAGCGTCCTCGACGTCCTCGCCGAGCCGGCCCTGAACCACCGTCCCCGGGTCATCGCCGGCGTCCGCGCCGCCGAGTCCGCCACGCTCCTACGCAACTTCTTCGCGGCGCGCCGCTGATGGCCGGCGAGATGAACTGGCTCGGCGTCGTCTCCCGCGACCACGTCCTGCGCGGCGTCGAGAAAGGCATCGCGCAGATCGGCCACGGCAAGAGCACGGGGCTACGACGGATGAGCGCCGGCGATGGCTTCGTCTACTACTCGCCGCGCGACGCCTATCCGAACGGCGCGCCGGTGAAGGCGTTCACGGCGATCGGCCGGGTCACCGACGACGAGGTCTGGCAGGCCGACGAAGGCGAATTCAAACCGTGGCGGCGCCGGATCGACTACGAGCGCGGCGCGATCGAAGTCCCGATCGCGGACCTGAGCGACCGCCTGGACCTCACCGCGAAGCCCAACTGGGGCTACGCTCTTCGCCGCGGCCTGGTCGAGATCACCCCCAAGGATTTCGCCCTGATCCAAGCCGCGATGACGACCGGCCGCTGAGCGACTCCGTTCTTCCGGGCCAGGCGCCCCCGGAAGAACGGAGAGGGTGGGATTCGAACCCACGAGGCGAGTTAACCCCGCCCACACGATTTCCAATCGTGCTCCTTAAGCCACTCGGACACCTCTCCAGTGGATAGAGAGCCTAGCCGGCCCGACCGTCCGACGCGGCGTCGATAAGATCGATGTCTGTGCCTCGAACCCCGCGGAGGGGTGCCGGAGCGGTTGAACGGGGCAGTCTCGAAAACTGTTGGCGTCGCAAGGCGCTCGTGGGTTCGAATCCCACCCCCTCCGCCTTTACGCCGTCAATCGAACACCGGCGGCCAGACCCCGGTGGTCACGCGTACGTAGAGCGTGTCCGGCGCCAGGTCGACTTCACCGGGCCAGGCGACCGTCCCGCCTCCCTCGTCGACGTAGGCGGCGGCGAAGCCCTCGGGAGTTCGCGCATTCTTGAAAACCGGCCCCCACATCCGGTCCAAGACGTAGACGTCGCCCTGCGTCCCGTCGGCGAACGTCAATCTGAGTTCGCCGTGGCGCAGTACCTCGGCGGCGGTGATGTCTGGGGTCAGTCCGATCATGGCAGTGGCTCGATCGGAAACAGTGTGCCACCCGATCGCGCCCGCCGCCAATTCTCTTCGAGTTCACCCTGGTGAAGCTCGGCCCAGGCAAGCACGAGCCGAAGCTGTCGACGAGGGAGGTTGCTGTCGATGACCTCGAGGGTGTCGATACGTACCTTCGCCTTTCCGTCGGCATGTCTCGCGTGAAAATGCGGGAACGCGTGGTCGTTGAAGTACATCCTGATGTCGATTCCATAGAAGCGGCTGATCGTTGGCACTGCCGCCCAAGGCGACAGCCGGCGATCTCTCCCCCCTCGCGTCGACGACCGTGCCGCGCTTTGCGGCTATTCGTCCTTCAGCACCGACAGGGTGTTGCCGGCCGGGTCCTTGAACCAGGCGATGTCGGGGCCGCCGGCCTTCATCACGCCGTTCGGCTCCTGGGGCATGCCCTCGTAGCGCTCGAAGGTCACGCCGCGGCCCGAAAGCCACTCGACCGTCGCGTCGACGTCGTCGACCGGGAAGTTCAGGACGGTGTAGCTGGGCGGGGCCATGCCGGGGCTCTGATAGATCAGGGTCGGGCGGTCGCCGGCCAGGTGCAGGGTCATCAGGCCGTTGCCCTCGTCGAGCATCTCGACCCGCTGCTCCAGGGTCTCGCCGTAGAACTTGCGCGCCGCCTCGAGGTCATCGACCCCGATCCCGCTGAACGCCTTGCTGTCGCTGAGCATCGCTCTCCTCTCATAGTGGTCCTAGGAGTAGGACGGGTGGGGGAGCCCGAACTAATCGGTCAGTCGTCGGAGCTCGGGCGGCGGCGGGCCTGCTTGCGCTCGCCGGTGCGGCGCTTCGCGTCGAGGCGACGGCGACGGGAGGCCTTCGTCGGCCGCGTCGGGCGGCGGTGCTTGGGGACGCGCAGGGCGGCGGCGAGCTTCGCCGCGAGGCGGCTCAGCGCCAGTTCGCGGTTGCGGTACTGGCTGCGCCCGTCCTGGGCGACGGCCGTGACGACCGGGCCGAGCCGCTCCAGCAGCCGCACCCGCCGCCCCTCGTCGAGCGAGCGGGACGCTTCCACATCGAAGACCGCTTCCACCCGCGAGGCGGTGACGTTCGCGTGCTGGCCGCCCGGCCCCGACGAGCGGCTCGCGCGCAGCTCGATCTCGGCCAGCGGGATCGCCAGCCGCTCGTCGATCCGCAGCTCCTCGGGCATCTCACGCCAGCTCGGGGATGTGGCGCTCGAGGTGCTCGGCGATCGTCCGCCGCACCCAGGCGCGCGTCTCGGCGTCGGCCATCCGGTAGCGGCCGAGCAGCATCTTCTGGTCCTCGAGCGGCAGCCCGGCGATCTCCCACGACACCGCGAGGCGCTCGAACAAGGTCTCCTCGCGCCGCGCCCAGGCGTCCTCCAGGTTGGCGGCGTGGCTCGCCGGCGCCTCGCCGATCTTGGCGATCGTCGCCGGGCTGAGCGTCTCCCGCAGCACCAGCACGTTGCCCTCAGGATCGGGGTAGGAGATGGTCGGCGCTTTCTCGCGCGGCCGCTTCTCCTTCGGGGATCTCTTCCTGCGCTTGGCCATCGCCCGGGAGTTTGGCAGTCTCCCCGGTGTGGACGCGACGGTGACGATCGGCGTGCCGGTCGACTCGGTCGGTCGCTCCGGCGGCACCGAGCTGGCTCCGGCGACGCTGCGGGACCTCGGCCTGCGCGAGGCGCTCGGCGCGCGCGACGAGGGCGACCTCGCGGTGCGCATCCGCGGGGACGAGCGCGACCCGGCGACCGGCATCGTCGCGAGCCCCGACGTCCTCGCCACGACGACGACGATTCGCGGCGCCGTCGCCGCGGCGATCGCCGCCGAGGAGCGCCCCTTCCTGATCGGCGGCTGCTGCGCCGAGCTTCCCGGCGCGCTGGCCGGGGCCCGCGACGTGCTCGGCGCGCCGCTCGGCCTCGCCCACGTCGACGGCCACCTCGACCTCTACGACGGTGAGACCTCAACCACCGGCGAGGCCGCCGACATGCCGGTCTCGGTCGCCCTCGGGATCGGCCCGGCGGCCTGGGTCGAGGCGGCGGGCGGCGCCACGGCGATCCCCGAGCGCACCGCCATCGTCGGCTTCCGCGACCGCGCCGAGTCGATCGCCGACGGCATGCGCCAGCCCGAGGACCTCGTCCGCGTACCGCTCCTCTATGGGGCCGAGGAACTGCGGGAGCGGGGCGTCGCGGCGGCGGGCGCGGATGCGGCGGAGCGCCTCACGGCGGCCGGCCCCTTCTGGCTCCACCTCGACGTCGACGTCCTCGACGAAGTCGTCTTCCCGGCCACCGACTACCTGCAGCCCGACGGCCTCGACTGGGACGAGCTCGCCGCCGTGCTGGCCCCGCTGGCCGGCTCGGATGAGCTGATCGGCATGTCCATCGCCTGCTACAACCCGGAGAAGGACCCGGGCCTGGAATACGGACGCCGGTTGGTCGAGGCGCTCGCCCGCTGAGCGGGCGCTCTACGCCAGGGCGTCGATCTTCGCCGCGAGCTCGAAGTCGGCCGCGGTGAGGCCGCCCTCGGAGTGAGTGGAGATCGTCACCGTCACGGTGCTCCAGGAGATCTCCACGTCGGGGTGGTGGCCCATCTCCTCGGCCGGGGCGACCAGCGAGTCGACGAATCCGACCGAGCCGACGAAGTCGCCGCGGTCGAAGCTCTTGGCGATCGCGTCGCCGCGCCGCTCCCAGCCGTCCAGCCCGGCGAGCTTCGCCTCGATCTCCTCGTCACCCAAGAGCGCCATAGGTTCAACCTACCCGCGTGGCGCCGTTCCTCACGGCGTGAGGATGATCTTCAGCGCCTCGCGGCGGTCGTAGATCTCATACGCCTCGACCGCGTCGTCGAGCTTCATGTGGTGGGTGACGAGCGGCGAGGGGTCGAGCGTGCCGGAGTCGAGCATCGCCAGCACGCGATCGACGTGGGCGATCACGTTGGCGAGGCCGAGCCGCAGGTCGAGCCCCTTCAGCCAGGCGAGGCCGAGGTTCATCTCCGAGCGGCCGACCTGCACGCCGATCCCGGAGACCGTCCCGGCGTTGCGGGCGAGTCCGATCGCCGCCTCGACCGCCTCGGGGTGCCCGACGGCCTCGACCACGACGTCGGCGCCGCGCCCGCCGCTCGCCCCGCGGACCTCGGCTTTCGCGTTGCCCTCGGTGAGGTGGACCGGCGTCGCGCCGAACTGCTTGGCCAGGGCGAGCCGCTGCTCGACCGAGTCGACCGCGAAGACGTGGGACGCGCCGCCGGCCACCGCCGCCTGCACGGCGCAGAGGCCGACCGGCCCAAGGCCCAGCACGGCGACCGTGTCGCCGGCCTTCATCCCGGCATGGGCGACCGCGTGGTAGCCGGTCCCCATCACGTCGCCGGCGAAGAGCGCCGTCTCCGCTGACATCCCCTCCGGGACCTTGCGCAGGACGACGTCGGCGAACGGCACCAGCGCCTGGTCGGCCTGCGTCCCGGGCAGAGAGCCGAGGGTGGAGCCGTGGCCGAAGGTCCGCCCGCGCTCGCAGCGGTGGTAGTCGCCGCGCAGGCAGGCGGTGCAGCTGCCGCAGGCGACGTGGAAGCAGCCCAGCACCCGATCGCCGGGAGCGACCCGCGTCACCCCGTCGCCGACCGCCAGCACCGTCCCCACGTACTCGTGGCCGATGACCGTCCCCGGCTCGACCGGCACGCGCCCGTGGTAGATGTGGAGATCGGACCCGCAGACGCCACTCGCCTCGACCTGGATGATCGCCTCGTCGGCGTGCTCGAGCACCGGCTCCGGCCGCTCCTCGATCCGCACCTCTCCCGGCGCCTGGAAAGTCACCGCCCTCATGCGGCCAACCTATCGGGGGAGGACCGTGCGAGCAGATTGACCCCCTCAGAGGGTGTCAACCCGACGCGCGGCTCTACGAGGACTGGACGCCGGCGACCTGGAAGCGGTTGCTGGCGCCGTCGGGGCTCGCGGTTTCGGCGATCCGGGCCTCGAGGGCGAGCTCCTTCTCGAAGTCGGCCGCCTCGCCGTGCTGGAAGGAGACGTCCTGGCCCTCGAGGAGTTCAATGAAGACCTCGACGAAACGGGCGTCGAGCTGGGCGCCGGCGACGCGGCGGAGCTCGGCGATCGCGTCCTGGCTCGACATCGGCGTGCGGTAGGAGTCGCGCGCGGTCATCACGTCGTAGGTGTCGGAGACGGAGATGATCCGGGCCAGCTCGGGGATTTCGTCGCCTTTGAGACCGCGCGGATAGCCTTTGCCGTCGATCCGCTCGTGGTGGGCGAGGATGATGTCCGCCACCGGCCCGTAGCCGTCCAGCGAGGAGACGACGCGCGCGCCCTGCTGCGGGTGCCGCTTGATCAGCATCCAGTCCTCGTCGGTCAGCGGCACGTTGGCCTTCAGGATCCGGTCGGGGAGGATGAACTTGCCGATGTCATGAAGCAGCGCGGCGATGTGCACGAGCTCCTCCTCCTGCCGCGAGAAGCCGGCCCGCTGGGCGATCGCCCGCGAGTATCGCGCCACCGCCGCCGAGTGCCGCGCCGTCATCTGGTCCCGTAGGTCCAGGGTGCGCAGCAGCGCACTCAACATCCCGACCTGGAAGCTGGCCAGCTCATTGGAGCGCTTCTCCAACTCGACCGCCCGTTGCTGAGATACGAGCAAGGCACCGAGCAGGTACTGGAAGGTGATCAGGACGACGCCGAAGAGCGCGACCGCGGCGATTCCGACCTGTGCGTAGAGGAAGGCGACCCCCACCGCCATCAAGGCGGCCATGAGCTCCGAAGGAAGCAATGGCAGGAGCATTTTCTGCACCTGCGTGAAGTAGGACGTGCCTCGTAGAAAGCGGATGTAGGCGGCAAGCACCGAGAAGTTGAGCATCAGCGCGAAGCAGAAGACTCCGAAGATCAGGACGTAGAAACCGACTTCCTTCTCGGTGACCCCGGTCGCCCCGACCATCGCGTGAAAGGCGAGCCCGCCGGCCAGCGTGAAGAACGTGTAGTTGAGGAGGTTCTGGATGAACGAGTGGATTGGTTCCCGCCACCGGATCCAGCCGAGCAGCGCCGTTGCCAACCCCATCACCGCGGCGGGAGAGCCACCGAGAAAGACCATCGCGAGGACCAGTGCCGGGAAGGATCCGGAGACCTTGAACCTTTCGGTGACCGCCTTGGCGGTTACGTCGCTGATGATCGCGAAGCCGAGCAGGACCCCGAGCAGGGCGAAATCCCAGTTGGCCTCCGGCGCCGCGACGATTGCCGCCGCGAGCACGACGACGAGCAACGTGGAGCCGACGGCCTGAGCGATCGATTCCCTGCGAGTTAGGCGGTTGGGTTCTTCCGGCATTTCCGAACGGGTTAATTCAGGCTGGGTAGGGCTCTGAGCTTTATCGACCGCAGCAGGCGGCTTAATAAGGGGAGATGCAGGATAAAGCCGGGTATCAAGCCGAACAAGAGACTCTGGCCGGATGACCTTTGAATTGCAGAAGGAATCTGAACCGCGTCTTCAGCCTTTGCACAAGTTTCCCTCCAACCGCACAAAAAGAAAGAGCGCCCGGAAGGACGCTCTTTCAGAAGTCTTGCGCGGTGGGCATCAAGTGCCTAACCGCTCTGGAATCAGGAGCTACGAAAAGTCATGTTGAATCCCTTCCGTGGTGGTTGAAGCCCGCAACTCATGCAGCACGGGGTACAAAAAACTTCCAACAGCGACACGGAAGTTGTAGCACAAGCTGTCCGAAACTTGTGCAAATGAAAGAAAACTTGTGCATAAATTAGGTAGACAGAAGGGGTGTTTGTGCAGGGAAACCGCTTGAGAGGGCCGTTGAGGCGACCTCTGTTCCGGCGTCTGCTCGCCACCTACTCGATCAACGAGATGGGCGATTGGATGGGAATCGTCGCCTTGTCGGTGCTCGTCTTCGAACTGACGAACAGCCCGCTGGCGACCGCCGGGCTCTTCCTCGGGACCCGTTTCCTGCCCGCTTTCCTGGGGCCGTTGCTGGTCACGCGGGTCGAGCGGATCCGCCCGCGCGTCGTCCTGCCGGTGATCTACGTGGTCGAGGTGGCGGCCTTCGGCGTGCTGGCGGTGCTCGCCAAGAACTTCTCCCTGCCGCTGGTGATCGCCGTCGCCACGATCGACGGGACGATGGCCCTCGTCGGCCGCTCGCTGACCCGCGCGGTCGTCGTCGCCCTGCTCGAGCCGACCGGAGAACTGCGCCAGGGCAACGGCCTGCTCAACATCGCCTTCACCACCGGTGCCGCGGTCGGCCCCGCCCTCGCCGGGCTCGTCGTCGCTGGCATCGGCGTCCAGGCGGCGCTCTATCTCAACGCCGCGTCCTTCTATGTAGTCGCCCTCGTAATCGTCACCGCCGGCCTGCTGCCGCAGGTCGAGCCGGAAGAGGGCGGCACCTGGGACCGGGTCAAAGCGGGAGTCAGGTACGTGCGCGAGCAGGCGCGGCTGCGGCGGGTGCTGGTCGCGCAGGGTCTCGCCTTCATCTTCTTCTCCGCGGTCGCCCCGCTCGAGGTCGTCTACGCGAAGGAAACCCTCGGCGCCTCCGACACCGGCTACGGGATCCTGCTCACCACCTGGGGCGTCGGCATGGTCGGCGGCAGCCTGATCTTCGCCCGGGTCAAGAAAACGCCGCTGATCGTCCTCCTCCTGCTCTCGACCGTGACGGTCGGGATCAGCTACCTAGGAATGGGGATCGCGCCGACTTTGGCGGTCGCCTGCGCATTTTCCGTCCTCGGCGGGGTCGGCAACGGAGTCGAGTGGGTCTCGGCGATCAGCGCGGTTCAAGAGTTGACCGAGTCGGGTATGCAGGCCCGGATCATGGCCGTCTTGGAATCGGTTGCAGCAGCGATGCCTGGGGTGGGTTTCGCTCTAGGAGGGGTTTTGGCCACCGTCGCGTCGACGCGGGCGACCTTTGCCGTGGCCGGTTTCGGCGTCCTTGCCATCGCTCTTCTCATCGTGCCGCTGGCCCGAAGTTGGCACCCGTCGCGTGACGATCGGCCGGACAGCGGGTTTCCGCTTGACGAAAGCCACGACGTTGTGCTGGAGTTGCTGCCAGGAGGCATGCCAATACCTAATTCGGAGGTCGAGTTTTGAAGAAGTTGCCGTATTTCTTGCTGGTCGCTGCATTAGCAGCGGTCTTGGCGGTCGGACTGGCCGCATGTGGCGGTGGGAGCTCCAGTTCCAGCTCGTCGCCCTCGACCTCGGAAGGCGGGTCGTCTGAAAACGAAGGTTCCGGCGGCGGTGAAGAAGCCGAAGGCGGTGGCAGCGAAGGCGGGACGCTGAAGGGCGCCTACACCTCGTTCCCCGACTACATGGATCCGCAGATCTCCTACACGGCAGAGGGTTGGACCGCGATGCGTCCGGTCTACATCCCGCTGCTGACCTACAAAGCCGGATCGGAAGAGGAAGGCGCGGAAATCATTCCGGGCCTCGCCAAAGAACTTCCGAAAGTCACGAACGGCGGCAAGACCTACACGCTGTTCCTGCGCAAAGGCCTCAAATACTCGAACGGCGAAGAAATCAAAGCCGGCGATTTCAAATACGCGGTCGAACGCGCCTTCCTGACCAACTCGGGCGGCTCCCCCTTCTACACCGACATCGTCGGTGCCGAAAAGTTCGCGGAAACGAAGAAGGGCGGCATCCCCGGGGTCAAGGTCAACGAAAAGACCGGCGAAATCGTCATCAACCTGGTCAGCCCGCGAGGCACGTTCGAAAACGAGCTCGCGCTCATGTTCGTCGCGCCGGTCCCGCAGAAAACGCCGGATGAAGATCAGTCGGCCAGCCCGATCCCCGCGTCCGGTCCTTACATGATCACCAAATCGGAGCCGGGCCGAGGCTGGACCTACGAACGGAACCCGTACTGGGCCAAAGACAACGGCAAACAGATGACGGAAATTCCCTCGGGCCACGTCGACAAGATCGAAATCGAAGTTCAGCGCAACCAGTCGACCCAGGTCAACGACATCGAATCGGGCAAGCTCAACTGGATCTTCGATCCGCCGCCCACCGATCGCTACCAGGAAGTCAAAGAAAAATTCGAAGGCTCCCAGTTCAAAGAAGAGCCGACGATCTCGACCTACTACTTCTGGATGAACAACACGGTCGAACCGTTCAACAACCAGAAAATCCGGGAAGCGGTCAACTACGCCGTCGACCCGGCAGCGCTGGAACGCATCTACACCGGGCAGATCAAAGGCACGCAGCAGATCCTGCCGCCCGGAATGCCCGGTTACGAAAAACTGGAACTGTTCCCGCATGACGTCAAAAAAGCGAAAGAACTCGTCGCCGAATCGGGCGTGAAAGACAAAGAAGTCACCGTCTGGACCGACACCGAGAGTCCGAACAACGACGCGGGCACCTACTACCAGGGCGTCCTCAACGAAATCGGTCTGAAAGCGGAACTCAAAATCCTCAACGCCGACAACTACTTCACGGTCATCGGCAACACGTCGACCCCGAACCTGGACACCGGGTTCGCCGACTGGTTCGAGGACTATCCGCACCCGAACGATTTCCTGTTCCTGCTCAACGGCGAAAACATCCAGTCGACCAACAACCAGAATTTCTCGCAGACGAACAACCCTGAACTGAACAAAAAAATCGACAAGCTGGCCGAAGAACAGCTCGGCCCGCAGCAGGAAAAAGAATATGGCGCGCTCGACAAAGCGTTCATGGAAGAAGCCGCCTGGGCCCCCTACGGAACCCGGACGCTCGCCCTGTTCGTGTCGGAAAACGTCAACCTGGAAAACATCATCTGGAACCCGACCTTCGAGACTGAACTCACCAGTATCGAACTGACGGAATAAGTCGGAAGACAGATTGCATTTCAGTGTCTCCCGAGTCTGAGAAACAAGGCACCGAGGCGCCGGTCCCCAACGGGACCGGCGCCTCGGGAGCCGGCTCGGGGATCGAGTCGGATGGCGCCCGCGTAGTCGACGCGGACGCGGGCGACGGTCGTCAGACCGGCGGCCCTTGGGCGATCGCCTGGCGCCGACTGCGTCGCAACAAGTTCGCCCTCTTCGCGCTCGGCGTCTTCCTGCTGATCGTCATCTGCTGTCTGCTCGCCCCGGTCTGGGCGAACAACGTCGCCGACACCGGTCCGAACACCACCCACACGCTCGAGAAACTCCACGAGGGCGACGAAGTGAAGGAAGTTGTCGAACCCAGCGGTAAATCGATTGGCCCGCAGTGGTTCGCGGCGGGCGGCAAGTTCTTCCTCGGCGCCGACGGCCACCTCGGCCGCGACGAGATGGTCCGCCTGCTCTACGGCGGGCGCTCGTCCCTCTTCATCGGCATCGTCGCCGCGGTCATCACCACGATCCTGGCCATCGTCTTCGCCCTGCTGTCCGGGTTCTACGGAGGCTGGACGGACACGGTCATCTCACGGTTCATGGACGTGATCTGGGCCTTCCCGGTCGTCCTCTTATCGCTCGCACTCGGCATCGTCCTGGCCGTTGGCGGACTCCAGATCGGGCCACTCCACCTGAAAGGGAGCTCGCTCTGGATCCCGACCTTGATCATCGGCTTCGTCTATACGCCATATATGGCGAGACCCTTGCGCGGTGAGATCCTGGCCCTGCGCGAGAAAGAGTTCATCGAGGCCGCGGTCGCCCAGGGTGCCGGGCCCGCCCGGATCATGTTCCTTGAGATCCTGCCCAACCTGATGTCGACGATCATCGTCTTCTTCACCCTGAACATCGCCAACAACATGCTGCTCGAGGCCGTGCTCTCCTACCTCGGTGCAGGGGTGCAGCCGCCCAGCTCCTCCTGGGGAACGATGATCTCCGAAGGCTTCACGGCGCTTTACAGCCAGCCGCTGCTGACGATCATCCCCGGCACCGCGATCCTCCTCACCGTCCTCTCCGTCAACGTCTTCGGCGACGGCCTGCGCGACGCGCTCGACCCGAAATCCAAAGTGCGCTTCGAGGCTCGATCGGGCACCGCTGACACCGAGGCGATCGGACCGGTCTGAGCCATGCTCCGCTTCCTTATCCGTCGGATCCTCGGGGCCATGGCCGTACTGTTCGCGATCTCGGTCCTCGTCTTCCTGATTTTCAACGTCGTGCCGGCGACCAACCCGGCGGCGCGCATCGCGGGCAAGAACGCGACCCCGCAGCTGATCAAGAACGTGGAAGAAGAATGGGGCTTCGACAAGGCGCTGCCGGAGCAGTACTGGACGCAGATGAAGCTGATCTTCACCGGCAAGGTCGAGTCGTTCCAGTCCCACATCAACGTCGACAAGCGGATCGCGGAAGGCATCCCGGCGACCGCCTCGCTCTGCATCGGCGCGGCGATCATCTGGCTCTCCTTCGGCTTCCTCTTCGGCTATTTATCGGCGGTCAGGGCGGGGGGCTGGCTCGACCGCGGTCTCACCGTGCTCGCCCTGGTCGGGGTCTCGATGCCGGTCTTCTGGCTGGCCTCACTCCTCCTCTACTACTTCACCTACAAGATCGAAATCTTCCCCGCGAGCGGGTACGAACCGCTCTCGGATCCGGGGAAGTGGCTCAGTCACCTGATCCTGCCCTGGATCAGCCTCGCGGTCCTCTTCGCCGGCTTCTACAGCCGCGTCCTCCGTTCTTCGATGCTCGACGTGATGAACGAGGACTACGTGCGCACGGCGCGCGCCAAGGGGCTTTCCCAGCGCCGGGTGATGACCAAGCACGTGCTGCGCAACTCGCTGATCCCGGTGATCACCCTGTTCGGCCTCGACTTCGGCGTCTTGATCGGCGGCGGGGCGATCGTCACCGAGACGCTCTTCAACATCGAAGGCGTGGGCCTCTTCACCGCCGAAGCGCTGCAGACCCAGGACTTCCCCTCGATCATGACGGTGACGCTGTTCGGCGCCTTCTTCATCGTGCTCTTCAACATCCTGGTCGACATCGCCTATGCCTACCTCGATCCACGTATCCGCCTCGGGACGTCGACCGCGTGAGCGCCACTCCTGAATCCGCATCCGTGTCGGCGATCGTCGGCGGCGGCCCGCTGCTCGCGGTCGATGGCCTGCGGGTCGGCTTCGCCACCGAAGACGGCCGCGTACAGGCGGTCGACGGGGTCGACTTCCAGCTCGAACCGGGCGAAGTGTTGGCGATCGTCGGCGAGTCCGGCTCTGGCAAGAGCGTCACGGCGCAGACGATCATCGGCCTCACCCGCTCGCCCAACTCCCACATCGAGGGTTCGGTGCGGCTGAACGGCGAGGAGCTGACCACGCAGAGCGAATCGGAGCTGCAGAAGGTCCGCGGCTCGCAGATCGCGATGATCTTCCAGGATCCGATGACGTCGATGAATCCGGTCTTCACGGTCGGCAGCCAGATCATCGAGGCGATCCGGGCGCACGACACCTCGACCAGCAGGAAGGAGTCCCGCGCGCGGGCCATCGAGCTCCTGGAGGCCGTTGGCATCCCGGACGCCGCCGGGCGCGTGGACGCCTACCCGCACGAATTCTCCGGCGGGATGCGACAGCGAGCGATGATCGCGATGGGGTTGGCGCTCGAACCGAGCGTGCTGATCGCCGACGAGCCGACCACGGCGCTCGACGTGACGATCCAGGCGCAGATCCTCGACCTGATCCAGGACCTGAACAAGAGCCGCGGCCTCGCCACGATCCTGATCACCCACGACCTGGGCGTGGTGGCCGAAGTCGCCGACCGGGTGCTGGTCATGTACGGAGGAAAGGTGGTCGAGCGGGGGACGCTGGAGGACATCTTCTACGATCCCCAGCATCCGTATACCTGGGGACTCCTCGGTTCGCTGACCCGGATCGACCAGCCGCGCCCGCACCGGCTGCCGCAGATCAGCGGGGCGCCGCCGTCGCTGCTGAACCTGCCGCAGGGATGTGCCTTCCGGCCGCGCTGCCCGCACGAGTTCGCCAAGTGCAAGGAGGTCCCCGGGCTCGACGCGCGCCTGTCCGGCGACCCGAACCATCGCGACCGCTGCTGGCTCGAGCCCGACCAGAAGCGCAAGCTGCGCGAGGTCGAGCCGGGCCGGATCGGGCTCGAGGAGCCGACGTGAGCGACCTCGGCACGACCAGCACCGCGGGCGGCCCCCTGCTCGAGGTAACTGACCTGGTGAAGCACTTTCCGATCAAGAGCGGCCTGCTGATCGACCGCGAAGTCGACCAGGTGCGTGCCGTCGACGGGATCAGCTTCAGCGTCAACAAAGGTGAAACCCTCGGGCTCGTGGGGGAGTCGGGCTCCGGCAAGTCGACCGCCTGCCGGGCGGTCCTGCAACTACTGAAACCGACCTCGGGCTCGGTCAAGTTCGATGGGCAGGAGATCGCCGGCAAAGGCCGGCGCGAGCTGCGGCCGTTGCGGCGTGAGATGCAGATGATCTTCCAGGACCCCTACGCGTCGCTGAACCCGCGCAAGCGGATCGGTCAGATCGTCGGCGACCAGCTGAAGATCCAGAAGGTGGCGAGCGGCAAAGAGTTGCGCACCCGGGTCGAAGGGCTGCTCGAGCGGGTCGGCCTCTCGCCCGAGCACTACAACCGGTTCCCGCACGAATTCTCCGGCGGCCAGCGGCAGCGGATCGGGATCGCCCGGGCGCTCGCGCTCGGTCCCAAGTTGGTCTTCTGCGACGAGCCGGTCTCGGCGCTCGACGTCTCGATCCAGGCGCAGATCGTCAATCTGCTCGACGACCTGCAGGACGAAATGGGCCTCACCTACGTCTTCGTCGCCCATGACATCGGCGTCGTTCGTCACATCTCCGACCGGATCGCGGTGATGAACAAGGGCAAGATCGTCGAGACCGGCGACGCCGACCAGGTCTGCGAGAACCCGCGCGACGCCTACACGAAAAAACTGCTCGCGGCCGTGCCGATCGCGGACCCGCGCGAGAGCGCGGCCAGGCGCCGCGAACGCGCCACCGCCGGGTAGCCTGACGCGGTGGCCCTGCCGCTCTCGCCGCCGATCAAGCCGCAGCTCGCGCTGACCCGCAAAGCCCTGCCGACCGGCGAGGACTGGGCCTACGAGCCGAAGCTCGACGGCTTCCGCGCGATCATCTTCGTCGACGGAGGAGAGGCGTACGTCCAATCGCGGGCCGGCAAACCGCTGGCGCGGTACTTCCCGGAGCTCGAGTGGGCGCCGGGGCGCTGGGTGCTGGACGGAGAGCTGGTGATCCGCGGCGAAACCGGCGAGGTCGAATTCGACCTGCTGCAGCAGCGGATCCACCCGGCCGAGAGCCGGATCACGCTGCTGAGCAAGGAGATCCCGGCGACCTACATCGCCTTCGACCTGCTGGCCGAGGGGGACGAGTCCCTGCTCGACACGCCGCTGCGCGAGCGCCGCGAGCGGCTGGAGCGGATCGCCGGCGAGGCGGGTCTGGAGGTCACGCCGCTGACGCCCGATGAAGCGCAGGCAGAGAAGTGGCTGGCGTCGATCGAGGGCGTGATGGCGAAGCAGCTCGACGCGCCCTACATCCCCGGCAAACGCAAGGGGATGGCGAAGGTGAAGCGCGAGCGGACCATCGACTGCGTGGTGATGGGGTGGCGACCGGGCAAAGAGGAGGGCACGGTCGGCTCGCTGATCCTCGGCCTCTACGACGGCGACGAGCTGCGCACTGTCGGCCACATCTCCGGCTTCAGCGCCGCGGCGAAACGCAGCATGCGCGCGATGCTGGCGCCGCTCGAGACGGGGGAGAGCGGCAGCGCCGAGCCGAGCCGCTGGACCGGCGGCCGCGACCTCGAGTGGGTCGGCCTACGCCCCGAGCTGGTCATCGAGGTCGGCTACGACCACGCAGCCGCCGGCCGCATCCGCCACGGCGCCCGCTTCCACGCCTTCCGCAGCGACAAAGCTCCGCGCGACTGCAAATTCGATCAGCTCGACGAAGGCTCCTAGAACAGGGAGCTCTGCTTCGGCTCGGCCGGGGCTTTCGCGAAGGGCTGGGTTTTCCGGGCGCCCTCGATGTAGTTGCTGCGCATCCGTTGCTGGCCCCAGCCGCGGAGAGCGCGGGTCGTCTTCTTCCGGTCCTCCGGGCGCATGTAGGCGCGTTTGCCGTAGAGGCGTTCGTACTCGGGCACGAGGTCGGGACGTTTTTCGCGTAGCCAGCCGAAATAGACGTCCTTCACCTCGCCCCGCAGGTGTAGCGCCACGCCGCCGAGGAAGGTGGCGTCGGCTTCCTTCGCCCGCGCGATGATCGGCTCGACCTGCTCGGGGGTGTCGTTGATTCCCGGCATCAGCGGCGCGATCAGGATCCCCGACTGGATGCCCCGCCGCCGTAGCTCCGCAACCGCGTCGAGCCGCGCGCTCGGGCTCGGCGTGTGCGGCTCGGTCAGCCGCCAAGCCTTCTCATCGAGCGTCGGCACCGAGAGATTGACCGACACCCGCAGCCCCGCGTCCCGGAACCGTTCGAAGATCTCGATGTCCCGCATCACCAGCGGCGACTTGGTCAGCACCGACACCGGCGTCCCCGACGCCAACAGTGCCTCAAGGATCTCCGGCAGCATCCGGTACTTCGACTCACACCACTGATACGGATCCGTGTTCGTCCCCAGCGCGACCAGATCCCGCTTCCAACTCGGCCGCGCCACCTCCGCCCGCACCAGCTCCGGCACGTTGACCTTGACCACGATCTCCCGCTCGAAGTCCCGACCGGCATCTAAATCCAGATAACTGTGAGTGCTTCGAGCAAAGCAAAAAACACAGGCATGGGTGCAGCCCCGGTATGGGTTGATGGTCCAAGAGAAGCCGAAGCTTTCGCCGGGGACGTGGTTGAGGGCGGAGCGGGCGCGGACCTCGTGGAAGTTGATGCCCATCGCCTCGGGGGCGTCGAAGGTGCGGACGACGGTGCCGTCCCCGATGCCGGGGAGGCGCATGTCGTTCTCGACTCGTTGCTCATCCCACCTCATACGAACATATGTTCGCACAAAGCATCACCGAGGTCGATGATCCTGGCGGATATGGGCGCGGGCTAGGTGCTGGGGGCGGCCTCTTCGCGCTTGTAGGCGGTGAGTTGGGCCAGCGCCTGTGCGCGGGCTTTGCCGCGCAGCGGGGGCAGCAGGGCGACGAGGTTGCCTTTCGGGCCGAGTGCTTGGCTCGCCCATCGGCGGAAGTCGAAGTCGTCGACGTGGTCGGTGATCAGGCCGCCTCCGTCGAAGCTGAAGCGGGCCTGGACGTCGTTCTCGACCTTGCGGCCGGTGGAGAAGGTGTAGCGGGCGATCCAATGGGCGGTTCCGCTGCTCTCGTCGGCGTCGTGCTCGCGCAGATCGATCTCGAGATCGCGGGCGCGGCCAGTCAGCATCCGCCACATCGCGCCGATGTCGTCGCCTTCCAGATCGCCGAAGGCCGGGTCGCGGAAGTGGGCGCCCGGCGCGTAGCAGGCGGTCATCGCGGCGCCGTCGCGCTCGGCGAAGGCGGCATAGAGCCGCTCGATCGTCTCTTTATTGGTCAATGGAGTCATCGGCGCTCCAGCCTACGTCCCCATGGCGGCGGCGGCAACGCGCTCGCCGGGGAGCGCCGTCGGAGGTGGCTCGGGACGGGTGTCGTGCCGGCCGGGGCGGCAGTCCTAGTCGCGTCCTGGGCGTCTCATCGCGGTCCTGGCTGGCTGTGACCGCGATGAGACGCCCAGGCCGGAGGGTTCGTGAAACATCGTTGAGGAAGATGTCGGGAACTCCACACTTCCAGCGGCCTTCCGTCACATCGAGCGTTTTTCGGGCCTGGATCAGAGGCCCGAAAACGCGTTGTCGACTTTGACCCCCCTATAGCGTGGTCAAAGTCGACAACGCGGTCGTGCGTGTTGCCCAACACGCACGGAAACGTGGACTTCTCACGCTCTCCGTCACGACTTGCGAGTCCCGTGACGTTCTCGTGGGACTCCCGTGACGCGCCCGAGGCGCACGCCTCGAAGACTCCCGGCACTCCTGACATCCCCGGCCGTCTCGGCCACGGCCACAGCCAGCCAGGGCCGTGGCCGAGACGGCCCTCTCACCGACACCCCTCGCGTCCCTTGCCTGAGCGACTCCCTACGCCGGCGTCGGCCAACCCCGGCTCGCGCAATCAACCTCTAGACCCCGGCGGTCTGCTCTTCGAAGTGCTTGGAGAGCATCGTCACCTGGCCCTGGTAGTTCGAGCCGAGGTCGGCGCCGTAGAGGCGCTCGGCCGGGGACTCCATCCACTCGAGGCCCAGCTTGCAGACCGGCTGGCGGTGCTCGACCATGAAGGGGACGTCGCGGGCGCGCACCTCGAGCGCCGCGCGGCTGCCGGGCCCCGTGCCGGTCGGGTCGAAGCCGAAGCCGGGGTCGAAGAAGCCCGCGTAGTGGGTGCGCAGCTCCCCGGCCGTCGGGTCGTAGGCCATCATCTCGGCGGCGATCTGCGGCGGGATCGAGACGCCCTCTGCGGAGAGCAGTAGGTAGAAGATCTCCGGCTCGAGCACGATCTTGCCGCCGGACTCCGGGTAGACCGGATCCCAGTAGTCGCTCCAGCGGTAGGCGCGGATCTTGCCGAGGTCGACCGGGAGGCTGTTCTTCTTCGCCCGGTAGCCGACCACGCGATCGGCGGGGCCGGAGACGTCGAGGCTGAGGAAGAGGCCGTCGGAGACCGCCAGCTCGGCCTCGGGGACCGGGTCGGAGTCGAGGTAGAGGAGCGGCGACTCGCCCTGGAGCTCGCGGATCCGCGCGTCGCTCAGGCGGACGTCACCGCGGGCCAGGCGCAGCTGGTTCAGCGAGAGGCCGGTGCGCACCTGGACCGCGAAGGAGCGGGGCACGACCTCCAGGTAGAGCTTGCCCTCGTAGCCGTGGCGGATGTCGTCGAAGCGGTTGTGGCGGTCGGTGATGACCCGGGTGAAGACGTCGAGCCGGCCGGTCGAGCTCTTCGGGTTGGCGCGGGCGCGGACGTCCTGGGGGAGGGAGAGGCGCTCGATCAGCGGCACCAGGTAGGGGCGGTCGCGCTCCAGCACGGCGCCGTCGCGCAGGTCGACCTTCTGGAAGGCCAGGCCCTCGACCTTTTCCTCGACCGTCGAGTCGACATCGGGGAGGAAGGAGCAGCGCAGTGCCCAGGCCTCGTCGCCCAGCCGCAGGTCGATGCTGGCCGGCTGGATCGCCTCGGGGCGGATGCGGTACTCCCCGGAGCTGACCCACTCGCGCTCGATCGCCTCGGCCAGGGCCTGCGAAGGGAAGACGCCGCTCGCGCTCTGGGCCTCGCTCATCCAGCGGAGATTATTCGCCGCGCCCCCTCGGTGCCGAGGTGGGGGGCGAGGGCGAACTCCAGCACGTCGCCGATCAGCTTCGGCAGGTCCTCGGCCTCGCCGCCGACCACGCGCCGGCTGAGCAACGCGGCGATGCCACCGACCACCGCTTCGTCGGTCGCGACCGGGACCGGGGCGGAGCCGGGGGGGTCGGGCGCCCCCTCGCGCAGCAGCGGCACGAAGCTCTCGACCGCGGCCTGGTAGCGGTCGTAGATGCCGCGGCCGGCGCGCAGGCCCTCGGCGAGGACGATCGTCGCCAGCGGCGGCTCGCTCGCCAGCAGGGTCAGCAGCGAGGTGACTCCGGCCCGCACGCGCTCCGGCCACTCCGCCGTGGAGGTCGCGGCGCAGGCCTCGCCGGCGGTGGAGCGGATGCGATCGACCGCGTAGTCGTAGGCGGCGAAAAAGCAGTCATCCTTGCTGTCGAAGTGCTTGTAGAAGTCACTCTTCGACACCGCCGCCCGGCGGCCGATCATTGACACCGTGGTTTTTTGATAGCCGACCTCGGCCAGCGTGAGGATCAGCCCCGAGATCAGTCGCTCGCGCTGATTGCGCGCGACGAACTCAGGCGACAAGCCGTGACGGCCACGCGGCAGGCGATCCATCTGGTCGTCGGAGTGTGACATTGCGGAGTCACCTTCGCACCCACTCCCGACTCACCTTTTTCCTACATCGCGGTACGGAGAGATAACGAACTCCGTCAGCTCGGAAAGCAGGCCGGCCACATCGTCGACGGCGTCGCGACGGACTTCCCGCTGGACGATCCAGACCGTGCCGCCGACCAGTGCCTCCTCCAGCGTCGCGGGCCTGCCGGTGCCCTTCGGCGCCGCCTCGCGCAGTTGCTTGATGAAGCCTTCGAGCGCCGCCTCGTAGCGCGCCGCGGACTCCGGGCTGGCGGCGGGCGCCTCGATCAGGGAGAGCTTCGCCTCCGCCGGGTGGGCGGCGAGGAACTCGAGCACAGCTCGCAGGCCGGCTTCGACCCGCCCCTCCCAGTCCTCGCCGTCGACCGGCTCGCAGGCTTCCGCGACCAGGGCTTCCGCCTCGGCCACGGTCACGTCGAAGGCGGCGAGGAAAAGCTCCTCCTTGCCGGAGAAGTTGTCGTAGAGCGTTTTGCGCGCGACGTGGGCGCGGCGCACGACATCGGCGATCTTCGTCGCCTCATATCCCTGCTCGGCGCAGAGTTCCGCCATCGCGTCGATCATCCGCCGTCGCTTATGGGCGGCGATGAACTCTTGAGGTAGTTGGGGCCGAGTTGCGCTCACGAATGCTCCCGAAGTCGGTTGGGGAGCATGCTCACGATGATACCCAGTGTCAAGAATTTCATGCTCCGCTCAACATTTCTTATGGTACGGTGCAAAAACATCGCCCGTCTCATTTAGGAACGTGGAAAGTGTCGGCAACCGGACAGGGCCCGCGGCAGGGTCTAAACGACAGTTTCTTGGTCTCACCCGACCGAAATCAGATCAGTCGAGAGCTCCTGCTGACGGCGCTCGGGAACGACTGGCCCGCCGACCTGATCCAGGTCGCGGCCGAGATGCTGGCCGACAGCGAAAGCCGCTTCCCCTCCGGGCCGCGCCGCCTGCCCGGCGATCTGGTCCGGGCGATCCAGCGCGAGCGCCTGCTGGTCGGGATGCTCCGCGCGATCTCCGAGTTGGGCTACCGCTCGACCAACGTGCAGGACGTGATCGAACGGGCGGGTGTCTCGCGGCCGACCTTCTACGAGCACTTCTCCAACAAGGACGACTGTTTCCTCGCCGCCTTCGACACCTGCGCGGCGCGCCTTCGTGACCAGGTCGCCACGGCAGCGAACGAGGGCGGCGACATTTGGCGCGATCGGATCCGCAGCGCCTTCAACGCCCTCCTCGCCTTCGCCGCGGCCGAGCCGGAGGCGGCCCGGATGGTCATCGTCGAGGCCCGCGCCGCCACCCCCGACGCGGCCCTGCGCCGCGTCGCCCTGCTCGACTACTTCGCCACCTGCATCGACACCAAAGTCCGCGAGCTCCTCCCCGCCGGCACCACCCACTCCGCCGTCACCGCCTCCGCCGTCGTCGGCGGCATCGAATCGCTCCTCTACGCCCGCCTCAACAGAAACCAGATGGACGACCTCCCGGCCTTACTCCCCTCGCTCATGTACTTCGCCGTGCTGCCGTACGAAGGGCACTTGGCGGCGAGCGAGGAGCTGGGGTTGAAGACGACCTGAGGTAGGAAAGAGACGGCTGAAGGAGGCGGGTCTGTGGGGAGTGACGGATCGGTGGAGGGTTCGCGACGCGGGACGCACGCGAGTCCCACGAGAGAGTGACGAGACTCGCAAGTCGTGACGGAGAGCGTGGGAAGTCCACGCTTCCGTGCGTGTTGGGCAACAGTCAATTCAGCGCTACGTGGATTAGGGCCCCTATAGGGGGGTCAATGCATGCAGCGCGTTTTCGGGGCCTCTTTTTGGCCGTCAAAACCGATCCAGAGCGCGCGGAAGAGTGACGTTCCCGGCATCTTCGTCACCGAATGCAGTCAGGTGTGGCATCTCTCGCACGGACCTCAGACGCAAGTCCGACTTCGTGCCGTCCCTGTGCCCGATGTTTCACGAACCCCTCACGTCCTGGGCGTCTCATGGCGGCCACAGCCTGCCAGGGTCGCCATGAGACGCCCAGGACGCAACTCGGACGGCCGCAATCGCCGGAACAATGCCGTCCGTCGCTACCCCAGGGCGCTGCGCACCGCCGGCGCTACCTCGGTGCCGAAGAGCTCGATCGAGCGCATGATGTCGGCGTGGGGGAGGGTGCCGACGCTGAACTGGATGAGGAAGCGGTCGTGGTTGAAGATCGCGTGTTGGTGGAGGATCTTTTCGGTGACCTCGGTGGGGGAGCCGACGAGGTTGGCGCCCTCGGGGCGGCGGCTGGCTTCGAAGGCGGCTCGGGTCATCGGCTGCCAGCCGCGCTCGCGGCCGATGCGGTCCATCATCCGGGCGAAGGCCGGGTAGGCGGTGTCGGCGGCGGCCTGTGAGGTGGGGGCGAGGAAGCCGTGGGAGTTGATGCTGAGGGCGGGGCGGGGAGCGCCCGCCTCGGCCGCGGCGGCGGCATGGAGCTCGGCGAAGGGCTTGAAGCGGGCCGGTTCGCCGCCGATGATCGCCAGCGCCATCGGCAGGCCGAGGCGACCGGTGCGGATTGCCGACTCCGGTGAGCCGCCGACGGCGACCCAGACCGGCAGCGGGTCCTGGAGGGGGCGCGGATAGACGCCGCGGCGGTCGATCGACGGACGCAGGCGCCCGTCCCAGGTGACCTCGGTCGACGCGCGCACCGCCAGCAGTAGTTCCAGCTTCTCGGCGAAGAGCTCGTCGTAGTCGTCAAGGTCGAAGCCGAAGAGGGGGAAGGACTCGATGAAGGAGCCGCGGCCGGCCATGATCTCGGCGCGGCCGCCGGAGAGGAGGTCGAGCGTGGCGAAGTCCTGGAAGACGCGGACCGGGTCGTCGGAGCTGATCACCGAGACGGCGCTGGTGAGGCGGATGCGCTCGGTGCGCTCGGCCGCCGCGGCGAGGGCCACGGCCGGGGCCGAGACGGCGAAGTCGGGACGGTGGTGCTCGCCGACGCCGAAGACGTCGAGGCCGACCTGGTCGGCGAGCTCGATCTCCTCGATCAGGTCGCGGAGGCGCCGGTCGGCGCCGACGACCGGCCCGCCCTCGACCTCGGGGGTCAGCTCCGCGAAGGTGTAGACGCCAAGTTCCATCAGTAGGTGAGAATGCCGGCCATGGTCGGCGAACGGATCGAGGAGGGGTTCGCCGCGCTCACCCTCGAAGGCAAGGAGCTCGAGGCCGTCTTCGTGCCGGAGGCGGGGATGATCTGCTGCTCGCTGCGCCACCGCGGGGAGGAGCTGCTCGGGCAGCGCAACGGGCTGCGCGCCTACGTCGACCACTACTCGACGATGGGCATCCCCTTCCTGCACCCGTGGGCGAACCGCCTCGGCGCCGATCGCTTCGAGATCGACGGGCGCCAGGTCGACCTCACCCTGCCGGACCTGCCACTGAAGCGCGACGGGAACGGGCTGCCGATGCACGGGCTGCTCTCGGCGGCACCGGGTTGGCGGGTCGGGCGGCATGGGGAGCTGGACGAGGGTGGCATGCTCGCCGCGAGCTTCGACTTCGGTGCCTACCCGCACCTGCTGGAAGCGTTCCCCTTCCCGCACCTGGTGGAGATCGAAGCCACGCTGGTCGAGGGCTCACTGGAGATCGCGACCAGCGTCACCGCCACCGGCGACGTGGCGGTGCCGATCGCCTTCGGCTTCCATCCCTACCTGCGGCTGCCGGGCGTGCCGCGCGCCGACTGGATCCTCGAGGCGCCGGTCGGAGAGCGCATCCTCCTCGATGACCGCGGCCTGCCGACCGGCGAGCGGGAAGCGACCGCGATCGAGCCCGGCCCGCTCGGCGATCGCACTTATGACGACGCATTCCTCGCGCCTCCGCCCGGCACCGCCTTCTCCCTGATCGGCCCGGACCGGCGGCTTGAGCTCCGCATGGACAGCGGCTACCCGTTCACCCAGATCTTCGCCCCGGCCGACACCGACGCGGTCGCGATCGAGCCGATGACCGCGCCGACCAACGCCCTCCTCGCGGGGGGCCCCGAGCTGACCTTCGTCCCGCCCGGTGAGACGTTCAACGCGGCGTTCTCGATCCACGTCTCCCAGCGCTGAGTAGACCCGACCGGGGGGTTCCTGAGCATTCAGAGGACGCAATTTGTGGGTTTTGACACGCCGGCCTACTGGACGCTCTTGAATTTGTACGGAGGGAGGAACGAGACTGGGTCTCGGGGTGGCAGAGTCCCGTCCGCGGGAGGGGGTGTCGCCGTTCCGCCATCGATCTCGTCGAAAGGAAGCGCGTTGTCTCGTTGCAAGCCGGCTCTTCTCGTATTGGTCGCCACCTTCCTTTTCGCGCTGCCCGCGGTCGCCAACGCCGCGACGCTCGCGGTCGACGACGATGGCGTCCAGTGCCCGGCGGCGCAGTTCAGGACGATCCAGGCGGCAGTGGACGCGGCGGCTCCCGGTGACACCGTCGCCGTCTGTCCCGGCACCTACGTCGAAGGCAGCGGCGAGGTCGGCACCAACGCGCTGACGATCACCAAGAGTGTGGCGATCAAGGGCGCGGGCGCCGACCTGGTCTCGATCCAGCCGGCCCGCAGCACCCCGACCGGCGGCCAGATCGCCGAGCCGGCGATGGACATCCGCGATCGCAAAGGGGACATCGTCCTCGCCGCGGGCACGACCGGCGCGCCGATCGACGTCGCGATCTCCGGCGTCACCGTCGACGGCAACGGCGTCTTCGCCAAGGCCGGGATCGTCTACCTCGACGCCGAAGGCGAACTGGTGCGCGACCGCGTCACCGGCATCGCCACGTCGATCTCCAACACCGCCTACCAACTCCTCGGCGGCTACCGCTCGAACGAATACGGCTACGGCATCGCCCAGGTGACCGCGGCCCACGAAGCGACCGGGCAGGCACCGCGCCCGCTCGTCATCGACCACACCCGCGTCGACTCCTACAACAAGCTCGGCATCCTGATCGACGGCGGCACCGGCGCCGGCCTGCCGGTCGTCCCCTCCGGGATCGTCAACGAAGGGCGCCTCGAGGCCGACCAGGTGGTCGGGCGGGTCGAGTGCCTGCCGTTCAACACGCCGAAACCGCCGCCCTACGTGCTCGGCGGCGCGGGCGCGACCCCGGCCAACGAACTCCCCGGTAACTGCAGCCTGGTGAAACCGACGACGGTCGGGCCGACCTACGGCCAGGACGGGGTCCGGGTCGCGGGCGGCGCCACCGTCGACATCAACGACTCGACGATCTCCCAGAACCTCGTCAACGGGGAAGCGTCGCCGGTCTACTCGTTCGTCGAAGAAAAAACCGTGGAAGGGAAACGGGTCAAGGTCACGGTCCTGGAAAAAACGAACAACGCGAACCTGACGATGGCCGCGGGCGTGCGCCTGCTCGGCGCCGGCGCCTCGACGATCACCAACAGCAACGTCACCGACAACGGCTATGGCGTCCTCAACCTGAACGGGGCGGGCACCGCGCCGGCCACCGCCACCCCGGTGTCCGCGCTGAACGACTGGTGGGGCCTCTGGACCGAAGCGAAAGGCAACACCGGCCCGGCGGTCTCGCCGACCGAAAACCCCTTCGCTCAGGAAAATCCGGTGAACGGGACGGCGAACGCCGAAGGCTCCGACGCGGTCCACTTCAAACCGTTCCGGAACGGCAGCGAGTCCGACTCCGACGCCGGCGAGTGGCCGGTGATCTACGCGCCGCTGCCGGTGGACGACGCGCCGCCGACGATCTCCCTGGCGACCGACAAGCACGACTACGACCGCGGCCAGACCGTGCAGCTGACCGCGACCGCGAGCGACGACTTCGGCGTCACCTCGATCACCTTCTACGACGGCACCACCCCGATCGGCACGGTGACCCCGCCCGCCGCGACGGCGACGCTGGCGATCCCGGCCGACGCCGCCTGCACGACCAGCACGCTGAGCGCGGTCGCCACCGACTTCCTCGGCCAGACCGGCAGCGGCTCGACCGAGATCGCGGTGACCGGGCCGAACGGCTGCAAGGCGACCGAACCGCCGCCACCGCCGACCCCCCCGAAGCCGCCGACCGTCGCCCTGACGGCGCCGAAGTCGATCGGCGCGAAAGGCGCGACGGTCAGCGCCACCGCGGCAGCCGACACCGGTGCCGGGGCGAGCGTCGCCAAGGTCGAGTTCTTCCTCGGCAACACCTCGCTCTGCGCCGACGACACCGCTCCCTACACCTGCAAGCTGATGCCGGACGGCTCCCAGGTCGGCGCCCAGACGCTACGGGCCGTGGTCACCGACTCCAAGGGTCAGACCGCGACCGACAAGGCCGGGGTGACGATCGAAAAGTTCGCCGTCGCCGGCTTCCCGATCAAGGTCAAGGCGGCGCGGGTGAAGAAGCCGAAGCCGCGGCTGCTGCGAACGCTCTCGGGGAAGCTGAAGCTGCCCGCGCGGGTCACCTCCGCCGAGGGCTGCACGAGCGGCACGGTCACCGTCACCGTCACCCGCGGGGGCAGCAAAGTGCTGCCGCCGACCCAGGTCTCCCTACATAAGGACTGCAGCTGGAAACTGCGCTTCACCGCGACGCCCGTCGCCCGATCGAAATTCATCGCAACTGCGAAGTTCGGAGGAAACGCCGTGCTGAAACCCGCCTCGTCCGTCCGGAGGTTCCACTGATGCGGCGGGCTCGGAAAGCACGGCGCGCACTTCTCGGGGCGCTGCTGGCGGCGGTCGCGACGGCGGCGCTCGGGCTCCCCGGTGCGGCCTCGGCGGCGGTCGACCCGCTCGGCTGCACGCCGACGCTCCAGTACGACCCCTCGATTCCGACCTTCACCCAGTTCGCCACCGAACACGGCTACAAATACACCTCGCTCGGCGGCTTCGACACCGGTACGACGGACCGCCACGTCACGGCCCAGCTCTACGCCTACGAGGAAGCGATCGCCAAAGCGACCGAAAACAACCGGCGGGTGCGGGTGCTGGTCCGCAACATCGGCCCGACCTTCGAGGGGCGCACCTTCCAGTACTCGGTCGTCGGCACCCCCGAACACATCGCCGACCTCGAATCCGACGCCGCTTTCTGGCGCGGCGTGCGCGGTGGCTCGATCTCGACCGATGAAGCGCTGGCCAAGGTCCGTGCCGCGAACCCGCCCGCCGCGTTCGGCTGGATCACCGAGACCCCGCACGGCAACGAGCCCGCCGGCGGTGAGGCCTCGATGCGGATGCTGTATGAGTTCGCCGCCCGCGAGGACTGCGCCAACGCCCGCCGCCTGCAGACGATGGACTTCTTCATCGACCCGGCCCGCAACCCCGACGGTCGCGACAACAACACCCGCACGACCGCCTACGCCTTCGACCCCAACCGCGACCTGATGTACCAGACGCAGGACGTCAACCAGGCACCGCTGGAAACGATCTTCCAGTACCCGGCCCTCTTCTTCATCGACGCTCACCAGCAGTCGACGGGGTACTTCTTCCCGCCCAACGAGGACCCGGTCCACCATGAGATCTCCCACTTCTCGCTCGACCTGATCCAGGAAGTGATCGGGCCGGCCCTGCAGTCGCGCTTCAACGACCAGAGCCTCCAGTACCGCAACTACAACGACTACGACCTCTTCACGCCGGAGTACGGGGACTCGGTGCCCTCGCTGATCCTCGGCGGCGCCGGCATGACCTACGAGAAGGGCAGCAGCGAGAACTACGGCAAGCAGGTCTACGACCACTACCTGGCGATGGACGAGACCTCGAACGTGGTCTCCAAAGACGCCAAGCAGCTGACCGAAGGCTGGGTTAAGCAGTGGAGCGAAGCCGCTCAGCAGGGTGCCAACTGCGAATTGCAGAAGAACGAGTTGGTCAGCCCGCTGCACGAATCGATCACCCAGCAGCCCGAAATCTCGATCTGCGGCTACTACTTCAAACCGGGCCTCCACTCCGGTGACACCGCGCACATCCTGAAGCTGCTGCAGAACCGCGAAGTGAAGGTCTACCGGCTCACCCAGGCGGTCCAGGTGGCGGGCGCGCACCCGTGGGGGAGGGGGCTCGGCAACAAAGCGACCGAAAGCGAAACGCTGCCCGCCGGGACGCTCTACATCCCGACCTCGCAGACGATGAAGCACTGGATCGACGCGACGCTCGAGGAGAACCCCTACATCCCGTACCCGTACTACTACGACGTGGTCGACTGGGCGTTCTCGCAGCTCTCCGACGCGGCGGGCAACGGCCAGTTGCAGGCGCCGCTGCCGGCCGGGACGGCGATGGAAGAGGTCGGCGCGAGCGGCCCGGGCCTCGGCAAGGTCGAAGGCTTCGCCGATCCCGTCTACGCCTTCGCCACCGACTCCGCCGAAGGCCTCGGCCTGGCGACCGAACTGCTCGCCAAGGGCGCGACGGTCTATCGCTCCGGCGCCGCCTTCGAGCACGGAGGGATCCATTTTCCGACCGGCACCGCGTTCGTCGACGCCTCCTCGCTCGGCGGCCTCGACCTGGCGGCGATGGCGAAGAACCGGGAAACGCCGGTCTACGGCATGGACGGCTACCCGACCGCGCACTACCAGCTGCCGATGCCGAAAATCGCCCTCTACGCGGGCGCGACGGTGCCGACCAACCTGATCTTCCCGGGCACCGGGAACGGCCACTGCACCTCCTCGGCCTTCTGCGAGATGCTCTTCACGTTGGCCAAAGAGGACGGCATCCCGGTCAGCGCGATCAGCGGTCTGATCCGCCCGGTGACCACCGAACAGCTCTCGAGCGGCATCCTCAAAGAAGCCGTCAAAAAAGGGAACTTCACCGCGCTGGTCTCGGCCAACACCGAAATCCCGGCGACCGGCACGCCGACCACGGCCGCCAAAGCGCTGCAGGAATTCGTCAACGAAGGCGGCAACTACGTCGGCTACGGACAGAGCGCGGCGACGAGCCTGCGCAACGCCGGGCTGACGACGCTGAACACGGCCGACACCAGCGAATGGCTCACCCACTGCCCCGACGATCCGAACCCGGAAGAAAAAGAAGACGAACTGACCACGCCGGGGACCACCTTCAGCGCCGAATTCGACACCGACGACCCGGTCGCCTGGGGCTTCGACGAAGGCGGCTACATCTTCCGCGACTCATCGAGCACGAAAACCGACCCGATCTTCGATGAAACCACGCTGGCCGGCGGGGGCGCGATCCCGGCGGCGACCGCGGCGGCGTCCTACGCAAAAAATCTGCAGGCCTACGGTTACTCGTGCCTGGCGCTTGACCCCGGGCACCTTCCGGGCCGCCCCTACGTGGTCGACCAACCCTTCGGCTCCGGCCACGCGACCGTGATCGGCTCGGACCCCTACTTCCGGGCCTGGAACTCGGGGGCGCAGCGGCTGGTCATGAACGCGATCCTCTACCCGACCGGGGCGGCGATCCCGGCGAGCGCCGCCCCTGGCACCCACTCGACCGGGCCCGCTGATCCGGCGGTTCCGCAGGCCAGGCTGGCGAAGGTCGCCTCACGGCCGGCGATCTCAAACCCGGCGCCGAACTCCGACGTGGTGGTCACGGTGAAGAAGTCGAAGCTGGCGACGCTGAAGCGGATCGTCCGCAAGTCGGCCCTGCCCGGCAAGGTCGCGAAGCGGGTGCGCTGGGAGAAGAGCGGCGAGGGCAAGGTGTCCCTGCGGATCGTCGGCGCCTCGACCTTCTCGCGGAACGAGCCTGGCGACCCGAGCACGAAGGGCGCCGAACTCTGGATCTACAACGATCTCGAGCTGCGCCCGACCTGGGCATGGCGGATCATCAAGGGCATCGTCGGCGCCCGCCTCCACACCTACCAACACCAGATCTAGTTGAGGCGGGCCGCCGCACTTCTGCTCGCGCTGTCGTTGCTGGTCGTCGCCACCGCGACGGCCGCGACGACGGCGAGCGCGCCGCGGTTCGAGTCCTGCGTCGGCTCCGGCGGGGGGTGCGCGAAGGCGCCCGCCGGGACGCTCGGCGGCGTGGCCGCGCTCGCGGTCGCCCCTGACGGGCGCCACCTCTACGCGGCCGGGTTCCGCAGCGACGCGGTGAGCGCCTTCGCGATCGGCGCGGATGGGCGGCTGGGCTTCGACGGCTGCGTCGCCGACGGAGGGGCGGGCGTGAGCGGCTGCGCGACCGCGCCCGAGGGGACGCTCGAATCGCCGGCGGGCCTCGCGGCCGGGCGCGGAGCGCTCTACGTGGCGAGCCAGGGTTCAGACGCGGTGACGGCCCTGCGTCTGCGCGGCGGTGGCCACCCGACCTTCCGCGACTGCGTCGCCATGGCGGAGGAAGGGTGCGCGACGAGCGGCGCCGCGGCGCTCCGCGGGCCGACGGCGCTCGCACTCGGGCCGGGCGGTCGCGATCTCTACGTCGCCTCCGCCGACGGTGCCTCGGTGACCCGCCTGCGCACCGGAGGAGCGAAGCTCCGCGCCGCGGGCTGCCTCGCCTACGCGGGAGCGTTCGGATGCGGCCGCGTCCGCAAGAACTCGCTGTCGGGCGCCGACGCGATCGCCGTCGCCCCCAACGGGCGTGCCGCCTACGCCGTCGCCTTCAACAGCGCGGCGGTGACCGAACTGGCCCGCACGCGCTCCGGGTCGCTCACCTATCGCGGCTGCGTCGGCGACCGCGGCCCCGCCGACTGCCGACCGCTGCCGCGCGGCACGCTCGCCGGTGCCGCCGGGGTCGCCGTCGCCCCGCACGGCCACGACCTCTACGTGGCGTCCCAGGTCGGAACCGTCACCCACTTCGCCGTCACCGCCGGCGGCAGACTGGCCTTCGCCGGATGCATCGGCGACGGCGGGCTCGCGGGTTGCGTGGGGGCGCCGCGGCACCTCCTCTCCGGCGCGACCGGCATCGCCGTCGCCCCCGACGGGCGCAACCTCTACGTCGCCGCGAAAGGGTCCGACGCGATCGTCGAGCTCTCCACCGCCGGCCCCGCGCCGAAGATCCTCGGCTGCGTCCGCGGCGGTGGCGGCCAGGGCTGCGCATCGGCCCCCGCCCCCTCGCTGCGGGGTGCCTACGGGCTCGCCGTCGCGCCGAGCGGCCGTGCCCTCTTCGCGAGTGCGAGCGGGGGTGGCTCGGTCAGCTCGTTCAGCCTGCGCTGAGGCTCAGCGGGGGCGTCTCGCCGCGAAGCGAGGCGCGCGTCCAGGCGAGCACCTCGGCGGCGACCTCGTCGAGGTCGAGGTGGGAGGTGTCGATCGTGGTCACGTTCCAGCCGGGGTCGCCTGCGCGGCGCTCGATCCAGCGCTCCCACCGCATCTCCTCCCAGCCGTTGGTGATGAGCACCTCGGGCACGTGGGACGGATCCTCGGCGTGGCCGCGCATCCAGGCGGCGAAGGCGACGTGGTCGGGGAAAAGGGCCTCGGGGTCGCCGCGGCCGCGCAGGCGCGCTTCCTGCGCCTCGGGGTCGGCGTGCAGGAGGCAGGCGCGGATCCCGTCGAGCCGGTCGGCGGAAGGGGACGCGAGGACCTCGCCGGGAGCGACCGGGTCACCCGACAGCAGCAGGTGCCGCCCATCGGCCTGATACTCGAGTGCCAGCCGGACCACCGCCTCGGTCGATTCCTGGCGCCAGGCAAGGGTCGGCCAGGGCGGGATCGGGACGACCTCACCGAGCTCGACACAGACCACCTCCGGCGCGAGCTCCGCCGCGATCGCCGCCCGCGCGCTCGACTTGCCCGCCCCCGAGGCGCCGGTGATCAGCAGGAACACGACCGAAGCCTACGTCGGGCGGCGACAATAGGAAGATGACCCTGCGGCTGTTCGATGGCACGACGATCGGTGACATCGGCCGGCCCCCGCAGGGCATGCGGCACCGCGTCCTCTTCGGCGTCGAGGAGTCCTCGGGGCGCGAGGTCGCGGCGAAGATCGAGCTGATCCCGGGGGCGTTGGAGAACGAACGCCGGGCGCTGCGGTGGATGACCGCGCAACGAAGTCCGGCGCCGCGGCTGCTGGCGGCCGGGCCGTTGGAGGACTCGGGCGAGCACCCCGGCGCCCTCTGCCTGGTGACCGAGCGGGTCGCCGGTACCGCGCCGACCTCGACCGACGGCTGGGCGCGGCTGGGCGGAGCGCTCGCGCGATTGGCGCGGGTGCCGTGGGAGGGGAGTGGCCTCCCGGTGCTCGACCACGAGGAGCTCCTGGGTCTGCACGAACGCCGTGTCCGGGAGGTCGGCGAGGCGCTCGGACGCGACCTCGGTGCCGCGCTTCCCACGGTCCCGGCCGACTACGCCGATTCGCCGCTGACGCTGACCCACGGCGATCCGGGACCGGGGAACTTCCTCGACGACGGCGGCGCCGGGACGATCATCGACTGGGAGGACGCCGTCGTCGCCCCGCGCGGCATCGACCTCGGGCGGGCGCGATTCATCGCGCTGCTCGGCGGCGGGCCGGAGGGCTATGTCGTCGAGGAACAAGAGGCGCGGTCCCGCGCCGTCGCCGCGGGTTTCCGCGCCGAGGCGGACGGTGCGGCGCCCGACGACGACGAGCTCACCTGGTGGCTCGCCGTCGCCGGAGTCCAGTTCGCGCACCGGCGCCTCGAGCGCGCCGGCGAGTCAGGCGTCCCGCCCTGGCTCGATGCGGTCACCCTGCTTGAGGCGTGCGTCCCCGGTAGATGACGGTCCCGATCGAGAGCGCCGCGAGGACGGCGACCGCGATCAGGATCGGCAGGACGGGCGAGGACCCGCCACCACTGCTCTCGGAGGAATGGACCTCGGTCGGCCTCTTTTCCGCCTGCGTCGGCCCAGTGCTTTCGGCGCTCCGGGACCGGGCGACTGGCTTCGGCGACGGGCCTTCCTTGAGATCGCCGCCGCCTCCGGGCGGATGGCCACCGCCTCCAGGCGTCGCCGCCTGGGCTTCATGGCCTTCCTGTGATTCGGGTTCGCCTGCCGGCGTGGTGGGCGCTTCTTTGCCGGTCTTCGGCTTGGGCCCGGGCTGACCCTTGGGCGGTGCCGTGCCCTTCGGGGCCACTTCCACGGGTTCGTTCTTCAGGTTCGGGTTGCCTGGGTCGTAGACCTTTTCGCTGCTCGTTTCCGCGTGGGCGCTCATCGGCGCCGCCAGCATGAGCAGGAGCAATGCCGCGTACAGCCATCGGTTCATCGATCTCATCTCTGGTCCGGTTTCTGTTGAGGTGAGCGTTTCTCCTCACAACCGCACGGAGACGCCAACGTTTCGGTACGCGATCATCGAGAGCGGGGGCTCGGCTACGGTTCCGCGCGTGAACCTGCAACGGAGCATCGCTGCCGGGTCGGGCGAGTTCCTGCTCTTCGCGGTGACGCCGCCACGACTGACGACGAGTGGGGAGGAGGCCGCGGAGATCGCCCGGGTCACCCTGGAGCGGCTGCGGCCGCTCGCGCTCGACGGCCTCGTCCTCTACGACATCGACGACGAGAGCGACCGCAATCCCGACGAGCGCCCCTTCCCGTTCCTGCCGACGATGGACCCCGCCGATTATCTCGCCCGCGATCTCCGCGGCCTGGGGGTCCCGGCGATCGTCTACCGCGCGGTGGGCAAGTACCCCGAGGACGGTCTGCGCTCCTGGCTGGAGGAGCAGGATCCGTCCCAGGCGCTCACCGTGTTCGTCGGGTCCTCCTCGCGCGAGAAGGCGGTCCACACCTCGCTCGCCCGCGCCTACGAGCTGCGCGCCGAGGCGCGCCCGGACCTACCGCTCGGCGGGGTCGCGATCGCCGAGCGCCACGCGCGCCAGGGTGACGAGCACCTGCGGCTGATCGCCAAGCAGGAAGCGGGCTGCTCCTTCTTCATCACCCAGATCGTCTACGACGTCAACGCGGCGAAGGACCTGATCTCCGACTACCACCACGAGTGCGCCCGGCAGAACCTCGCCCCGGCGCCGCTCGTCCTCAGCTTCTCGGTCTGCGGCTCCCTCAAGACCCTCGAATTCCTCCAGTGGCTCGGCGTCACCGTTCCCCGCTGGATCGAGAACGAGCTGCGCCACGCCGACGACACCCTCGACGCCTCCTACGAACAAGCGGTAGCGACGGCCGTCGACCTGATCGCCTTCTGCCGCCGCCTCGGCGTCCCCTTCGGCCTCAACGTCGAGAGCGTCTCGATCCGCAAGGTCGAGATCGAGGCCTCCGTGCGCCTCGCCTCACGGCTGGCGTCGGAGCTGCGCCGGGACGAACCGCGGTGAGTCGGCTGGTTGCTACCCCGGGTTTCAGTCGAAGGCCAGGGAGAGGTTCTCCCGACCTTTGACGCCGAGCTTCGCGTAGGTGCTCGAGAGGTGCATCTCGACCGTCTTCAGGGTGACGAAGAGGTGCTCGGAGATCTCACGGTTCTTCATCCCCGAGGCTGCCAGGCGGGCGACGCGGATCTCGGCCGGGGAGAGGCTGGCGAGGCCGCTCAGCGCGGCGCGCCGCGGCCGGCCCCCGGTCGCGACCAGGGCGTCGCGCGCGGCGCGGGCGGTGGCGACGGCGCCGAGGCGGTCGGCGAGGTCGAGGGCCAGGCGGAGCGGCTCGCGGGCGCGCTCCGCGTCTCCGGCGCGGGCGAGGGATACGCCGGTCTGTAGGAGGACGGCGGCCTCGTCGAGTTGAAACGGGCTCTGCGCGGCCTCCTCGCGTGCCTCCTCGAGCAGCGCCCCGGCAGCCTTCGGATCGGCGAGGAGGGCGCGGGCGCGGCGGGCGCGCACGCGCGTGCTCACGGTGTCGAGCGAGGCCGCCGCCCGCTCCAGCTCTTCGGTGTGCTCCCGCGCCGCCTCTTCGCGGCCGGCCGCCAGCGCCGCCGGCACGGCGGCTACCCGCCAGCCGTTGAACACCGGGTTGTGGATCCCGAGACCGGCGAGGACGGTGCCCGCCGCCTCGAGCTGGGAGAGGGCCGCGACCGGGCGCTCGCGGGCCAGCTCGGCACGACCTTCGACGTGACGGACGGTCGCCAGGTACTCGGCGGTCGGGGTCTCGAGGGAGCCGGCGCGGGCCAGCGCGAGGGCCTCGTCCGGTTGGTCCCGCTCGACCAGGATGTGGGCGAGGCAGAGCGACTCCGCCTGCAGGGTGAAGGTGGCCTCGTCGAGCTCCGGGCCGATCGCCGCGGCCGCCGTCCGCGCCTCGACCGCCGCCGCGTGCGCCTCGTGGATGCGACCGAGCCGGTAGAGCAGCCAGCCTTCCATCACCAGGTGGTAGACGACCGCCCTGCGGTCGCCGTGCCAGCGTGCCGCCGCCAGCGCCCGGACGACGAACTCGAGCGCCTCCGTCGTCCCGTCGGCGGCGTCGAGCGCCAGGACCGCCCAGCCGAGCGAGAGATCCTCGTCCACCGGGCGCGCGGGGTCGACGGTCTCCAGCCGCCGTCGCAACGCCTCTCTCGCCGATCGCGGAGGACGGCAGGCGAGGATGTCTTCGACCGCGGCCATCGCGAGCAGCGGCCCGTCGTCCAGCTCGCCTCCGAGCCAGGCCGACCGCGTCTCGGTGACGAGCTCGCCGATCGAGTGCCGGGCGTCGCCGTCCATCAAGCTCAGCGCCAGGAGGTCGGCGGCGGCGGCTTCGCGTGCCTCCCGGTCGGCCCCGGCCAGGCCGACCGCCGCGGTCAGGGTCCGGACGGAGTCCTCGTAGCGGCCGGCGAAGTGCTCGGCCCGACCGAGGGTGATCGTCAGCTCCTCGCGAACGGGCCCGGCATGGTCGGAGCGCAGGCCCCGGCTCAGTGCCTGGGTCGCCTCGTCCCATCGCCCGGCCGTCCCCAGCGCGCCCGCCAGCTCCAGTGCCAGCCGCGGCTCGGCCTCCGAGTCGGGATCCTCGGCAAGGGCGCGCTCGAGGTAGGTGCACGCGGTCTCGGGAGCCCCCCGGCGCGAGGCCCCGCGCGCCGCCTCGGCCAGCGTCGCCGCCCGCTCGGCCCGCCCGGCCGGGATCGTCATCAGCAGATGGGGTGCGAGGGTCTCCGGACCGGCTCCCCGCCGCTCCAGGAGGAGCGCTGCACGGTCATGCCACTCGGCCAGCTCCGCCTGCTCGCAGCCGGCTCGCACCGCCCCCGCGTGGACATCGTGGCTGAAGCGGAGCGGCTCGTCCGCGGCGAAGATGCCGGCCGCACGCAGGCCGTCCGCGAGTCGGACCGCCTCGGTCGGCTCGAGCCCGGCCAGCGTCGCGGCGAGCTCGGGCGGTGCCTGCTCCAGCACCTCGACCGCCAGGGCGAGCTCGCGGGCGCCCGGCCCGAGCTGCGTCAGAGTCGCCTCCAGCCGTCGGCGTACCCCGTCCGGTGCGGTGTCGATGACGGTGGTGGCTGCCGCCGCGGTCGGCGACACGGATCCCTCGGCGAGTGCGTCGAGCAGCTCGGAGACCAACAGCGGACTGCCGCCGGACGCGCGGTGACAGGTCTCCGCGAAGCCGCGCTCCGACGGACCGAGCCGGGCCTCGACCAAGGCCTCGACCGCGGCCGCGCTGAGCGGTCGCGGGGTGAGGACCACCGGCAGCAGGGCGCGCAGCTGGCGTAGCTCCTCGGCCCCCTCGGCGCCCGGGGGACGGGTGGCGAGGATCAGTGCCACCGGCAGTCCCTCGAGCCGGCGGGCGAGGTACTCGAGGAAGCGAAGCGAGGAGCGGTCGGCGAGGTGAGCGTTGTCGATGAGCAGGGCCAGCCCGCCGCGCCCGGTCAGGTTCACGGTCAGCCAGTAGAGGGCGTGGACCGATTGATCGGGCCCGCCCGGTTTCTCTCCGTCACCACTGTCGGGCTCGATCACGGTGGCGCTCGGCGCCGCCATCCCGGCGAGGGCGGCGGACCGCTCCTCGGCACCGAGCTCGGCGAGTGCGCGGTCGAAGAGCTGGCGGACGACGCCGAACGGGACGCTCGCGTCGAGCGCCGAGCCCGACGCGCGCAGCACCGTCAGCCCGCGTCCGCGCGCGGTCCGCGCGGTCCAGTCGAGCAGGGTGCTCTTGCCGGCGCCGGCGGGGCCCTCGATCAGGACCGCGGCACCCGCGGCGCTCTCCGCCCCTTCGAGGGCGCCACTCAGCGCGGTCTGCTCTCGATCGCGCTCGAGCAGCTCGGTATCTCGCGTCGGCTCGGTGTCCGGTCCCGCCATCGCAACGGGAAATCTAGCTCCACAGGCGGATTCAGGCGTGGCCGAAAAGTCCAGGGTAGGTCCCAGGGTTTACCGAGCCGGCGCGCCGTCCTAGCCTCGCACCGGCACGATCCCGGACCGCGAAGAGAGGAAGTGACGAATGACCAGCCAGACGATCAACCAGTTGATGGATCAGGTCGACCGGATCGAGCGGCAGGTGGTGCTGATCTCGGCGAAGCTCGAGATCCCGTTCGATATCGGGCGCGGCGGCGCCCTCCCCGAGGAGGCGCTGGCCTTGGCACAGGCCGGTGATCGGCGGGGGGCGATCGCGAGATACCGCGAGCTCACCGGCGGCAGCCTCGAGGAAGCGACGGCCGCGATCGAAGAGGCGCTCGGTTAGATGGCGGCGCTCTTCGGCGGCAAGGACGAGCGGCAGGCCGCGGCACCCGACCTCGCGGATGTGACTCGACTCGAAGGTCTCTCGCTTCCTCGCCTGGCGGCGGAGGTGATGGGGAAGGGGTTCGGACCGGAAGGTCCGGGGGCCCCGGGACGGCCGGGGACGATCGAGGCGCCCGTGCTCTCGAACGAGTGCGTCCTGCTCGCCGACATCGTCCGGGCGGTGAACCCGGCATTCCTCGCGACGAGAGACGCGGTCGAGCAGGTCCGGATCGGCAACTGGATTGCCGAGGGCCTGCAGGCCCTTGAGCTGGCGGCGCTGATTCGCGTCACCTGGCGCGGCGGCACCGAAAACTTCAGGGCGACCCGCAGGGGCCGGGAGGCCCTGGCGATCGCCTCCGTCGAACGACTCGTCGCCCAGACGCTGGGCTGAGGGAGGAGCAACAAAGCATGGGATTCTTCGGAAATAAGAAGACCGGTGGCGACGAGCCACGGGTGCATCTCACCGACCCAGCGATGCTGCGGCGGAAGGGGACGTTGGGGCGGGCGCGGATCCTGGAGATCGAGAGCAAGCCGAGCGTCGGCGGCAGCATGGCCGACCCGGCCTATCACTGCATGCTCACGCTCGAGGTGCTGCCGGACGGGGGAGAGCCCTACCGGGCAAAGGTGCAGCAGCGGATGGTGCGCTCGATCCTCGGCCAATTGACCGGCGAGGACGTGGTCGCGCCCGCCTGGATCGACCCCAAGAACCCCGACAAGGTCGCGGTCGACGTCGCCGTCGACCCGATCACGAAAGGACGGTGAGCGCCCATGGGTCTCTTCGGCAACAAGCACGACAAGCACGACGGGCATGGCGATGAAGAAGCGGCACGGACCGAGGCCGACCGCCTGACGGCCCTGCCGGTCCCCCGGCTCGCGGCCGAGATCCTTCCCGCCTTCGGTCCCGGCGGGCCAGGGGAGGACGGTAAGGAGACCGGGACGTTCCAGGTCGCGATGTACCTGATGGCGAAATTCCCGGGGGGCAACCAGTTCGTCAAGGAGCTCTACGGGCCGATCGGAGAGGGCATCCAGGCGCTCGAAAACGCGGGTCTGGTCGAGCGCCGGGTCCGCAACGTGGGCGGGTCGGTGGTCCACGTGACCCGACTCGGGCGCGAGGCACTCGAGACCGGCACCGCCGACCGCCACCTGGCGGTCTGAGGTGGGCCTGGGATGATCGGTCGATCGTGACGATGACCATCTGCCGGCGATCCCTGATCCGTCTTTTCGCGACCGCAGCCGTCGGCCTGGCCTTCGCCGCGATCTTCGCTGTGCGGATCGCCCGCGCCGAGGTGGTCGGGGCGGTCGAACACCTCCCGACGGAGTGCCAGGTCAGCAGTCTCGTCGCCGGCATCGACGGTGACGTCTGGTTCTCCTGTTTCCACGAAGGCCCGAGTCCCGACCGCGGCGGCCGGCCGATGATCGGCCGGATCGCTCCCGACGGCCAGGTCAGGGAATTCCCGGCCCCCGCCCACCTCGGGATCGGCGGCATGGTCGCCGGCCCCGACGGCAATATGTGGGTCACGCTCAGCGGCGGTGCCTACCCGCCGGCAAGGAGCCGCCCGAGCGCGATCGCCCGGGTGACCCCGAACGGGGAGATGACCCTCTTCAAGGCCGGGCTGCGGAAGGGGAGCGTTCCCGGCGGGATCGTCGCCGGCGCCGACGGCGACCTCTGGTTCACCGACACCGCCTACCAGCAGGAACCCGAGGTCGGACGGATCACCCCGGAAGGGACGATCGCCGAGTTCCCGACCGGGGTGAAGGAGCCGCTCGGCCTCAGCGGCCTCGCCGCCGCGCCCGACGGCAACGTCTGGTTCACCGAGGGCTTCACGCTGCCGCACGGCGACCATGAACCCGGCGCGCTGATCGGCCGGTTGACCCCGGAAGGAGCGCTCTCCTCCTTCGGCGCCTCCCCGGCCGCGCTCGGCGCGCCCATCGTCGGCCCCGACGGCAACGTCTGGTTCGTCGGCGATACCGGCAAGGTCACGATCGATCGGGTCACGCCGAGCGGCGAGATCTCCCAGTTCGACAGCCCGACCCTTGGCGTCCCGTCCCACCTGGTCGCCGGCACCGACGGCAACGTCTGGTTCACCGCCCACCAGTCGATCGGCCGGATCACGCCGAGTGGGGAAATCACCAGCTTCACCGACTGCATGGACTACCGGCAGTTCTTCTCGGAAACGACCTCGATCGTCGCCGCGCCGGGAGGCGACCTCTGGTTCACCAGCGTCACCAGCCGCATGCTGCCGTCGATGGGGGAGCCGCCGACGATCGGCCGGGTCACGCCGAGCGGCGAGATCACCCTCTTCAAAGCCGGGGTCCGCAGCCAGCCGAACTCGATCGTCGCCGGCCCCGACGGCAGGATCTACTTCACCGGCGGCGGCGAAGAGATCGAACGGATCACGCCCCCGAGCGCCCCGGTCAACACCTTCATCTTCGGCCCCGGCAGGGCGACCGCCAAAGGCGCCGCGAACCTGACGGTGGAAGTCCCCGGCCCGGGCAGGTTCGAACTGCGCCCGCTCGCCCTCCTCCTACCCGGCAAGCGGACCGCCCGGCTGTCCGGCACCCCGGTGGTTCGGGCCGCCGCCGCGACCTGCGGCCCCACCTCGTTGCGCTTCGGCCTCCGAGGCGCCGCCAGGACCAAGGTCCGTCACGGCCAGGCAGTGAAGCTCAAGGTCAAGGCCACCTACACGCCGACCGGCGGCAGCCCGAATAGCCAGGTCGAGACGGTCCTGCTGCGCAAGCCGAAGCACCGACGCTGAGCGCCTGGGGCTCTGGCGGTCATCCCCCGGCTGCGTGGAGCCCGGCCTGGTTGAGCGCTTCCAGTGCCTCGATCGTCGGTCCGAGGAGAGGTTGGCGGAAGCGGACCGACTTCGAGTAGGAGGCGATCAGCCAGTTGGCCACCTCGGCGGGTCTTGTCGATGGCCCGAACGGGCCTGCAGGCCGTCCGGTCCCATTCCGCGGGGACTCATCCGACCTTGCCGTCGCCGTCGAGGTCCATGCCGAGGGTTTCCTCCGCGCGGCGCATGCTGAACGGCCTCATCTCATTTCCTTTCGTCGAGCCGGCGCGAGAGCCGCTCCAGGTAGTTGTCGAGGTCGATGACCGAAAGGCCGGGCGCGTCCGCCGCCAGCTCGGTTTCGGCGATCGGGCCCGCCGGGCCGGCGACCACCGCGATCCGGTCCGCGCGCCGGCTGCCGTCGCCGACCAGGGCCAGCGCCCCTTCGCGGCCGCCCGGCAGCGTGCCGCTCAGCACCCGATCGGGCTGGAAGGGCACCTTCGCCTCGGCATGGGTGGCGAGGAACCGCAGCGGATCGACGAGGGTCAGTCCGTGCGAAGCGGCATAGCCGCGGAAGAATGCCTCGCGGGCGAAGCGGCGGGCGTCGTCGCGCACGGCCCAGCGGTAGACGAACGCGAAGGCGACCAGGACCGCGATGAGCTCGTAGCCGGCGAGGGCGGGCCAGGCGCCGGCGACCCCGAGCAGGACCGGCACGACCGTGAAGAGGCTGCCGAGCGGTCCGACGACCGCGGCGCCCGCCAGCGAGCGCCCGATCGTCCGCGGGGACCGGCGCAACTGGGAGGCGAAGGCATTTTCGGATCCGTCGAGCGTGCGCGGGGGCGAGTGCTGGAAGGCCGCGAGCGCGGCCTCCGTCCGTGGGTCGGCGCCCGACCCACCTTCGCGTTCGCCGACCGTGACCTCGCCTACCTCCTTCGCCGCGTGCGCGGCCGCGCCGCCGGCGCGGACCGTTTCCTCGGACTCGCTCCGCAGCGCCCCGGCGAGGTGTGCCGCATCGACGCAGAGCGCGGTGAGATCGCGCGCCTCGGCGAGGTAGCCGTCGCGGCCGACGACGAGGACGCCGGCGGAGAGTTCGAAGCCGAAGTCGGACTCGGCTCGCGAGAGCCACTCGAGCAGCGCCGGCGAGAGCAGCTGCGCCGCCCAGTTCGCGTCGGTGCCGGAGTAGATGAAGCACTGCGCGTCCTTCAGCTCCGCGGCGACTCCCAGGTCGACAGCGCGCATCTCGGCATGCCCGGCCGTCGCGTCGAGGTGGGCATCCCCGCGGGCGAACCCGAGCGCGGGGACGAAGCCGATGCTCTCCGGAACCTCGGCGACGACCAGCGTCAGTTGTTGGTGCTCGATCAAGTCGCCGTTCTTGCCGTCGCTGATCCTGTAGCTGTACGTGAACCGGGCGAGCGTGCCCTCGACCCCGCCGGGTAGCGTGCCGGTCACAGCGCCCTCAACCCGACCGTCGTCCTGGCCCAGCGTCGCGCCCGTCCCGGGCAGCTCCGCGGTCGGCGCGAAGTCGAGCCTGTTGGCCCGCGCGAACGCCTCCAGCGAGTCGGTTGCGGCGAGAGCGTCGGCATTGGCCTCGGCCGTCATCGACGGGCCTGCCGGTTGCCGTGACGCTGATGGTGGTGCGCCTTACGATGAGGATTCGGCTTGACGCAGCGCAGGACGGTCCGCGTCTTCTTCTTCGCCTTGGCTCCCCTGCCCCTTGCCGGCACCTTGACCTTGCGGAGCGCCTTGCCCCGCGGGCAGGTCGGTGCGGCGGGGGGCTTCGTCGCCGACGCCGCCGGAGGCTGCGTGGCGTCACCTGCCGGCCCCGTCGGACCGCTCGCGGACGGCACGGTCCCCGACCCGGGCCCGCCGCCGGCCGGGACTTCGGCTTCGCCTTCGCTTTCGGTCCCTGGGTCGAAGGTCGCGGACTGGACGCCGACGAAGCCACCGCCGTAGCTGCCCCAGATCGCGGTCGCGGCACCGTTCGGCTCGATCGCGACATCGGGTTGTTCGACGCCGTCGGTGGGCGCCGAGATCAGGCCCGGGGACGACCAGGCGCCGTCCGCTCCCTTGCGGCTCGCGGCCTCGACCGTCGTCGTCCCGCCGACCGCGCCGGACTGCCAGGCCACCACGGCGTCGCCGCCCGGAGCGATCGCCAGCGACGGTTCGGGCGGGATCGGGTCCGCCTGCACGAGGTCCACCGGAGCGCTCCAGACGCCGGTGCCGGCCGCCTCGGTGCTGGACTGCACCGTGTATTCGCCGCTCAGGTTGACCCAGAGCACGGTCGCGTCGCCCTGCGCGTCGAGGGCGACCCGCGCCTCGAAGCTTTCCTGGCCTTCGGGCGAGAGGTCGCGCGGGAGGCTCCAGGTGCCGCCGGCGGAGCGCGTCGTCACCGCCGTCCGGATCGTCCCGGAGAAGTGGCTCCAGATCACCGCCGCGTCGCCGTTTGCGTTCACCGCGAGGCGCGGCAGCGACACTTCCCCGCCAGCGCCGGACAGGCTTTCGGGCGCGCTCCAGCTGCCGCCGGCCGGCCGCCGTGATGCCTGGACGACGTAGCCGATGTTGTTCGGGCGCTGCCAGACGGCGATCGCTTCCCCCGCGTCATCGATCCCCAGCGTCGCCCTCGAAGCGTCCGCCCCGGGGGCCGACAGCAAGATCGGCGCGCCCCATTCCCCGCCGAAGCCCTGCTCGGCGCTCGCCTGGACGATCTCGTTCCCGGCGGCGTTGCGGCCGGTGAAGAGGACGACCGCGTCTCCGCCCGGATCGATCGCGACCCGCGGCTCGCCGGCTTCGCGCATCGGGTTCGAGACCGTCTGCCCCACGCTCCAGGACGCCGCACCCGCCACGTGCGTCGCCGCGACCACCATGGTGGTTTCGAGGGTCTGCTGCCAGACCGCGATCGCGTCGCCGTGGGCGTCGATAGCGACCGTCGGCTCGGCCGCGTTCAAGCCGGGCGAGGACAGCTTGACGGGCGTGGTCCACGCACCGCCCGCCGGCCGGGTCGCCGCCTGAACGGAGTAGCCGCCGCCCACCATCGCCTGCATCCACACCGCCGCGGCGTCCCCTGCCGGGTCGACCGCGACCTGCGGGCCATAGACGCCGACGCCGGATTCCGACAGGTCGACCGGCGCCGACCAGCTCGGCGGGGTGGCGGCGGCTGCGGCCGCGGCCGGGAGGAGCGCCACGGCGAGCGCGGCGACGGTGAGGGCCGCGGCCAAGAGATGGCCGATCGGCCGCGGACGGACGGTCTGGGAAGTGGGGTTCGTGAGCATGGCCGCCACGGTAGGAGCGGGCACTCACCCCGTAAACCCTGGTCAATACCCCGGGGTTTCGAAGGCCCAGCAGGTCTGTGGGCCTTTCGAAACACCCGGGTAAGGACCAGGGTTTACGGGATGAACGGCTGCTCCTAGCTTGGCGGCATGTTCAACAGACCACGCACCGACACCACCCGTCCCGAGTCCGACCACGACGCCTCCGCCGGCTCCGCCGCGCGGTGGGGAACCGCCGCCTTGGCGACGCTCTGTGCCCTCGCCCTGGCAGGCCCGTCGGCAGCCGGCGCCGCCGCGACGCCGCCGAGCTGGTCGGCTCCGGTCGCGATCTCGGAACCGGGCGCCATCGTCTACGACTCTCACCTGGCCGTCGATGCGGCGGGCGACGCCGCGGCGATCTGGATGCGCGGCAACGGGGGCGGCGGCTACGTCGCCCAGGTCGCGACCCGCGTCGCGGGCGGGGCCTGGAGCGCGCCGACCACCCTCTCAGGGTTGGGAGTGCCGGTGGCCGAAACGGCGATCGCGATCGACGCCAAAGGAGATGCCGTCGCGGTCTGGGAGCAGTACGTCGGCAAGGAGCAGGTCGAGGTCAAGACGCACGCGGCGGGCGCCCCGGGATGGAGCGGCGCGACCACCCTCTCCAACCCACTGCGTGAAGCCGATGGCGCGCAGGTCGCGATCGATCCGCAGGGCCAGGCGATCGTCGCCTGGAGCGGTGACGACGCGGCGGGTCACGAGATCGTCCAGGCCTCCGCCGAGCAGGGCTTCGGCAACGGATGGGGCGCGCCGATCTCGCTCTCGGCGCCCGGCGGGGACGCCGAGGAGGTGAAGCTCGGGATGGACGCGGCGGGCGACGCCTTCGCCGTCTGGCGACGGCCCGGGTCGAGCAACGTCCAGATCGAAGAGTCGCAGCGACCGGCCGGTGGGAGCTGGGGGTCGCCGAGCGTCCTCTCGCCGCCCGGGGTCAACGCGATCCAGCCCGAGCTGGCGGTCGACGCGGAGGGCGACGCGGCGGTGATCTGGGACCACTTCGCCTCCACCAACATCGCCCAGGTGACGACGCGGCGGGCCGGTGGCCTCTGGAGCACGCCCCACGACCTCACCGGTGAAGCCGAAAACGTCTTCGGGCAGCAGGTCGGGCTCGACGCTCAAGGTGACGTGACCGCGATCTGGTTCGAAACGGCCCCAGGCCAAGACACGGTACGCAGCGCCACCGAGACCGCCGGGACCGGGATCTGGAGCGCCGCGACCGATCTCGGGCCGCCGGAGCTGTCGGAGCCCGACCCGTCCCTGGCGGTCGATCCGGCGGGCGACGCCGTGGTCACCTGGAACGTCGGGATGACCGGGCAGGAGACGATCCAGGCCGCGGCGCGCAAGGGGCAGGACGGCGCCTGGTCGGTCCCGACCACGATCTCGGCGCCGGGCGTCCGCTCGATCGATACCGCGACCGGGATCGCGGCGACGGGCGGCGCGGTCGCCCTCTGGCGCAATGTCGGCAACGGCGAAGGCCTCGTCTCCTCGAATTACGACCCGGGGGTCGAAGAAGTGCCCGCCGCCGGCTCGTCGGCTGTCTCCGCGCCCGGTGCCGGCGGTTCCTCCACGGCGTCGCCACCGGTCACGACGGCCCGGACCCCGGGCAAGGCGACCTGCCCGAAGGGCAAGGCCCTGCGCAAGGTCAAGGTCCGCTCCCGCGCCAAGGGTAAGAAGCGGTCCAAGACGGTCACCCGCTGCGTCAAGCCCGCACCGCACCGCAAGAAGCACCCCAGACACCACAAGGCGAATGGCAGGTGAGCTACCTCTGGCGCTCTGACAGGACGGTGTCGACCGCCTCGCCCAGCGACGCGCGGGTGGCGGCGGCGTCCTCGAGATAGCCGTCGACCATGGCCCCGTCTCGGAGCAGGATCATCGTCCGGGTGGCCTTGCCGGGGTCCGAGACCTCGGCCCGCGTGAGCAGGTCGGTCACGATCGAGCGGAACCAGGT
>Ga0268266_10000343_pt1 | contig 72589 bp, 71 predicted proteins | sample KBSS13metaG_FD_190356 | JGI IMG/M metagenome (GOLD analysis project Ga0268266, IMG submission 190356) | Switchgrass rhizosphere microbial communities from Kellogg Biological Station, Michigan, USA - KBS S1-3 metaG (SPAdes) (version 2) | ecosystem: Host-associated > Plants > Roots > Rhizosphere...
CGAAGCGTGAACCTGCTCGGCGAGCGAATAGGCCGCGAACGGGGTGACGAAAGCGACCGCCGTCACCAGCGTCGGATTGGGCAGCCGCTGCCGGATCAGGTGTACGAGGCCGCCGAGAACGATGCCGATCAATACGCCGACGACCACGGCATAAAGGAACGCGAGCGCGATATTGCCGATGAAGCTCTGACCACCAATCGCCGTCGTAACGGCGGCGCCGAACAGGGTGAGGGCGGCTGCGTCGTTGATCAGGCTTTCGCCCTTGAGGATGGTCATCACGCGGTTCGGCAGGCCAAGCTGCTGGCCGATAGCGACGGCGCTGACGGCGTCGGTTGGCGCGATGACCGCCCCAAGAATAAGCGCGGCCGGCACCGAAAGGCCGGGCACCAGCCAGCCGGCCACGAGCGAGGCAGCGGCCGACGTGACGACGACGAGGCCCACGCCGAGATTGGCGATCGACCTGAACCGCCGCATGAAACTCATGAAGGAGAAATTGAGCGCGGCCGAGTAGAGCAGCGGCGGCAGTACGATCGAGAGGATCGCCTCAGGCTCGATTTCGGTGCGCGGCAGGCCGGGAATGAAGGAGACCGCGAGGCCGACTGCCGCCAGCAGCAGCGGCGACTGCATGCGCATCCGCTCGGCGACGATCATCAGGCCGATCGCGACGATAACCACGATGAGAAGCTGCGAAGCCGCCATGCGCCACCCGTTCTGCCAGCAGGTAGAGCACTCTGCTTAAGCAAGAAAATCGCCCCGCGCCACTGCTTGTTCAGTGGCGCGGAGACCTGGAGGCAAACCCGAACGTCAGTCGAAGAAGCCGGCGTCTTCCTCCTTGAGGAAGCGCTTGCCGCCCTTGGGGTCGATGTCGAGACCGAGGCCCGGCCCAGGCAGCAGGTCGACCATCGAGTTGTTGACGATCTGGCCCGAGGGAAGGCCGGTCACGATATCCGGCCACCAATCGTCCGATGCCGTCGGGCATTCGAAGGCGATATAGTTGGCCGGCAGCGTGGCGCAGACATTAATCAGCGCACCGAGCCCGAGGAGGCCGTTGGCGGTACCATGCGGCGCCATCAAAATCTGATGCATGTAGGCGTGCTCGGCGACCCATTTGAGTTCGGCGATGCCACCGATATCGGCCGGATCGGGGCCGACGACGCGCACCGCCTGGGTTTCGATCAGTTCTTTGAAATTGTGCCGCAGATAAATCTGCTCGCCGGTGTGAATGGGGGTCGAGGTCGACTGCGTGAGTTCACGATAGGCCTGCGGGTTGACCCACGGCACGTAGTCGCCGGTCAGCATGTCCTCGAGCCACATGATGTCGTACTTCTCGACGGCGCGGGCGAACCGGATCGCATCTGGCAGCATCCAGCCGGGGCCGCAATCGAGCGCGAGGCTTACCTTGTCTCCCAGCACTTCCTTCATGGCGATGACGCAATCGAGCATGTGGTTGAAGCCATGCTCGGAGATCATCCCCTGGTCCATCATGCCGTGATAGCCGGATTTGCCGGGCTTGACGCCATAGTGGAAATCGTCGACCGAGTCCTTCATGTTGGAGTGAAACGAGATGCCCTGCTTCACCATGAAGAACTTTTCGGGCAGCTCCATCATCCATTTGACGTCCGCGGCATAGTCTTCCGGCTTGTCACCAGAGCGCTTCCGCCGCTTGTTGCCGTTATAGACGCGCACCTTGTCGCGGACTTTGCCGCCGAGCAGCTTGTAGACCGGTACGTTCGCGGCCTTGCCCGCGATGTCCCAGAGCGCGTGTTCGATGGCCGAAACCGCCGCGCCATAGGGCTTAAAACTGCCGCGCTGGCGGATTTTGAGCATGACGCGCTCGACGTCGGTCGGGTCCTCGCCGATCAGCGCGTCGCGGAAGTGCAGCACCCACGGCTTGATGTATTGCTTGGTATATTCGACCTCGCCGAGGCCATAGAGCCCCTCGTCGGTGACGATGCGGACAATCGGATGCTTGCCGATGACGGCGCAGCGGAGGTCGGTGATCTTCATGGCTCGGTTTTTCCTCCTCGGGGCGTGGTCTCAGCCAGCCTCTTGTCTTCAGCGGCGATGTGAAGCTATGTTCCTATTTGAATATGAGCTCTTCACCTGAGAAACGCTAAGAGCCTGGGCCGCTCCTGTCAACTTACCTCTGACGTGGATTTCGGCCTCCCCAAGGAGGCGGCAAACGAAGATGGAGATGGCAGTCCGCGGCAAGAATGGCGTGCCGGTTCTGGAGCGCGCGATGGACCTCCTGACGCTGCTCGAAAAGAGCGAGCGCGGCGAGACCATCCGCGAGTTGACGCGCGATCTCGAACTGCCGCGAAGCACCGTCTACCGGATTCTCAATACGTTCAGCGCCTACGATGTGGTCCGGCGCAATGGCGACGGCGCGTTCCTGCTCGGCACGCGGCTGCTGGCGCTTGCCGCCCGCGTCGCACCAGTGCGGACGCGCTACGATCTTGCAGCACTTGCCATGCCGTTCATGCAAAAACTGTCCGAGCAGACCGGCGAGCCATCGAAACTTTCGGTGCGCGATGGCGACCGCGCGCTGGTTGTCGCGGCCGTGCTCGGCTCGCACGAATACAGCCCGACGCCGGCGGCCGGTACGAACTATCCGCTGCACGCGGGTGCTGCGAGCAAGCTGATCCTCGCGCATATGCCGGCCGACGAGATCGACCGGCTGCTCGCCGCGCCGCTCAAGCGCTACACGCCGCGGACGATTGTCGAGCCGGCCAAACTTCGCGCCGACCTCGGCCGTATCCGGCGGCAGGGCTACGCCCGCGACCAGGGCGAGCATGGGGCGAGCGTCCATGCGATCGCCGCGCCGGTGTTCGAGCCTGATGGGCGGTTCGTCGGTGCTCTCAGTATTCCGTTTCTCGCCGACAGAGATGCGCCGACGCGCGACAGGCTGCGCGACGCAATCGTCCGGATGGCGGCCGTTATTTCGGCGGTCATTCCTGGCTCGCCAGGACGAGGAGACGACTGAAGATATTGCATTCGAGGCAAATCAACTGGCGGCATTTCTTGACAGTATTTGCAGCGCAGGACTAGCCTTTTGAGACTGAACAGCGGCGTTCGACGGGGCAGCAAGACCTCGATGCGGCGTCCGCCTTGTGAGGAAAATGGGAGGAGACCCCAATGGCCTATTCGAACGATCGCGATACCTCGCGACTCGGCTTCAATCGACGGAAATTTCTGGGCTATTCGACCGCGACCGTACTCGCCGCCTGGCTCGGCGAGACCGTTGCGGCAATGGCAGATGCCAAGACTGGAGTCGACCTTGCGACATGGACCCCGGAAAACATCACCAAGAACGCCGGAACGCTGAAGATCGATACGGCGGCCGAGTGCGCCAAGGTCGTGCCACTCGATTACAAGGGCAAGCTCACCTATTGGTGGAACGGCACCAACCAGTCCTCGCCCGAAATCGACAGGAAGTTCGAAACCGAGTTCTTCGAGGCCTTCGCCAAGACCTATCCCAACATCGAGCTGACCAAGCAGAACCTCGACTACAACCAGATTTTTGACAAGTTCCGCACCGCAACGCTCGGCAACGCCGCGCCGATGGTGATCCGCCTGCCGATCCTCGGCGGTGTCGAGTTCGCCTCGAAGGGCAATTTCCGCGAATTTGGCCCGACCGACGTCGGCTATCCGCTCGAGGAATACTGGCCGGGCGCGATGAAGTCGCTGACTTGGCAGGGCAAGACCTATGGCGTCTCGACCAACAACGAGACGATGGCCTTCATCTACAACTCGGCGATCTTCAAGGCCGCCGGGCTCGACCCTGAAAAGGCCCCCGACACCTGGGACGACGTCGTCGCCTATTCCAAGCAGATCAAGGACAAGACAGGCAAGAACGGCTTTGGCCTCGTCGCCCGCACCAATGCCGGAAATACGCCGTTCCGCTTCATGCCCGAGGCCTGGGCCGAAGGCGGCGGCTCGTTCGACGAGTCCGAGGATGTGCCGACCTACCAGAAGGTCTACATCAACAACGACGGCACCAAGCGGGCGCTGCAGCAGCTCTACCAGATGTATGTGGTGGATAAATCGGTGCCGGCCTCGGCGCTGACCAACACGCAGACCGAGAATGAGGATCCGTTCCTCGCCGGCAACCTCGCGATGATGATCAGCCATCCGACCGAATATGCCTACATGCTCGACCACGCCAAGAAGGCGACGGGCGCCGACAAGGAAGTGGCCGACAAGGTGGTGGCCGATATGCGCTACGGCCTGATGCCCAAGGGCAAGGCGCGCCGTGCCGTCGTGTTCGGCGGCTCTAACGTCCACGTCCTCAACGACCAGTTCGTCGATGGCGGTAAGGTCGACCTGATGGCCGCAAAGGCGTTCATTGCCTTCCTGACCGGCCCGGAGTGGTCGACAAAGCTCGCCTGGGATTCGTCGAACCCGTCGAACCTGCGCGGCTTCAAGTCAGAGTGGATGAAGCAGCGTCTCGAGCAGATCAAGTTCCTCAACGTCACGACCTCGATGCTGCCTTACGGCATCCCGTTCCCTGTCATTCCGGAATCGACGCAGGTGATGAACATCATCGTGCCGAACATGATCCAGAATGTCCTGACCGGGAAAATGTCGGTGGCCGATGCTGCCGACGATGCCGCCAAGCAGGTCAACGATCTGATCAGCGGCGTCTGACACCGCCGTCCAGCACCGGTGGCCGGCTACGGCTGGCCACCGTTCTCAAGGGGAAGCCGATTTGGCCATCGCCACGTCCGAAAGCGGCTTTGCTCGCCGCGTGAAATCGCCGCCGCCGCGCCGCAACCTGTTGCAGCGCATCGGGGATCATCGCGCCGACTATCTCTACATCGCGCCGGCGATCCTCGTGATGCTGCTCGTGATCGGCTATCCGGTCTACTACACGATCTATCTGAGCTTCTTCAAAACCGCTCCAAGCCTCGCGGTGGCCGACCAGAGCTTTATCGGCATCGACAACTACAAGGCCGTGCTCGGCGCCTCGAGCTTTCGCGACGTTACCGTCAACACCATCATATGGACGGTGGTCTCAACCGCGGTGTCCTTCGTCCTCGGGCTCGGCGCGGCTCTGGCGCTCAACCGCGAGTTCGTCGGCCGTGGCCTGATCCGCGGCCTGCTGCTGATCCCCTACGTCATCAGCGCCGTCGCTGCCTCCTACGTCTGGCGCTGGATTTATCACTCCGACTATGGGGTCATCGGGGCCCTCGCGACAGAACTGCATCTCACCGATCATCCGATCAACTTCCTCGACAACACGAGAACGGTGCTCGGCTCGCTGATCGTGGTGAACATCTGGAAGGAATTCCCCTTCGCCATGATCATGCTGCTCGCCGGCCTCCAGACCGTGCCTGAGCAACTGCATCGCGCTGCAATGGTCGACGGCGCCGGGCCGTGGAACCGCTTCTGGCACATCACCATGCCGCATCTCAAAGGGGTGACGCTGATCACCGTGCTGCTGACGGTTGTCGCCAACCTCAACGGTTTCACCATCCCCTGGATCATGACCGGCGGCGGACCGGCCGGATCGTCCGATATCTGGATCACGCAGGTTTATCAGATCGCCTTCGGCCGCATTCGTTTCGGTACGGCGTCGGCCTACTCGGTCATCCTCTTCATCATCATGATGGTGCTCGGCTACTTCTACGTCCGCGCCCTCACCGGCAAGAACAGCGGGAGGGAAGAATGACCGTCGTCGCCAACGAGGCCGTGCGCGGCAAGCGAGTCGACGGCTGGCGCTGGGCCGGCCGTGTCTTCCTCGCTTTGATCACTTTGTTCGCCGTCATCCCGATGATCTGGATGCTGCTGACCTCGATCAAGACGCAGTTCGCGGCGCTGCAATATCCGCCGCAGTGGTGGCCGGATAATCCGACGCTCGACCAATACACGGCGCTGCTCGATCCATCGAGCGATGTTGGCCGCGTGTTCCTCGGTTATCTCTGGAACTCGGTCTGGATTTGCGTCGTCACGACTATTCTCAGCGTCGCCGTTGCCGTGCCGGCGGCCTACGCCTTCTCGCGCTTCCGCTTCCCGGGCCGCGCCTGGCTGTTTTACGCCGTCCTGCTCCGGAACATGTTTCCGGCGGTCGTCTTCCTCATGCCGCTCTTCATCCTGATGCGTTATCTGCATCTGGTGAACACCGGCTGGTCGCTCGTCCTCACCTACCTAACCTTCGGTTTGCCGCTCTCCATCTGGCTTCTCAAGGGGTTTTACGACAACATCCCGGTGCAGCTCGAACAGGCGGCCCGGATCGACGGCGCCACACGGTTCAAGGCGTTTGTGCTGATCATCATGCCGCTGTCCTCGCCGGGCATCATCGCCACGGCGATCTACTCGTTCATCATCGCCTGGAACGAATATGTCTACGCAGCGACGTTCCTCAACGACGAGGACAAGCTGACCTTGCCGGTCGGGTTGCAGCACTTCTTCACCGAATACACCACCAACTGGCCGGGCCTCATGGCCGCCTCGTTCATCATGAGCGTGCCGGTGGTGGCGATGTTCCTGATTTTGCAGAAATACTTCGTCAAAGCGCTGACCGAAGGCGCGGTGAAGTCATGAGCCGACAAGGGGAAGCAACGCATGGCTGAAGTCCGCCTCGACGACGTGGTCAAGAATTACGGCGACATCTATGCCGTCGACCACGTGTCGCTGACCGTCAACGACGGGGAGTTCGTGGCGCTGGTCGGCCCATCCGGCTGCGGCAAGACCACGACGCTCAATCTCGTCGCGGGCCTGATCCCGATTTCGGGTGGCGATATTCTGATCGGCAACAGGGTGGTCAATGACCTCGACCCGAAGGATCGGGACATCGCCATGGTGTTCCAGAACTACGCGCTCTACCCGAACAAGACCGTCTACAAGAACCTCGCCTTTCCGCTGAAGATGCGGAAGTTGCCGAACGCCGACATCGACCGCAAGGTGCAGGAAGCGGCCAAGGTTTTGGACATCACGCACCTCCTCGAACGTCGGCCGCGCGAGCTGTCGGGTGGCCAGCAGCAGCGTGTGGCGCTGGGCCGGGCGCTGGTGCGCGACCCGCAGGTTTTTCTGATGGACGAGCCGCTTTCGAACCTCGATGCCAAGCTCAGGGCGCAGATGCGCACGGAGCTGAAGCGCTTCCAGCAGGACCTCAAGGCGACTGTTATCTACGTCACGCATGACCAGCTCGAAGCGGTGACCATGGCCGACAAGATGGCGGTGATGTCGGGCGGCGTGCTGCAGCAATACGATGCGCCGTCGGTCGTGTTCGAGAAGCCGGCCACGGTGTTCGTCGCCGGCTTCGTCGGCAGTCCGGCCATGAGCCTCGTACCGTTGAATCTCTCGACGCGCGGGACCGACGTTTATGTCGTCCACAAGGATGGCTGGGAGCTAAAACTTTCGCCAGAAAACGCGCAGCGCGCGATGAAGGCCAAGGGCGGCAAGGTGGTCCTCGGCGCACGGCATTCGACCATCGGGCTCTCCAAGGAAGCCGTGCCCGGATCGGTGGCGGGTCGGGTCTATACAACCGAGCCGACCGGCGACATCACCTATGCGCATGTGCATCTCGGCGACGCCGTGGTGACGGTGAGTGTCGAGCCGCAGGTGCGCATCGCGCCCGACGAACCCGTCTGGCTCACCTTCGACCAGACAAAACTTCATCTCTTCGACGGGGAAACGCAGAAAACCCTCGCCTAGAGCATCAGCCCTTCCTCGGACCAATCCAACCGGTGCAGCGAGCGCGGTGCCCGGCCTACGCACGACAGTAAGGATCAGAACGCAAATGAACGAGAATAGCCCGGACGCCGCCCTCGGCCGGATTAACACCAACTCCAAGCCGTCGGACCTTCGCATCACCGACGTCCGGGTCGCCGAGATCGTCGGCGCGCCCTTCACCTCGGCACTGCTGAAAATTTACACCAACCAGGGGCTCGTCGGGCTGGGCGAGGTCCGAGACGGGGCGAGCGCGACCTTCGCGTTGATGCTGAAAAGCCGGCTGCTCGGCGAAAATCCCTGCGACATCGACAGGCTGTTCCGCCGCATCAAGCAGTTCGGCGGTCACGGGCGGCAGGGCGGCGGCGTCTCGGCGATCGAGATCGCGCTCTGGGACCTGGCGGGCAAGGCTTATGGCGTGCCGGTCTACCAGATGCTCGGCGGAAAATTCCGCGACAAGGTGCGCATCTATTGCGACACCGACGCGGAAAAGCCGAGCGGTCTTGAAACCGGCAAGCGGCTCAAGGAGCGCATGGACCGCGGCTTCACCTTCCTCAAGATGGACCTCGGCCTGATGCAGATCGCCGATGTGCCGGGCGCGGTCGTGGCGCCGGCGGGGACGCTCGAAGGCTATCGTGCGCATTCGCCGCGCGGACAGGCGAAAACGCTCGACGAACGCCGTCAGCGCAATGCCGCTTATGACGTACAGAACGTCCGCCACCCGTTCAGCGGCCTGCACTTCACCGACAAGGGCATCGACCTGCTCGAGCAGTACATCGCCGAAGTTCGCGAGGTCATCGGCTACGACATTCCACTCGCCATCGACCATGTCGGGCACATCTCGCTGCAGAACGGCATCCGCCTCGCCCAGCGCATCGAGAAATACGTGCCGGCCTGGCTCGAGGACGTGATCCCCTGGCAGTACACCGACCAGTACGCTCAACTGCAGAAATCGACGACCGTGCCGATCTGCACCGGCGAGGACATCTATCTCAAGGAAGGTTTTGATCCCCTCCTGAAGAGCGGTGGCCTTTCGGTCATCCACCCCGATCTTCTGACCTCGGGCGGCATTTTGGAGACTAAAAAAATCGGCGACGCGGCGCAGGAGTACGGGGTCGCGATGGCCATCCACATGGCCGAGAGCCCGATCGCCGCAATGGCCGCGGCCCACGTGGCGACCGCGACGGAAAACTTCATGGCGCTCGAATATCACTCGGCGGATGTCGAGTGGTGGGACGATATCGCCATCGGGCTGCCGCGGCCGCTGGTGAAGGACGGGTTCATCACCGTGTCTGACAAGCCGGGCCTCGGCATCGACGACCTAAACGACGAGTTGTTGCAGCAGCACCTCCAGCCGGGCGTCAAAGGTATCTGGCAGCCGACCGATCATTGGGACAACGAGTGGTCCTGGGACCGGACGTGGTCATAAGCATTCGGAGCTGAGCGTCAAAAATGAAAATCAAAGAGATCAAGGTTATCGTCTGCTCGCCCGGGCGCAATTTCGTGACCGCGAAGGTGATCACGGATGAGGGCGTTTACGGCATCGGCGACGGCACGGTGAATGGCCGCGAGCTGGCGGTCGTTTCCTACATCCAGGATCACATTGCCCCGACGCTGATCGGCAAGGATCCGATGCGGACCGAGGACATCTGGCAGTACCTCTATAAGGGGGCCTATTGGCGGCGCGGGCCGATCACCATGGCGGCGGTCGCCGCCATCGACATGGCCCTGTGGGACATCAAGTCCAAGGTCGCCAACATGCCGCTCTACCAGCTCCTCGGCGGCCGCAGCCGCGAAAAGGTGATGGTCTACAAGCACGTCGGCGGCATGGACATTCCCGAGGTCGTCGATGGGGTTGTAAAACTGCGGGAGCAGGGCCTCGACGCCATCCGGGCGCAGGTTTCGATCCCCGGCCTGCCGCCGATCTATGGCACCGGCCCTTCGACCGACCAGTCCGCTGGCGGCATGATCAAACCGATAGTGACCGAGGAAGTCTGGGCCACCCACAAATATCTGCCGCTGGTGCCAAAGCTCTTCGAGAAGCTGCGCGATGCGGTCGGCTGGGATGTGCATCTGCTGCACGACGTGCACCATCGCCTGACGCCGATCGAGGCCGCGCGGCTCGGCAAGGACCTCGAACCCTATCGGCTGTTCTGGTTGGAAGACGCCATTCCCGCTGAATTGCAGGAGGGCTTCCGCATCATCCGCCAGCACACGACGCAACCGCTCGCGGTGGGCGAAGTGTTCAACTCGATCTTCGACACCACGACGCTGATTTCCGAGCAGCTCATCGACTACATCCGTGTCACGGCCGTCCATGCGGGCGGCGTCACGGGCATCAAGAAGATCTTCGATTTCGCCTCGATCTATCACGTGCGCTCGGCCTGTCATGGGCCGATGGATATGTCGCCCATCACCATGGGCTGCAACATCCATGTCGACACCGCGATCCCCAATTTCGGCATCCAGGAATTCACCGGCTACACCAGGGAGACGCACGACGTCTTCAAGTGCACCTGGACCTACGATCGCGGCTATCTGCAGCCCAACGAGACGCCCGGCCACGGCGTCGATATCGATGAAGCGCTGGCCGAAAAGTACCCTTACGCCCCCGCCTATCTGCCCGTTGCGCGGCTGGAAGACGGCACCCTGACCAGCTGGTAATCCGGCACATCAAACGAGGAGAACAATCTCATGGTCGAGATTCACGAAATCACGCGGCCACCGGCCGAACTGGTCGCCGGCATCAAGGCGGTCGGCGCCGCGACGGCGAGCGCGACGCTCGCGCATATGGGCATCCGCAATTGCCACATCACGGGGCCGGTGAGCTGGAACAAGGGCAAGTCGATCGCGGGACCGGCCCTGACGCTGCAGTTCATGCCCAAGCGCGAGGACCTTTACGGCGATGGCGAATATGCCGACGTTGAAAAGCAGCTGCACCGGCATGTGCTATACCGCGTGGAAAAAGGCGACGTCGTCGTGGTCGATGCGCGCGGCGACATCACCGCCGGCGTGTTCGGCGACATGATGATGACCTATTTCCGCGGTCGTGGCGGTGCCGGCATGGTGATCGACGGCGCCATCCGCGACTGGGTCAACGTGCAAAAGCTCGACGTGCCGCTCTGGCTCAACGGCGTCACGCCCAACTTCCATACGCAGACCGGACTGATGCCGTTCGCGGTCAACACGACGATCGCCTGCGGCGGCGTGACGGTGGTGCCGGGCGACATCATTGTGGCCGACGACGACGGCGCAGTGTGCGTGCCGGTGGCGCTCGCTGCGCAGGTCATCGAGCAATCCAACAAGCATCACGAATGGGAAGATTTTTCCCGCATGAAGCTGATGGAAGGCGCGTCACTGCAGGACTACTACCCGCTGCACGAGCGCAAGCGCCCGGAATACGAGGCGTGGCGCAAGACGCATCCGATCAAATAGGGCGGGCTGCTCCCCTCGCCTCTGGTGCCTAAACCCCACACCGTCATGGCCGGGCTTGACCCGGCCAACCAGCCAGACGTGCAGGTTGCGCGGCGGTAGGTTGGGCGCGGCTACGGCGAGTTCGGTCATTTCAGATGTGCCGCGCGCATGTCGTCATGGCCGGATCAAGCCCGGCCATGACGACCGAGAACTCGCGAGTCACGGCACAAACAGCAATTGCCGTCCCCTCTGCTGCCGTGCCAGAACGGCGCGCCAACTCTTCATTGGGGTCTGCCATGATCGAGCTCAAATCCGTCCGTATCCCCGATTTCGGCGGATCGCTCGAGCGTCCGGCCATTCCGGCGGCAACCTATGATCTCAGGTGCAGGCGCGTCTACGAGCGGGCCGGCAAGGACTGGCTGTTCGTCTATGCCGATCGCGAGCACAACGCCAACATCCTCCACCTGACCGGCTTCGATCCGCGCTTCGAAGAGGCGATCCTGATGCTCGGGCCGGGCGGAAGGCGGGTGATCGTCGCGGGCAATGAGTGCCTGTCCTTCACCGCCATTTCGCCGCTGCCGGGCGTTGAGACGCGGCTCGCGCAGTCGCTGAGCCTGATGGGGCAGGACAGGACCAAAGCCCCCAGGCTTGCCGACGTACTGGCTGAGGTCGGCATCGGCAAAGGCCACTCCATGGGTATCGTCGGCTGGAAATATCTCGAGCCCGAAGAATGGGGCGATGCGGCGCCCGGTTACGTGCTGCCGCATTACATGGTGTTGCTGCTGGCGAAACTGATCGGTGGGCTCGACGGCCTTTCCGACGCCACCGCTGTGCTGATGCATCCCGAGACCGGCGACCGGGCGATCGTCGATGTGGACCAGTTGGCGGCGTTCGAATGGGCGTCGACGCGCGCATCGCTCGCGGTACAGCGGATGGTCGCGAATGCGCGGCTCGGCCGAAGCGAGATCGAGGCGGCGTCGTTCGCGGGCTATGCTGGCGAGCCGATGAGCTGCCACCTGATGTTTTCCTCGGGCAATGCCGACGAAACCATTCACGGGCTCAACAGTCCCAGAGCGCGTGTCTTGGGCAAGGGCGACGGCGTGACGGCGGCGGTCGGCTATTGGGGTAGCCTGTCGTCGCGCGCGGGCCTGCTCGATGACAGCAATGAGGCGTTTGTTGAGGTTGCCAAGGGCTACTTCTCGGGGCTGCTCGCCTGGTACGAGACTGCGGATATCGGGGTGACCGGCGGCACGCTGTTCGATGCCGTGAGTGACCGGCTCGGGCAGGCGGGCCTCCGCTCGACGCTCAATCCGGGTCACCTCGTCAGCTATGACGAGTGGAGCAACAGCCCGGTACGGCCGGGCTCGAACGAGCGCATACGCTCCGGTATGCCGTTCCAGATCGACGTCATTCCGACGCCTGTCCCAGCCGGCACCGCCCTCAACTGCGAGGATACGGTCGCATTCGCGGATGCGGGGTTGCGGCAGGAGCTGGCGCAAAAACATCCCGAAACGTGGCAGCGAATCGAAGCGCGGCGGGCGTTCATGCGCGACGAACTTGGCGTCACGCTGAAAGACTCGATCCTGCCGTTCTCCTCGATTCCCCTCTGCCTCGCGCCGCTCTGGCTGACGCCGGACCGGTTGCTGGTCAATGGCTAAGCGGGAGAGCGACGATGGCTAAGCGGAAGCCGCTGATCATTGCCCATCGGGGACACAGCACGGGCGCGCCGGAGCAGACGATGGCGGCCTATCGCGCCGCGATCGACCTCGGCGCCGAAATGATCGAAGCCGACGTGCAGTTCAGCCGTGACGGCAGGCTGGTGATGCTGCACGACGCCAAGGTCGACCGGACGACTTCGGGGAAAGGGCTTGTCGCCGACCTGACCTGGTCCGAACTCCAGGCGCTCGACGCCGGAAGCTGGTTCGGGGCGACCTTCGCCGGCGAGCGTATCCCTAGTCTCGACGCGCTGTTTGCGCTGGCCGAGGAAACAGGCGTGGCGCTCTGCCTCGAGGCCAAGGGCGAAACGCCGGAGGAATATCTACGTGTGGCGCTGGCGGTTGCAGCCGAGATCGTCAAGCGCAACCGGCTGGGACACGACGTGCTGGCGTCATTCGATCATGCGGCGCTTGGTGCGGCCGCGGCGCGGTTCCCGGGCCTTCATACGGCGCCGGACCGACTGCCCGAGCACGGGCCATCAACCGCCGCCGAGCTTGTGGCGCAAGCCCGGGCGGCCGGCGCGACGATCATCCAGCACCACCACGCCGATCTCACGGCCGCAGCCGTCGAAGGCGTGCAGGCGGCCGGCATTGCCATCTGGGCATGGCCGACGACAAAGCCCGCCGATATCGAGCGATCCCTGGCGCTGCGCGTCGATGCGCTGATGGGCGATGACGTCGAGGCGATAACCCGGATCGTCGCGGCGGCCTTTCCGGAATAACCGCAGCACTCCACGCAATCCGCTTGCAGATGACGCATTCGTAAGTCATATGATGACTTCGCAAGAATAGTCGTCATGGATGCAGGCCCATGCGTTCGCTTACCGAGCTCGAAGACCGGCTGTCGCAGCCCCGCGCCGGGCTGATCGAAGATTTGCGTGCCGTGCCCGGCGATATCCTCGTGCTCGGGGCAGGTGGCAAGCTTGGGCCCAGCCTCGTGCGTCTCGCTTTGCGCGCGCTCAAGACAGCCAGTGACGGCCGGAAGGTCATCGCGGTCTCGCGCTTCGGCGATGCTGCGCTGGCGGAAAGCCTCGGGGACGCCGGCGCCACGATCGTGCCGGCAGACATTGCCGACAACGCAAGCCTCTCGGCGTTGCCCGATGCGCCGAATGTGATTTTCCTCGTCGGTTCAAAGTTCGGCTCAACCGGCCGCGGAGCGCAGACCTGGTTCACCAATGCCTATTTGCCCGGGCGTGTCGCCGAACGGTTTCGTGACAGCCGGATCGTCGCCCTTTCGACCGGCAACGTCTATCCCTTCACGCCCGTAGGCAGCGGCGGACCCACCGAGGACACGCCGGTTGCGCCAGTGGGCGAGTATGCGATGAGCTGCCTCGGCCGCGAGCGGGTGTTCCAGCACTTTGCCGAAACGAATGGCACGAAGACCGCGCTGATCCGGCTCAACTATGCGGTCGAGATGCGTTACGGGGTGCTTGTCGACATTGCCCGCCACGTGCTCGCCGGCGAGCCGGTGGACGTGACGATGGGCGCGGCAAACGTCGTCTGGCAGGGCTATGCCAACGAGGCCATCCTGCGGTCGCTCAAGCAAGCGGCGTCGCCGGCCTTTGTGCTCAATGTTGCCGGCCCCGAAACGCTGTCGGTGCGGCAGGTGGCGTTGCAGATGGGAGTGCGGCTGGGGATCGAGCCGAAAGTCACGGGCGCGGAAGCGCCGACCGCGCTGCTGTCCAACGGCGGCAAATGTCATCGGCTGTTCGGCTATCCCGAGACGACGCTTGGCGAGTTGATCGAGATGACGGTGGATTGGGTCGCGGCGGGGCTGCCGTTGCTGGGCAAACCGACCGGCTTCCAGAAGCGTGACGGAAAGTTCTGATGCGGACTTCTGCCGAAACGGCCGCGGACATTTTCGCCAGGGGTTGTGTCATCCCTGCGCATCCGCTAGCGCTGACGGCAAGCCTCAAACTCGACGAGCGGCGGCAGCTTGCGCTCAGCCGCTACTATATCGCCGCAGGCGCAGGTGGACTGGCGCTGGGCGTCCATACCACGCAGTTCGCGATCCACGACAACGGCATGCTGAAGCCGGTGCTGGAGCTTGGCGCACAGGCTGCTGCCGAGGCCGGCCGATCCATTGCCTTGATCGCCGGCGTGCAGGGCAGCGTCACCGAGGCCATCGCAGAAGCGGAACTTGCCGCGACGCTCGGCTATCACATGGTGCTGCTGCGGCCCGCGCCGCTGGCGGAGGACGCGCTCATCGAGCGCGCAAAGGCCGTGGGCGAGGTTTTGCCGATGATCGGCTTTTATCTGCAGCCGGCCGTCGGCGGCATGGCGCTGTCGCGGGATTTCTGGGCTCGCTTCGCCGCGATCGAAAGCGTGGCGGGCATAAAAGTCGCGCCGTTCGACCGCTATCGGACGCTCGATGTCGTCAACGGCGTAGCGCGTTCTGGCCGGGCCGAAGAGGTGGCGCTCTATACCGGCAACGACAACCACATCCTCGCCGATCTCATCACGACCTATCAGGTGCCGGTCGAGGGGCGGCTGGTCGATGTCCGCTTCGTCGGCGGCCTCCTCGGGCAATGGGCGGTGTGGACGAAGCGCGCGGTGGAATTGAGTGCGGATGCCGCTCAGGTGCGGTCCGGCGACAACACCGCGCTGCGGCGCCTGCTGACCCTTGATGCGCAACTGACGGATGCCAACGGCGCGCTGTTCGACGTCGGCCACAATTTCCGCGGCTCGGTGCCGGGCATCCACGAAATTCTGCGCCGGCAGGGCCTGCTCGATGGCGTCTGGTGTCTCGATCCGAATGAGGTGCTGGCGCCGGGACAGATCGCCGAAATCGACCGCGTGCTGGCGGCCTATCCGTGGCTGACCGATGATGCCTTCGTCGCCGAAAACCGCGATCGCTGGCTCAGATGATCGGCGACATTTTTGCGCCGGAACTTCGGCGATTCACCGATCCCGTCACGGGCCGCCTGATAACGCAGTTCACGAGCAGTGCCGCCAACAATTATCCGCTCTATTATTTTACGGCCTCGCTGACGCGGGACGGCCGGTATCTGGTATTTCACAGCGAGCGGTCGGGCTTCGTGCAGCTCTACCGGCTCGATCTTGCGACCGGCGAGATCGGCCAGCTCTCTGATGGGCGGACGGACGATTCCGGCTGGGCCATCTGGTGCGAATGGCATCTTCGCGGCATTTTCAGCCATCTGTCGGCGCTCTCGCCCCAAACCGGCGAAGTCTACTATTTTCAGGATGACGAAATCCGCGCGACGCAGGTCGAAACCTTTGCCAATCGCCGCGTTGCAATGATGCCGGAAGGCCGGATGTCGATCGGGCAGACCGATTTTTCGCCGGATGGCTCTCTGTTTGCCTTCATCCACGTCGACCGTGACCTCTATGTCAGCCGGCTGAAGGAGCGCGAAGCACTCACCGCGATGGGCCAATTCAACTGGGCGCGCGACCACCACGACCGGTTCCGTAATTCGATCCCGACGACGCTGTCGGTGCTGGACGTAGCATCAGGCACGATCCGCGATGTGACCACTACCGATTTTCATTTTCATCACGTGCTGTTCGTCGACGACACGACGCTGCTGCTCAACCATCCGAAGGGCTGCGCCGGCATGTGGACGGTCGAACTCGAGACCGGAAAGGTCGAACACTTACGTCCGGGCTCGGATTCTGAGGCGCATGGCGCTGAGGTCAACCATCAGGTCATCACGCGATGCGGCATCGCCTATGAAGCCGTGACCTATGGGGCGGAGAAGCACGCCACCTATCTCGGCCTCTATGATCCCAGGACCGGCGCCTTCAGCGAAGGACTGCTGCCGCTCGAAGGCTACGTACACACCGGGTTCGATCCGGCGGGGAGGTTCGAGTTTGTCGAACACGCCGCCGCCGATCGCCACGAACTGCTGGCGGTCAGCCACCCCGCCGATCCCGCGGCACCGCTCGATGTGCAGGTGATCCGAACGCTGCGCAGCCCCGATCACGACCAGCAGCGGCATCACGCTCATCCGTTTCTGTCGCGGGACAGAACGCAGATGTTCTTCACCGATTGGGACGACGCGGGGTTTGGCCAGATTTTTGCGGTGGGTGTGGGTGACCTGACCGCCTGAATGGGCTGGTGCCGGCAAGTCCGAGTTTGTGGCCCACCCCCACCCTGGGGGAGCCACACACTACGTAGATGGTGAAGGGAAGCCGACCCATGGTGCTCTTCTTGTGATTCCCATTCCTCTCGGTCGTCATCCCCGGGCTTGACCCGGGGGACCCAGCAAGCCCATCCACAAGCACCGAAGCTCGTGGTGCGTCCCGGCTGGGTGGCCGGGTCAAGCCCGGCCATGACGGCGGAGAGGCTGGGGAAGAAACCAGCAGTACCGGCCCTCTTCAACAAACTTATCCCCCTATCTTCCACCTCCCTTATTGTGTGCCCATCCCTTCGCCGTTGCGAGGTCGCTACGAACGATTGGCAGGGGAGATCGGGTGGACCGGGAGTCGTTCCGGTCCGGGGTGAAGTTGTTGGCGCTGGCTCGTTGGACACTGACTTATGCCGGCCGGGACAGCTGCTGTTGGCGGGTTCCGGGTTCTGTCAGGATCGGCAGCAATCCTAACGGGGCCGCCGGCATCCGAGTGGGCGCCGCAGCTGGTAAACCCAAAAACCCCGATCGCGTTGGCGAGGCTCTGTCTCACTAAAACGCGGACTACCCGCTCCGGGATGGAGCCTCGCCAATGCCGCTTACTCGCGGCGATGCAGAATGATCCGGGTCGCGACGGAGGCGAAGACATATCTCGAACGACATACTCACCACCGGTCGGAAGAAGCAGGGCAGGCGCCAGGCTCCATTGGCGCCGAGCTTTCGCCTTTTCACATCAACGCATCGCCGCGCGAACGGCTTTGTCGATCGCGGCCATCAACCGGACGGGCGCCAGCAGGTCGGCATCGGACATCGGCGCCTTGCCCGTTTCGATCATGCCGATGAAGCGGCCGAGGACATGGCTCATATAGTCGTCGTCGAGGCCGATAGTGCGGTGCACCACGCCATCGGCGCAAACGACCTCGGCGGCGAATGGAATGCCTTGTTCGGCAACGGGCCTCGACAGCCGCACAGTGATCGCGACCCCGCCTACCGTGCAGCGCGCGCTTACTTCCGCCGGGCCGTCCACCTCTATGTGGATATTCCCGATACCGGCGCCGCCCAGCTGCAGCGCCAGCTCCACCGCGTGAATGCCGTAAAAGAAGCTCCCGCCATATTCGCTGGATGGGTCGAACGGCCCGGTCGCGTTGATCTGGAGCGGCCCGCCGAGATGCTCGATTTCGCGTTCCATCGCGGCCGTGTCGGGTTGCCAGCGGACGGCGCTTGCCGACGCGATGAGCGAGCCCGTTTGCCGGGCCGCACTCAGGATTGTCCCCGTATCGGCGACAGAACAGGCGAGTGGCTTGTCGATGAACATCGGCAGTCCCGCCTCGATGAACGGCAAAGCGTTCGGCAAGTGCAGCGCGCCGTGCCGATCGCCGATGATGGCCGCGTCGATCGCGCCGATGAGGTCGGCGGGGTTGGCCGTCGCGTAAAGGTTCGAGGCGCCGGCCAGGGCTGCGCGGCGGACGGGATCCTCGCCGCAGAGGGCCGTTATGTGGTGCCCCGGATACCGATGCTCCTTGTTGACGAGGCGGATAAAGTCCTCGGTATGGCTGCTGTCGATGCCGATCAGGCCGATGCGCATAAGTGTTTCCTTTTGCAGCTAAAGTCCCGGCGCCGATTGCCTCACCGTCTATGCCGGTCTAGGTACGTTGGGCAATTCTAAATCGAGGAGACGACGGATGGCAGACAAGGTCAGGTGGGGCATCATTTCGACGGCCAATATCGGCACGGCCAAGGTGATCCCCGGCATCATGAAGTCGGCGCATTCGGAAGTCGTCGCGATCGCTTCGCGCGAGTTGGGAAAAGCCAAGTCGGCGGCGGCGGAGCTGGGGATACCCAAGGCCTATGGCTCCTATGAGGAACTGCTGGCCGATCCCGACATCGATGCCGTCTACAACCCGCTGCCGAACCATCTGCATGTGCCGCTGACGATCGCCGCCACCAAAGCAGGGAAGCACGTGCTCTGCGAAAAGCCGATAGGGCTCAACGCAGCCGATGCCGAGCGGCTGCGCGAATGTCCGAAGGACAAGATCGTGCTCGAAGCCTTCATGGTGCGCTTCCATCCGCAATGGGAGCGCGCCAGGGAGATCGTGCGCTCAGGTGAACTGGGCCAGGTGAGGGCAATCCGCGCTGTGTTCTCCTACTACAACGTCGATCCGCAGAACGTCCGCAACATGGCCGATATCGGCGGCGGCGGCATTATGGATATCGGCTGCTATCCGGTTGTCGGCAGCCGCTACCTGTTCGAGGCCGAGCCGAAGCGGGTGGTGTCACTGATCGAACGCGATCCGACGTTCAAGACCGATATTTTGGCCAGCGTGATTGCCGATTTCGGCGAGGGCCGCCAGCTCAGCTTCATCTGTTCGACCCAGTCGGTCGGCCACCAGAAGATCGAAGTCATCGGCACCAAGGGACGGGTCGAGATCATCATCCCGTTCAATGCGCCGCCGGATACGCCGACCGCCATCCTCATCGACACCGGCGCCAACATGGATACGAGCCTCAGCCGCCGCGAGATACTTCCGGCCTGCGACCAGTACACCGAGGAGGCCGAAGCGTTTGCGCTCGCCGTGCTCGGCAAAAAGCCGCTCGCCTACGGCATTGAGGATGCGATCCTCAACATGCGGGTTCTCGATGCCATCTTCGAGAGCGAGCGGACCAAGGGTTGGGTGGCCGTCTAGCCGCCGGCAGCCAAAAGGAGCGAGCTTGGCCGATAAAGTTCTGGTTACCGGCATTTCGGGGTTTTTGGGTGGTCACGTGGCGCTGGCGCTGCTCGACGCCGGCTATGCCGTTCGCGGCAGCGTTCGCGACCTTGGCAAGGCTGACAAAGTCCGCGCCACGCTTAAACGCGCCTCGGCCACCGGGAATATCGACAACCTCGAGATCGTCGCGCTCGATCTGCTGCGGGACGATGGCTGGAGCGCGGCGATGGAGGGTTGCCGCTACCTCCAGCATGTGGCGTCGCCCTTCGTGCTCAGGACGCCGAAGGATAAGAACGAGCTCATCCGTCCGGCAGTCGAGGGCACCCGCCGGGCGCTACATGCGGCGCTGGCGGGTGGCGTCGAACGGATTGTGCTGACTTCCTCGTTCGCCGCCATCGGCTACGGACACGGGGATCGCACCACGCCGTTCACAGAAGCAGATTGGAGCGCCACCGAAGGCGTCGACGTCACCGCCTACACCGAGTCGAAGACCCGCGCCGAGCTAGAGGCCTGGTCGGTCATGGAGGCGGCCGGCCGGCGAGCCGACCTCGCCGTGGTCAATCCGACCGGCATTTTTGGCCCGCTGCTCGACGACGATCCGGGCACGTCGGGCGTTCTGGTGCTGCGTCTCCTCAATGGAAGCGTGCCCGCGGCCCCTAAACTCGCCTTCGGCATCATCGACGTGCGCGATGTCGCCGCGGTTCAGCTCAAAGCGATGGAAACGTTGGCGGCTGGCGGCCGGCGGTTTCTTACCTCAGGCGGCACGCTGTCGTTCGTGCAGGCCGCGGATATCCTCAGGCAAGCTTTTCCCGAGCGAGCGGGAAAACTGCCCCGCTTCGAGCTGCCGAACTTCGTGGTTCGGCTCATCGCGCTTTTCGATTCGGATATTCGGGGCAATGTCCAGTCGCTCGGCCTCGTGAAGCAGTTCGATGCCCGGCAGGCCGAAGCCCTGCTCGGCCGTCCCTTTATCACGCCGGCCGACGCCGTGACGGCAACCGCGCGAAGCATGATTGCGCAGGGGCTTGTTTGACCAGCGTACGCCTTCTGAAAATTGCCCGAAAAAAGGGGCTAGGCCAACGGCTCGAACTTGGTTAGATAGGCGCCGGTCGGAAGCGGGGCTGTAGCTCAGTTGGGAGAGCGCATCGTTCGCAATGATGAGGTCAGCGGTTCGATCCCGCTCAGCTCCACCACTTCCACCACCCTCTGACAGCCGCCGCCCGATTGGTCGCCAGCCTCATGCCTGGCTCGGTGGTCGTGCCGTCGAGCCGCGAACGGCGAGTTCGACGTCCAGCAGTTCACGGCGCCTGCCTTCTTCATCGCCGAGGATCATGGTGACGGCACGCCGGCCGATTTCGGCGATCGGCTGGATGATCGTGGTAAGGGGCGGCGACGACGTTTCAGCCTCCGCAATGCCGTCAAAACCGATGACCGATACGTCCTCGGGGATGCGAAGGCCTCGCGCTTTCAGCCAATCGATGGCCGTCAAGGCGACGAGATCGGACATGGCCAGGATCGCGGTTGGCGGTTGTTCAGTAGCAAAAATCTCCGCCAGCGCCGTGCGTGTCCGGGCGGGATCGTTGAGCGTCGGACGAACGGCCACGCTGGCCGGATCGATCCCGGCTTCCGAAAGACCGGAGAGATAGCCGCGGAGCCGCTCACGTGTGTCGGCGTAGTCGGCGGCCTCGACGTCATCGACACGGTTGTGCAGCGACAGGATCGCTACGCGGCGATGGCCGAGTCCCCCGATATGACGAGCGGCCATCAAGGCGGCGGAGAAATTATCGATGCCAACCGCGGGAATGGATTGATCGTTGCCGCCGAGCACAAGGGCGACAAACGGTAGACGCCGCTCCCGCGCCAGTTCGATCAGCCGGGCGCCGCCTTCGATGCAGACTAGGATGAGACCATCTACCAAGGCCGTATCGACATTCCACGCCAGTCGTTCCTCGCTGAGCGCCGATACCAAGGCCAACCCCGCCCCGTTCGCGTCGCAGGCTTCGGCAATGCTCGACATCAGCACGCGCGCAAATGGATCGGCGAAGAAGTAGGAAAGCGGTTCAGTGGCAGCAACGCCAATGGCGTTGACCTTGCCGGCCCGCAACAACCGGCCCCTAAGATCCGGACCGCGATAGCCGAGCGACTTTGCCGTTTCCTGCACGCGGTCCCGAACCTCTTCACGCACCAGATGCGGGCGGCTGAAGACGTTCGATGCCGTGCCCTGCGAAACGCCCGCCGCCTTAGCAACGTCTGCTAGCCGAACTGTTCGCTGCGCCAACCTTTTCTCCACTTCGGGCATGTCTCTAACATAGCTTTTGTATCGGTTCAATTTCTGCTTGACGCTTGCGCATTGGGTGCTACGATTGAATCGGTTCAAGGCGCAATTGCGTTGTGTTATTGAATCGATTCAATTGGAGATGAAAATGGTACCGGCAAGTTACCTGTTCAAGGCGGTCTATCGTGACGCATGGGGCATCGGCTTGGATGCCAAGGAAGAAAACTACGCGGAGCCCGCTGTCGTGGTGCGGCATGGTGGGTTGCGGCGCCTCGCCGGCGCGGTGCTTGGCGCGGGCCGTGCCTTCACCACAGCCAGCAAAGTGGCGTTCCGGGCACCTCGTGCGGGTATGCCTGACTGCAGGCCGCACCGTGGCTGATGAGAATGAGCAAGGAGCCCGCGAGATTTCGCGGGCTCCTTGTCACGGTGAAAGCCACGTTTCGGGCGTGGCTCGCGGGGGGAGCGTGGTTTCGAAGGTCGCAGTGGCGCTGCCAGATATGGTGGCGATCGGCGGACCAGCACCGATGCTACCTCCCGCTCCCGACGGTTCTCTGGCAGCGCCACGCGAAGACCGGTGCGGAACGAGAACCACACCAGTCAAAGGCTAGAGGCCTATTTGTGATAGAGCCCCTTCATCTTCATGGTGGGCATGCCCATTTCGATCGGCTTCGATTTGATCGGCATGCGGTCGCTGCAATCGCCCGACCCACTGAGCAGCATTTGCTCTTTCAGCGGTTTGCAGCGGTGGTGATGACTGCCGAAATAAAACGACAGGCTCGGTGCCGGCGCGGGGTCATAGTCATAGCCGCTGTCGCTCCGCGACATGGTCAGGATGCGCCCACTCGGCAACTGGCACACGGCCTGATGATCGACGATGTCGAAATAGCCGGCCCGGGCTGCGCACACGGCCTTGAACGTCGAAAGCGAGTTCAGCGAGGACGCGGGCGCTGTGCCAGTGGTGGCAAATACGCCGAGCAGTCCCAAGGCAATGATCAAAAATCTGCGAATCTGAAGTCTCCTGAAATTATTGCGCGGTTCGGCCGCGAAGAAGATGCTCGTTCGACTCGTTGGTCTTTAATGACGCCAATCTGGCTTGGGCGATGGGCCGATGCGTCGTGCGATTGGAGGAGGCGGCGGCAGCCATTTTCACCGCCGCCGCTCCACTCAGTTCAGCAGCGGGGTGGAAAACCCCGCGACGAGTTTGACGAGGTCGGCCTGGCGGCCGAGGCCGGTCTTTTCGTAGAGCCGTCCGAGGTGTGTCTTGATGGTCGTGTCGGCCACGCCGAAGGCCTCGGCCACCTCGGGCACGCCGCCGACCTCAACGATGGCGAGCAGCACGCGCATCTCGGTGGGGGTGAGCTTGAAAGTGCGGCCAATAATCTCGGAAGACGGTGGCGCGATCAGGGTTGCCTTGCGCACGAAGATCGCGACCGTCGCGGCGTCATTATCGCGGCGGCCGCGCGAGGCGAGCGGCAACGCGTGAGCGACATAGTGCTCGCCGTCGCAGGCGACGATCGGCAAGGCGATGCCCTTGGTGCCGATCGTGGCATCGCCCCGCTCGCAGGCCACCAGCATGTCGCGCAGGGCCTGATTCACCTGGCCATCCGTCGCCACCAGCCGCCCACCGACCGACCAGAGCACCTCGCCGGTGGCGAGAATGTCCCGGGCGGCCTCGTTGGCATGAACGATGCGGCCGGCCGGATTGAGCAGGAACAGGCCGGCGCTCAAGCCGTCGAGCACATCCATAAAGGTCGACGCCTCGGCTTGTCTGAGCTCGGCCACCTTGCCAATTGCGGCAGCGCGGCGAACGTGCGGCACCAGCGTTGCCAGCCGGCGGCGCGCCTCATCGTCGACGACGCCGTTCGCTTTGCCGCGAATCACCGCCAGATAGGTGCAGCCGGCGGACGACTTTTCGAGCAGGGCATTGGCCGAGTCGACCCAGCCCTGCGGCTTTGCCCATTCGCGAAAGAAGCGACCGGCAACGAACTCGCCGTATGGCATGAGATTGGCGACGCTGACGATCTCGTCCACGTCGAAACGGGACAGGTTCGCCGCTGGGTCGAACTGCCAGTAAAGTTCCTCGTAGCGGCGGCTGTATTCGGGATCGAGCCCAAAATGGAAATGTGCGCAAGCGCCGCCCTGTACGGTGTCCTTGGACAGCAGGGCAGCGGCGACGCCGCCGACGTAGCCGGCGATGGACGCAAGCGCGTCCGGCCAAAGCGCCGGGTCGATCGCCGCGTCATATATGGTCTCAATAAGAGGTTCGATTTTTTCAAAAGACTGCATGGTCCCAATCCGGGAAGAGTTGTGCTGAAATCGCTAGGAGCCGCTAAGGGCGGCGCTTTCCTGAGGCGGATGTTCCGTCGGCGACTCTGTGGTTGCCGATGCGGCATCCTTGGACGCCGGGGTTATGTCCCCTCGCGCCTCGTCGATGGCCGGGCCAAAACCAGGCACGAGCCATCAGCGAACCTGAGACATATGATGACTCCGGCCGTGAATCTTGGTTACAAGCGCAAATCATCTGGCTGCGGGTGCAATCTTAGAGGCGCGTTTGGATCGTTCCAGAAGGCAAAAATAGCTGCCTGGGAATAAGAGTGGCCTTCCCGGGGTTATCGTCGAGCGACGGCTCGAAGATTGCCGCCAAGCAGGGAGTTGGAATTTGATTTCGTGGTCTACTGATCAAATTGCCGAGCGCGAACGGTTCTCGTTCTGGCGCGAAGTAATCGGCGAAACGGTCTTCAACGTCTCCGCCCAGGGGCAGCCTGGCGGCTTTCAGGGGCAGGTCAGCGTGCAGAACTTTGGCGAGCTGCGCATTGCTGCCTTTACCGCGAGCGGCCACGATCTTGTGCGCACGCAGAGGCAAGCCGATAGCCGACCTGAAAACTCCTACCTGATCAGCCTGCCCATTGCTGGCCGCAGTTACGCGATGCAGGGGGATCAGGAACTCGCGATTGAGCCCAACGAGATCTCGATCATCGACGGGCAGAAGGCGTTTCGCGTCGTATACCCCGAAGACATCAACCGGGTTATTGCGATTGTGCCGTATGCCGTCCTTGACCAGCGCGCGCCCTGGCTCAGGTCACGGCTATTGTACAGGATCGGGGCCGATGCGCCCTTTGCCGATTTGGCTCGGCATCACTTGCTGCAGCTTGCCGCCGATACGCCGAAGCTGACCGAGACCGCGGCTGCCATGCTTTCGGAAAATCTTGCCAATCTGCTTGCGCTGGCGAGTGCCCCCGATGTGGCGCCGAGCGGCCTCCGGCCCGATATGCAGCTCGAGGCGCTCCTGGCCTTTTGCCGGCGCAATCTGCACGATGCCGAACTCACGCCGAGCGTCGTGGCGGCACATCTGGGCATCTCGGTGCGTACCCTGCATCTCAGGTTCCAGATGCTCGGCGAGAGTTTTGGCCGCTGGCTGCTCGGCAGGCGGCTGGAAGCGTGCAGCAAGGCGCTGCTCGACCCGCATCAGATGGCCAGCGGCATCTCGGAAATCGCCTACCGCTGGGGGTTCAACGACCTGTCGCACTTCAACCGCAGCTTTCGTGCCCGCTTCGGCATGTCGCCGCGGCAGTGGCGCTGCCAGACTGCTCCCCAGATCGGCTAGTCAGCGGCCAGCTGGACCTTGACCTTGGCCTTTTCGACGGCCTTGGTCAGGTCGCCGCCGATGCTCGCATCGGTCACCAGCCAGTCGATTTCGCTGAGCGGGCAGATGCGCTCGAAGCCGGTCTTTTCGAGCTTTTCGTGATCGAGCACCAGGATTGTCTGCTCGGCCTGCTTGATCATCGTCCGCTTGATCCAGACTGATGCCGAGTTGAAATCGCTCGGCCCCGAGGCATCGAGGCGGCTGGCACCGATGATGGCGTGGGTCACGTGGAAGTGGCCAAGATAATCGAGCGCATCGGGGCCGGTCACACCCCCGTCCCGGGGGTCGTATTCGCCCGGGCAAATTCTGATCTGCATGCTCGGGTTGGCGGCCAGCGCCGAAGCGACCCCAAAGCTGGTGGTGACGACGCTCAGATCGTTGCGTTCGGCCGCGAGCCGGCGAGCGACATAGATGGTCGTTGCGCCGGCATCGATCATCACCGAATCACCATCCTGAACCAGCGGCATCACGGCGCGGGCGAGTACCAGGCGCTGCTGCGGGTTGACGCGGTAGCGGTCGTCGAGCAGCGGCTCGTCGGCCAGCGGAGCGCCGGTTGCACCGCCATAGGTCCGGCTGATCAGGCCGGCGGCGCTCAGCGCGTCGAGGTCGCGACGGATGGTTTCTGTGGAGACGGCATGCGCCGCGGCGAGCTCGGCAATGCGGATTGCCGGCGACGCCCGCAACTCGGCGAGTATCGCCTCGTGGCGCCGCACTTTCGCCGTCCCGTTTTCTGCCCTTCGCATCCTGCCCCTCGCAGCCAAATTGCCGCCACTCTCTCGCAACGACAGCGTTACGACAAGCGTGCCAATGTCCAACAGCAAATTTCACCTACTTCGCGTCGCGGCATGTTGTATACGCCACAATGCATGTGGTACAAGCAAATCATATTATGCTGAGCGTCTGGCCGGCATTGGAAACGCATGCATGGACCAGCGGGTCGACACCTTGGCAGCACCCATTCTGACCGATCCGATCGATCGGTTGCTCAATGGCGAATATCGCGATCCCGACTCCGGCGAACTGGTCGGCGTTGCGACGCGGGCGTTGGCAATTACTGCTTCGCTAGACGGCACGGAGGCCGAGCTTGTGGGGCAGCTCGGCTTTGGCCGCCGGCTGGCGGTGGTCAGCGATCCGGCGACGCACGCGGTGTTTGGCGAGCGGGTGGAAGGGGCGCTCCGCGGCAGATTTGCCGTTGATAGCATCGTCCTTTCGGCCGACCCGATTCCCGATATGTCGACGACAGCAGCGCTTCGGCGGGAGACGGCGAGCGCCGATGCGCTGATTGCCGTTGGCTCAGGCACAATCAACGACCTCTGCAAATATGCGAGCTTTCTCGACGGGAAGCCGTATGCGGTGTTTGCCACTGCGCCCTCAATGAACGGCTATACCTCGATCACCGCGGCGATCACCGAGGGCGGGCACAAGAAGTCACTCGCGGCCCAAGCACCTCGGGGTGCCTTTTTCGACCTCGCCGTCCTGTCGAAAGCGCCATCGCGGCTGATCCGTGCCGGACTCGGCGACAGTCTCTGCCGCACCACTGCCGAAGCTGACTGGCTGCTGGCCCATCTACTGTTCGACAAGCCATTCCGCCGCCTGCCTTTCGCTCTACTGGCAGACGACGAGCCGATCCTCTTTGCTCACTCGGCAGATTTGATGGCCGGCAGTCACGAGGTGATGGAGAGCCTTGTGCGCACCCTGGTGCTTTCCGGCTTCGGCACAGCGATCGTCGGCAGCAGCGAACCGGCGAGCCAGGGCGAGCATCTGGTCAGTCACTACATCGACATGTTCGCCGATGGGGCACGCCGGCCGATCTTCCACGGCGAGCAGGTGGGAGTAACCACCTTGTCTGCTGCCAGGCTGCAGCACGCCATGCTGGAGAACAGCCCGGTCGTGCGGCCAGACACGCGGACGGAAGCGGATTTTCGGGCGCGCTATGGCGACGAACTTGGCGCTTCCTGTTGGGCCGACTACAGGCGTAAGGCGCTCAGTCGAAGGGGTGCCGATGCGCTCAACGCGCGGCTGGCGGAATCGTGGGACGACATTCGCACCCGGATCGCAGGCGTCCTGCTGCCGCATGAGCAGCTTCAAGAGGTGCTGGCGGCGGCGGGCTCGCCGCTGACGCCCGAGGCGATCGACCTGCAACGGCCGTTCTACGAAACGGCCCTGTTCGAGGCCCGCGATATCCGCAACCGCTATACGTTTCTCGACCTTGCTGCGGACAGCGGCCGTCTGCCCGGACTTGTCGCGACACTCTGAATCTGGAGCACGCAATGGACTTCATCTTCATGCTGACGCGCGGCGATCGCACCATCGAGGACTGCCTCGACCTGTTCGAAAGCATTGCGCCGCTTGGTCTTGGTCACGTCGGCTTCAAGGACGTCGGCGTCCGCCCAGAAACGCTCAAGGCGCTCACTGCAGCCATCCGTAAGACCGGCGCGACGACTTATATGGAAGTCGTTTCCGAGACCCCGGAGGCCTGCCTGCGTTCGGCCGCCGTGGCGCGGGACCTTGGCATCGACCGGCTGCTCGGAGGGACACAAGTCGCCGATATTCAGAATATCCTCGCTGGCAGCGACACAGCCTACTTCCCGTTTCCCGGGCGGCCGGTCGGTCACCCAACGAAACTTGGCGGCAGCCCGGCGGATGTAGAGGCTCATTGCCGGAATTTTGTCGCCGCCGGCTGTGCCGGGGCTGATCTGCTCGCCTATCGGGCCACTGAGGCCGATCCGCTGGACCTGGTGCGGGCGGCGCGTCGAGGACTTGGCAGTGGCCACCTGATCGTCGCAGGTTCGATCACAACGCGGCAGCGGATCGCCGAGATTGCCGCGGCTGGTGCCGATGCCTTCACCATCGGCACTGCCGTGTTCGATGGTTCCTACAGCCCGACAAAGGGGTCGATCCTGTCGCAGTTGCGCGACGTGCTGACGGACTGCCGGATGGCGGCCTGAGCCAACGTGTATCTTGGCATCGACATCGGCACGCAGAGCCTTAAGGCCGTCGTTGTCGATGACGGTCTGCGGCCGGTGGGAGCAGGTAACGTCGCCTATGCACCGACCCATCCACAGCCCGGCTGGGCTGAGCAAGACCCCGAACTTTGGCTTAATGCCCTGCGCCCTGCGATCGCAAAGGCGCTGGCGGCGGCGCGTGCAGCTCCGGCCGACATAAGAGCCATGGCCGTTTGTGGCCAGCTTGATGGCTGCATCGCGACGAGCGCTGATGGAGCCGCGCTCGCCCCGGCCATCATCTGGATGGATCGACGCGCGGCGCCTCTCCTGGAGGATATCGACGCGGCGGTGGTGCGTGATCTCGCTGGCCTCGTTCTCGATGCGACACATATGGCGGCGAAAATACGCTGGTGCCGCCGTCATTTGCGCGAGGCATCCAAGGCCGTCGTATGGCATCAGCCGGTCTCGTTCGTGGTCGAGGCGCTGACCGGCCGCCGAATGATGGACTTTGGGCTCGCCTCCACCACCATGCTTTACAAGCTTGGCGGCGGCGGGTGGGATGAGAAGCTGCTTTCAGCCTTCGATATCGATGCGCGGTCGCTGCCGGTTCTGGCCAACGCCGCCGATGTCGCTGGCATGCTGACCGCCGACGGGGCGGCGCTCACTGGCTTACCGGTTGGCCTGCCTGTGGCGGTTGGTACGGGCGACGACTTTTCGAGTCTCCTCGGTGCGGGTATCTCGAAGCCGGGCACGGCAACTGTGACGATCGGCACCGCGGAGATTGTTTGCGCCCTCTCGACGATGCCAACGGTCGATGCCGATATGCTGGTCGAGACGCACGCGTTTCCCGGAGGTCTTTACCATCTCGGCAATCCGGGTTGGCTATCGGGCGGCGTCGTGCGGTGGCTGGCCTCGCTGCTCAAGCTGACCACCGATGCTGAAGTTTCCGCTCTTGCCGCAAGTGCGCCACCCGGCGCCAACGGGCTGACTTTCCTGCCAGCACTAACCGGTGCGATGGCGCCGCGCTGGGTCGCAGGCGCTCGCGGTGCGTTTTACGGCCTGACGCCATCACACGGGCGTGGCGAACTGGCTCGAGCGGTGCTTGAGGGCACTGCCTTTGCCATGCGCGATGTGATCGATCGGTTGCGGTCGCTTGGTGTTCCGGTCGAGACGATCCGTCTCTCAGGCGGTGGCGCGGCGAGCGATGTCTGGGCCCAAATTCGCGCCGATCTTATGGGCCTGCCGGTCGACCGGCTGATCGAGAACGACGCCTCCGCCATGGGTGCGGCGCTGCTCGCTGCGGATGCGGTTGGCGACATGCCAGATGCCGCCAGCGCATCGGAACTGCTCGATTTGCCACTCGGCCGCGTCGAGCCGGATCCTGCCAACCAGGCGCGCTACGAAGATGCCTATGGACGTTACCGAAAATTGTTCGACGCGCTGGCGCCGATGTACGAGGGCTGACCTCCTTCTGGGGCGATCGTTCGGCCGGTGTTTGAGGACTCGTACAGGGCCTGAACGATGGCGAGCGCCGCGGCGGCATCCGTTGCCGTCGCAGGCGATGAAGCGCCTTCTTCAACCGCAACCGCAAATGCTCTAACCATCTCAGCATAGCTATCGCGTGGGGCAGTCGGAATTTCGAGCCATTTGCCGGCAGCATATTGCTGCCAGTCGCGTCGCAAGAACAGGCGGATTGGATTGGATGACAGTGCGTATGGCAGGTCGATCCGTCCGAACACGCCTTCGATACTGATCCGTTCGCCGTTCTCTGCGCCGATCGAATGGGCATTTGCGACAAGCGTTCCCAGGGCGCCGTTCGCAAGGCGAAATACCGCGCCGGCGGCATCTTCCACCTCGACCTTGGCGGACAACGTCGCGGCCATGCCGGCGACCTTGGTGACTTCCAGCCCGGTGATAAAGCGCAGGGCATCGATCTGGTGGATGCTGTTCATCAACACGACACCGCCGCCGGCCTTTGCCTTCTGCGCCCGCCAGCTGTCGTTGATCCGGCCGGAGTAGCCCGATTGCCAATAGCTCATCGGCTTGTCGATCAGGGTCTCGATGCGGACGGTCCGTATTGTTCCGATCGCTCCTGCCGCGACAAGCTCGCGGGCCATCCGAACGACCGCTGATTGCCGCAATTCGAAGAATACGCCGAGCCGGAGGTTGCGTTCGTCGGCCAGGTGACCAAGGCGGCGCGCTTCATCGGCAGAGAGGGCCAGCGGCTTTTCGGCGAGCACATGCTTGCCCGCCATTAGCGCGGCTTCAACAGTGCCTGCTAGCAGGAAATGCGGCAGTGCCACGTAGATGATGTCGACGCCGCCTTCGGCGAGTAACGCCTCCTGCGAAGCCGCGACAACGGCGTTACGCGGCCTCGCCAGTTCGGCGGCATTTTTCTCATCGCGATCATAGGTCGCGACCAACCGCAGGTCGGGAATGGTATCCATCGCGCGGCAGAAATCGGTTGCCGCGCCGCCGCACCCGCTGATGCCGATACCCAAGGTCAAGGCGCCAAGGCTCCCACGAGATGCGATAGCGTGCCGTAGTAGGAATCGCCGTAATGCTCGAGCATCAGTGCCACAGCCTCTAGCGCCGGGGTGGCGTTGGTGATGGCCCAGGGTCGAGTCAGGCGCGTCGGTCCCGGCGGTACCATAGCCGTTGGTTGCCAGCGCCCACTCGCATTGCGATCCCAGCGTTCGAAGTGCCAGACGCCGCGCTCTTCGCGCGTCAGGTATAGCCGTCCTCCAGGCGACCGATCGGGGAAGGCGACGCCGCCGACGTAAAATCCGGCGTCGATGTAGCCGAATTTGTCGCCGGCGAGCGCGATCTCCTCGGCGCGCCACGCGCCGTCGCGGAACGAGGTCACGTGATAGCGCGCATCCAACGTCGCATCGTCACCGATGACCTTGTCGACGAAGCCGATTTCGAAGATCGGCCCGTCGCCGACATCGAACAGGTTGACCGTACGGCCCGCCGCCGTCCGATGAACTTTTTCCAAGGCCCGGTAGTCAAGCGGCAGGTTTTCGCCGGTGAGCAGATTGGCGACCGGCTCGCCGCCGCTCGCCGGCCGAATGTCGCCTGTTTCGAGATCGATCGATGCCGCCCACACGTCGTGCAGCGGCTTCTCGCGGTATTCCTTGGGGTGACCCGATACGGCCATGCGTACCGTCCGTCGGTCGCCGAGCAGGACCGTCGCCATGTAGACCTCCTGATCGGTGTCGAAAGCCAGGAAGTCGCGGGGCACCTCCCAGTTCTTGCCCCAATCCGGCGACCGGCAGTAGGCCCATCGCGTATCGTCGACGCGGGTGAAGAGATGCAACTCTTCACCCCGCGGATGCACTTCGGCGTAGGTGGTGAGCCCGCCGAATTTCAGCACGCGTTCAGCTTCCCACGCGCCAATGTCGAGCGGCCGCAGTGAGCGGCGGAAGCGCAGGGCATCGTCCTCGTCGTGCCGTGAGTAGAACGCGACCAGCGGCCGATCGGGATCGACAACGAGGGCAGGGTTGTTGTGATCGTCGTCCTCGAAGCCGGCGAGGATCGTCTTGCGGACGGTGTGGCTGTTGAGATCGAGCGTTGCGGCGATCATCTGGCCGGCGGAGTCGAGCGCACCGAAATAGACGACCTCGCCGATTCGCGTGGCGCGCGGCCGCGTCCACCAGCACCAGGCCACGTCTTCGATGATCGGCGTGGGATGGCTCTTGTCGCTCTTTGGGGAATTCGCCGCCTGCTCGTCCATCGATCGATCCGAAGTCATAATATGACTTATCACTATCGAGGGTCTTCGTCGTTGTCCATCGCAGACCGGCGATAATGACTCAGCCGGCGCCGTTGGCGAGCGGCCCGGGACCACGGCGGTAGACCCTGAGCTCGATGACGGTTGGCACATGCCATTCGAGCGACAGCATCACGGCGCGACCCTTGCTGTCGAAGTCGAGCTGGCGCAGGTGCTGCAGCGGCGTGCCCGCCTTCACCTTGAGGATCTTTGCCAGCTCCTTATCGGCGATCACCGGCAGCAACACCGCGCGCGCATGATCGACCGTGTGGCCACGCTCGGACAGCAGCTTGTAGATCGAGCCGAGAAAGAACTCGCGGTCGCCTTTGAGGCTGACGATGTCGGCCGGCAGGCTGTCGATCGAGTAGATAGCCGGCTTCCTGTCAGCGGTTCGGACGCGACGAATTTCGACAAGTTCCGTACCAACCGCCACGTCGAGGTCGGACGCAGTGCCCGCATCTGCTTCAACCAGCTTAGCAGCAAGAATTCGCTTGCTGGTCTGGATGCCGGTGCTTTCGAGATATTCGGTGTAGCTAAAATTGGTATCGAGCGAATTGCGCAGCGCCGGTCCCGGCGTCACGAAGGTGCCCGAACCCTGGCGCCGGACGACATAACCGTCCTCGATCAACCCTCGCACCGCCTCGCGCAGCGTTATGCGGCTGACCGCAAAACGCTCCCGCAGCTGCTCCTCATTGGGCAGCTTCGAGTCGGACGGAAATTCGCCCTCGATAATCGCCCGCCTGAGCTCCGAACGCACGACGTCGGAGAGCAGCGGACGCTTTCGGTTCACAGCTACCAACAGTTCCGCCCGCCCCCAGTTAAGCCGTCTCTAACATAGATACTGGACATATGATGTCCACCCGGCAGATGCCGCTCGTACCCTGCTATCCGCAACAAACGCATCATGTTTTCATCCCACTCGTGGCAATGCCGCGGATGATGTAGCGTTGCAGGATCAGGTAAACGAGGATCACCGGAAAGATCGCCATGACGGCGGTGGCGAGTGCCACCCCCGTGTAGATGCCCTGTGAGCGTCCGGCGATCGCGAGCCCTTGGGTAACGGTGTAGAGGTCGCGGTTCGACGTTACGAGCAGCGGCCAGAGCACGTCGTTCCAGCGCCAGATGACGTTGATGATGGCCAGCGCGGCGAGCCCCGGTTTGCAGAGCGGCAGCACGATCTGCCAGAAAATCCGGAACTCGCCGGCGCCGTCGAGCCGCGCCGCCTCGAGCAACTCGTCGGGGATGGTGCTGATGTTCTGGCGCATCAGGAACGTGCCGAAGCCGCCGGCGAGAAAGGGCAGCACCAGCGCCGCATAGGTGTTGGTCAGGCCGAGCGTGTTCATGAAGAGATAGAGCGGGATCATCCGCGTCTCGAACGGAATGAACAGCGTCGAGAGGAAGGCGATGAAGAAGAAGGCTTTGCCGGGGAATTTGCCCTTGGCGAAAGCATAGCCGGCAAGCGCGGAAAAGAACAAATAGCCGAACGTGGTGAGCCCGACGACTAATAGGCTGTTGAGATAGTACCGGATGATCGGCAGGTTGGCGGCCGCAATCTGGTAATTGAAGAGCGACGGGTCGGTGGGAAACAGCCGCGGCACGCGCGGCATCGCCGTGTTCGCCTTGCGGGACAGGGACGTCGCCACCATCCAGACGAACGGCACGATCATCGCCAGGGCGCCGATCGTGAGCAGGAGGACAATGACCGCCTGGGCGAAGCGGCTCTCGCCAACGGTGGCCCTCGGGCCTGTCCGGCGGCGCACATCGTCGAGGTCGATATCGGCGTTCGCCATGGTTATGCCCGCCCCGAGCGCTGGGCCGCGAATTCGCGGGCGAGGAGGCCTCGAAACGCGATCAGCGTGACAATCAGGACGAGGCAGAAAAAGACCACCGCCGTCGCCGCTGCGAGATTGATGTCGCCGCTCTCAAAACCGGCCTGGAACATGAACATCACGATGGTCTGGAGCGAGCGTGCCGGCGCGCCGCCGGGGCCGCCAAGCGTCCAGAGGTCGCCGAACCTGGCCAACGCGTCGACAAGCCCCGTCATGATCAGAAAGATGAAGGTGGGCCTCAGGCCGGGGAGCGTGATGTGCCACCAGGTCTGCAGTCCGTTAGCGCCGTCGATCGCGGCAGCATCGTAGAGGTCGGCCTGGATGCCCTGAAGGCCGGCGAGCACGATCAGGATGAAGTAGCCAATGCCGGTCCAGACGGCGAGCAAGGTGACGGCGGCACGCGAGCCGGTGAAACCGAACCGCGGATCGGCGAGCCACAGCGGCAGGTCGTCGATGCCGAGTTGCCGCAATATGCCGTTGAGCAAGCCCCAATCCGGCTGGAAAATGTAGTTGAACATGATCGCAACCGCGACCGATGAGGTGAGCTGCGGCAGGAAGTAGATGACTTTGAGCGTCGTCGCCCCGCGCCTGACCCGGTTGAGCAGGGAGGCGAGCACGGTTGCCAGCGGGATGGCGATCAGCAGGTAGGCGGCGCCGAGGAGGATCGTATTGCCAAGCACCTGCCAGAAGACGTCGCTGGCGCCGAGCCGGCGATATTGTTCGAGGCCAACGAATTGTTGGCCGGCGCCGTCGGACTGGGCGAAAAAGCTGTCCCAGAATGTTTCGAATGTGGGGTAGGCGACGAACAGCAGGATCAGCAGGAATGGCGGTCCGATGAACCAATACCAGACGAGCGTTCCGCGGAAGGTCTTGGCCGCCCTTTCAAACAACGTTCGAGCGTGCGGGGCGGCCAATCTTCGATCCATCTCCGCGACCTCATGGTGAGCTTGTCGAGCCACGAGGTCGCTCATGTCACCGCTCATCCTTATCCTTTTGAAGGCCGAGGACGAGCGCGCATCTTACTTGCCTGGCTTCTGCTGGGCCAGCCAGTCGGCGGTCTCTTTCTGCGCCTGCTTCAGGGCATCCTCCGGCGTCGCGGTGCCAGCAAGGGCTGCTTCGAGCGCGCTCTGCAGCGACCAGCGCGGCTGTTCGGCGGCCCACGGATAGGGCGCTTCGGCGGTCAGCGGCGAGGCGAGGATGATATCACCGTCGGGGAGCTTGCCGATCTTGGGCACAGCAGCAGCACTGTTCTCAGTCACCGGCAGGCGGCCGCTCGCGTTGAAATAATAAGCCTGAGACTCGGGGCTGCCGGCGAGCCATTTGAGGACGGTCCAGGCGGCCTGCTTGTTGTCGCAGCTTGCCGCCATGGCTAGCGGGGAGACGGTGTTGACGCCGCCGAGACCGTCGGCGCCGCGCAGGTTGAACGAGACGCGGAAGCGATCATTGAGCGTCGGGTCAGCCGCCATCTGCTGCACGAAGTAGCCGCCTTCACCCTCGGGGATGATGGCGACGGTGTTGTCGTCGGTCAGGAAGCCTTGCGGCATGCCGTCGCTGCCGAGCGCACCCTTGGGCGCATATTTGGCCATGTCGACGAACCAGTGAAGCGCCTTGACGTATTCGGGCGTGTCCCAGTTGACGGTCAGCGCGCCCTTATCATCGACACCACCCCAAGCAGCGCCCATCGAGTGAGCGATGGCGAGGAACTGCCAGACGGCATATTTGCCCTGATACCAATAGCCGTAGGTCTGTTCGCCGGTCACCGGGTCTTTGCCCGTCAGCTTCGGCGCCTTGGCGGCGATTTCCTCGAGCGTCGGGTTCTTCGACAGCGGCTCGACGCCGTAATCCTTGAAGATTTTTGCGTCCCAGTTGACGACGCGCTCGCCCGTATTGTTCGGGATGTAGAACAGGCTCTTGGGGTCGTTCGGGCCCCAGGTCTGCGACGTCTCGAGTTGGCGGCCCCAGACGTTCTTGAAATCCTTGTCGGCGGCGATGAGGGTGTGGAGATCGACCAGCGAGCCGCGGCGGCCATAGCCAGCAGCGGCGGGCATCTCGTAGAGGCAGGCCTGGTTGGCCTTGATCATCGCCTCGGTCTTGGGCGCATAGCCGGTCGCGCCTTCGCCCCAGGGAATGTTGGTGATGTCGAGGGTGATCGACGGATTGGCCTTGGCGAAGGCGTCCTTGAGCTGATTGATGCCAGGGATCGGCGCACCCGTCGTCGGGTCGGCGCTGTCCTGATCTGGGTAGCCGATCGTCAGCACCTTCACCACCGGATTGTCGGCAAGGGCCGCGACGGGACCGGCGCCGATCGCCAGAGTCGCCGTCGTCAGCAAGAGCATGTTCTTGAACAGTGAGCGCATCCCGTCATCCCCTGAAGTGACCAAGACGCCCGCCATACCGTCGGGTCGTGAACATATGATGACTTATGAATTTCGTTGTCAAGCGATGGGTGCGTCGCCGTCCTTCGCCAGACTCAGAGTTCGCTGCCTGTGCTTGCCATCTCAGTGGCTTCATCCTATATCGGCCTCGTCGAAAAAGGCAGACTTGGTCTGGGTAGGCCCAAGTCCTTCCGGTGACGGAAGTTCTGTTCCTTGCTTCATGCATGAGTTCCCTCGACGAACACTGGACGCAAAATTTTCGCGTCCAAAATGTTCGTCCGTGTGGTTCTCATTCCGATGAGCTGCTCCGGGCGAATGTTTTCGCTCAGGAGCCGTCGATGCAGACGCCGAAATTTTTCAATCGCTTGCGCAGCCGGACGGGCATTATTGCCGTCTCGGTTTTTCTCAATTTCTCGGGCTTTACGCTCATCATTCCGGTGCTGCCGTTTTCGGTCGGACGGTATGTGTCCGATCATGACGTCGCGCTGAATGTCTCGCTGATCATCGCGACCTTTGCGCTTTGTTCGTTCGTTGCCGCGCCGGTGCTGGGGGCGTTCAGCGACCGTTTTGGGCGGCGGCCGGTGCTGCTGCTGTCGCTGCTCGGATCGGCAGTCGGGTTTGCTGTGTTCGGCGTAGGTGGGGCACTCGGGGTGCTGTTCCTCGGGCGGATCATCGAAGGACTGACCGCGGGCAGCATTTCGGCGATGTATGCCTATGTGGCCGATACGCATGCGCCAGAGGAGCGTGGGCCTGCTTACGGCATGCTCGGCGCGGCGGGCGGTCTCGGCTTCATGCTGGGGCCGGTCGCCGGCGGCCTGCTCGGCCAGATTTCGCTATCGGCGCCGCTCTATGTGGCCGCAGCCGTCGCCGTGCTCAACGCGGTCTGGGTCTATTTCTCGGTGCCCGAGAGCCTGCCGCCGGAAAAGCGCGCGGCGCGACTTCATCCGGCGGAGTTCAACTCGATTGTGCAGCTTTCGGCCGTGCTGGCCGATGGGCGGCTGCGGGGCATCTTTATCGCCGCCTTCCTGTTCTTCGGGGCGGCCACGCTGATGCAATCCAACGTCTCGGTGCTGCTCAAGGATCTGCTGAACTTCAACTCGGCAGCGATCGGCCTGACGCTGCTCGGCGTCGGATTGATGGACATACTGAGCCAGGGGATCGCTGCGCCAAAGCTGCTGCCGCGCTTTGGTGAACGCCGTGTCGCAATTGCGGGGCTGATCATCAATGGGCTGGGTTTTGCGCTCTACGCGCTGCTGGCCTTCGCGCCGTCGCTGCCGCTGCTGGTCGCGGCGGTGTTCGTCTTCACCTTTGGCGACGGGCTGTTCCAGCCCTCATCCAATACGATGATTTCCCACGCTGCGCCCGACGGGCAGCAGGGCAGGGTGCAGGGCGCTAACCAGGCTCAGCAATCGATCGCGCGGATGATTGGGCCGTTGGCGAGCGCGTGGCTCTATGGGCTGTCGGCGGCGGGGCCGTATATTGCGGGCGGGATGATCGTCCTCGCCGGTGCGGCGCTATTGTCGTCGCTGCGGACACACCGTGTGCCCTCGGCGAAGGTGAGCGAGGCGCCCTAGGCGCGCGCCCCGCTTACGGCATGAAGAGCAGCATGCCGGCCCCGTCGTGTGTCAGGGCCACGCGATCGGGCTCCGTTCTGGTGATCGGCGAACGCGTGAGCCAGCCGCCGCGCACGCACGCCGTGGCCGCTGCGATGGTTTCGCGGATGCCAAACCCCTGGCGCGACAGTGCGGCGACGAGCGTCGACAGCAGGATGTCTTCGCCGGACTGTGCCCCGATCTCCTTGAGATGAAGCAACAGCGCCTGGGCAGCCGGACTCAGGTCGACAAACTTATCCATCGCATTCGTCGGCGCCCCCGCCCGCGTGTTAGCCGCTCGCATTTTATCAGTCTTTTATGTGACGCGCTCGCAACCGTCAGGCCGGTCCTCGCGACAAAATCATCCACCGAGATTGTCCTTGCAACTAACTGACCAGTCGGTTATTTATAGCAAATGACCAGCGGGTCAGCAGGAGCGCGAGATGGCGATCGATCGGGTTGGAGACGGCGAGGCGGCAGGCAATGCGGCACGTCCGACGCGCCGCATTCCAAAATTCCGTCGCCGGGCTGATGCGCGGCCGGACGAGGTGCTCGATGCGGCGCTGGATCTCTTCATCGAGAAGGGCTTTGCGGGTACCAAGGTCGAGGAGATCGCCAAACGGGCGGGACTTAGCAAAGGCGCGGTCTATCTCTATTTCCCCTCCAAGGAAGCGATCATGGAGGGGCTGGTGCGGCGCGCCGTGGTGCCGATCGCCGAGAGCGCGGGGCAGGCGCTTGCCTCGTTCGAGGGCACCCCACGCGATGCCTTCATGATGTTGTTTCGCCTGATGTCGCAGAACCTCGCCAATCCGCGCGTGCTGGCGATTCCCAAGCTGATCATCCGTGAGGTGGCAAAGTTTCCCGAACTCGCCGCGATGTATCGCCGCGAGGTGATCGACCGGGGGCTGCCGGTTGTCGTCGAGGTCATCCGGCGCGGCATTGCCAACGGCGTGTTCCGGCCTGTCGATCCGGAGCTGGCGGTGCGCAGCGTCCTCGGGCCGATCGGCATGCACATCATGATGGCCGAGATTTTTGGCATCGCGCCCAAGGGCGGACTCAATCTGCCGGCGCTGATCGAGACCCATATCGACATTCTCTATAACGGCCTCGTTGCGCCGGGGGAGCGGGGCAAATGAACGGGATTTTCGGTTGGCTCGGGGGCCTTTGGGCCGCGGCAATCGCCATCCTTCCGGGCTTCGGCACGGCACAGCCGCCAAGCTTTTCCGGCTATGTCGATGCCGACTATGTCTATGTGTCCGCGACCACGGCCGGGGTCATCTCCGCCTTTCCCGCGCAGGAAGGGCAGATGGTGAAGAAGGGCGACCTGCTGTTCGCTCAAACCACCACGCAGGAACAGGCGCTCGCCGACGCGGCCGATGCGCAGGCGGCGGCCGCGAAGGCGACGTGGCAGAATCTCACGACGGGTGGCCGGGCTGAGGAACTTGCCGCCTCGCAGGCTGCGGCCAACAAGGCCAAGGCCGATCTCAACCTGGCGCAGGTGACATTTACGCGGTCGCAGAAATTGTTCGCCAGCAACACCATCACCCAGGCGCAGCTCGATTCCGACAATGCGAGCCTGCAGAGCGCGCAGGCAGCGCTCAATCAGGCGCAGGCGCAGCTCGCCGTGACGGCGCTGCCAGGGCGTGACGACGCGCAGCAATCGGCCAAGGCCAGCTACGACGCCGCCAAGGCAAGCGCCGACAAGGCGCATGCCGACCTCGCGGACCGGACCATCGTCGCGCCGGCGGACGGACGGGTCGAGCGGACCTACTACGATATCGGCGAGATGGCGCCGGCGGGCACGCCTGTACTGTCGCTGCTGCCGGCCAACGCCCTCAAGGCTGAGTTCTATGTCAGCGAGGTCGACCGGGCAAAACTCACCATGGGCGAGACGGTCGGCGTCACCTGCGACGGTTGCGCCGCGGGCATCACCGCCCGGGTCAGTTTCATGGCGACCGACCCGCAATATACCTCGCCGATCATCTATTCGCGCGACGAGCGGAGCCAGTTGGTGTTTCTCGCCGAGGCGAAGATCGACAATCCGGGTAACATCCTGCCGGGTCAGCCGGTGACCGTGAGCCTCACGCCATGAACGATGCGGCGCAAAATGGCGAACCGGTCATCCAGGTTACCGGGCTCACCAAGGATTTCGGCGAGAAGCGGGTGGTCGATCATTTCGACATCACCGTGCCGAAGGGGGCGATCTACGGCTTCCTCGGCCCGAACGGCTCGGGCAAGACGACGACCATCCGCATGCTCTGCGGCCTGCTGACGCCCGATGGCGGCGACGGCACCTGCCTTGGCTTCGACATTCTGCGCGAGGCCGAGCAGATCAAGGAACAGGTCGGCTACATGACGCAAAAGTTCTCGCTCTAAGAGGACCTCTCCATCCGCGAAAACCTCGATTTCGTGGCGCGGATGTACCGGCTCGACAATCGCAAAGGGCGGGTCGACCGGGCGCTGGCCGATCTCGGTCTCGCCGACCGGCAAAAACAGCTCGCCGGGTCGCTGTCGGGCGGCTGGAAGCAGCGGCTGGCGCTCGCCGCCTGCCTGCTGCACGAGCCAAAGCTGCTGCTGCTCGACGAGCCGACGGCGGGCGTCGATCCCAAGGCGCGGCGCGATTTCTGGGACGAGATCCGGCGGCTCTCGGCGGTGGGCGTCACGGTGCTGGTTTCGACCCACTATATGGACGAGGCGGTGCAGTGCGATTTCATCGCCTACATCGCCTACGGCAAGAAACTGGTGGACGGACCATCGGCCGAAATCCCCAAACAGATCGGGCTCGTGACGTGGACGGTTTCGGGTGGCGACCTGTCGGCGCTCGAGGCCGCGCTCAAGGATGCACCCGGCGTCGAGCAGGTGGCGCGGTTCGGGGCGTCGCTGCATGTCTCGGGCACCGACGAAGCGACGCTGCAGCGGACGATCGATGCGCACAAGGATCACGGCGCCTATCGCTGGAAGAAGGAAGAGGCGGGCCTCGAGGAGGCGTTCATCTACCTCATGGCGGGAGCGCGCGATAACTTTGCGCGGGATGCAGCATGAGTGTCGTGGCTGCCTCGCCGGACCGTTCCTCCCCGGCATCGACGGGCCGTTTTTCGTTCGGGCGGTTCTCGGCTGTGCTGATCAAGGAATTCATCCAGATGCGGCGCGACCGCGTCACCTTCGTGATGATGATCGGCCTGCCGATCATGCAGCTCTTTCTCTTCGGCTTTGCCATCAATGCCGATCCCCGGCATCTGCCGACGCTGATCGAAGTCAACGATTCCGGCCCGTTGAGCCGGGCGATCATCGCCGGCATGTCGAACTCGACCTATTTCGACTTTTTAGGACCGGTTGCCGGGCGTGAGGCAGGCGAAAAAGCACTGCGGCAGGGCGAGGCCAATTTCGTCGTGGTGATCCCACAGAATTTCGAGCGCGACGTGATCCGTGGTCGGCAACCGGCGCTGCTGATCGCCGCCGACGCTTCCGATCCCTCGGCGGTGAGCGGGGCGGCGGCGGCGTTACAGGGGATCATCCAGACGTCGATCACGCAGGTGATGACCGGGCCGTTGCAAAGCCTCGCCGGTTCGCCTGCGCCGTTCTCAGTGACGGTGCAAAAACAATACAATCCCGAGGGCAAGACCTCGACCAATATCGTGCCGGGCCTGTTGGCCATCATCCTGTCGATGACGATGGTGATGATCACCGCGGTCGCCATCGTCAAGGAGACGGAGCGCGGCACGATGGAGATGCTGATCGCCACGCCGGTGCGGCCGCTCGAGGTGATGCTGGGGAAAATCCTGCCCTATGTGTTCGTCGGCTATGTGCAGACGATTGTCTTCATCGCCGCCGCGGAGCTGCTGTTCGGCGTACCGTTCGAGGGATCGTGGCTGGCCTTCTTTTTCGGCTTCAACCTGTTCATCCTCGTCAACCTGGCGCTGGGCTTTTTGATCTCGACGGTGGCGCGAAATCAGATGCAGGCGATGCAGCTTTCGGTCTTCACCATCCTGCCGTCGATCCTGCTGTCCGGCTTCATGTTCCCCTTCGCCGGCATGCCGGGCTGGGCGCAGTGGCTCGGCATCTGCGTACCCGCCACGCACTTCCTCAGGATCGTGCGCATGGTGATGCTGAAGGGCGCCTCGACCGCCGATATCGGCGGCCAGATGCTGGCGCTCGGTATTATTCTGGTGGTGATTTCGGCGGTGGCGATGCTTCGCTACCGGCAGACGCTGGATTAAGCCGTCATCAGCATCCGCTATTGCCATTTGGCATTAATTGTACTAAATCATGCCATATGAGAAGCGAAGCGAGAATAATCCCTGTCGACAACGTTCCGTTCGAGGCGATTGGGACGGCTATTACCGACCAGGAGGCGGGGGCGATGTTCCGCGCCGTGCTCAACCTCTTCCGGCTTTGGGGCGTATCGGACAATGAAGCGGCCGTGCTGCTCGACCTGCCGGTCCGTACCTATGCGCGGTGGAAGGCGGATGGCGCAGGACGCCTCGGGCGAGACGGCAAGGCGCGGCTCTCCAATCTGCTCGGGATCCACAAGGCATTGCGGCTGATTTTCCGCGAGCCGCAGCGCGGCTATGACTGGGTCAAGGCCTCCAACACGGCGTTCGGCGGGGAATCGGCGCTCGGCGTGATGCTGGGCGGTGAGCTCACCGACCTGATGCGCGTGCGCCGCTATCTCGATGCCGAGCGGGGCGCCTGGTGACGGATGAGAATGCGCTGCCGGTCGCCGAGATTCGGTGGCCGGGGGCGGTGCGGATCATCCGGAGCCTCTTTCCGCCGATCGATCTTTTCGAGGATATCGCCGATCCGGCCGACTGGCCGCTGCTGATCGCGGCCGAGCAGAAGACCAATCCGCGGCTGATGCAATCGATCGGCCGGCTCGACCTGGTGCCGCCCGAGCGGCGCGTTTCGGGACCGGGCGCGAGCTACCTCATGGCGCCCTTCGTCCATGCCACGACCGACCGGCCGAGCCGGTTCAGTGACGGCAGTTTTGGCGTGCTCTATGTCGCCGACCGGTTCGAGGTTGCGCTGTTCGAGACGTTTTATCACCATGCGGCTTTCATGGCCGCAACCAATGAGCGGCCGGGCTGGGCGTCGCAGTTCCGCGAAATCGTGCTGGACGTCGAGGCACCGCTCAGCGATCTGCGCGGCCGACCCGACGACGGGGCGCTCGATCCCGTCGACTACGTTGCGGGGCAGGCGCTCGGCGCGCGGCTCAAAGTCGGGGGCTCCTCGCAGGGTATTGTCTATCCGAGCGTTCGGCTTGCCGGCGGCGAGTGCGTGGCGCTGTTCTACCCCGATCTTGCCGCAAATGCCCGGCAGGGACGGCACCTCGATTATCACTGGGACGGTGCGCGGGTGGACTATTATCGCGACGCCGGCACGCGACAGGTGTTCGAGGTCAGGGCGTAATTTTGGAGGCTTTCATGCGCAGCGTTTTTTACGACCGGTTCGGCAGCCCGCCAAAAGTGTTGCAGATCGACGAGCGGCCGGTGCCGGCGCCCGGGCCGGGACAGGTGCGCGTAAAGCTGTCACTGTCGCCGATCCACAATCATGACCTCATGACCATCACCGGCCACTACGGTTACCTGCCGACACTGCCGGCGGTGCCGGGGACAGAAGCGGTGGGCGTTGTCGACGCCGTGGGAGATGGAGTGACCAACCTCAAGCCGGGCCAGCGCGTCGCGGGCGGCGCGGCCACTTGGGCCGATTACTACCTCGTCGACGCCCGGCGGGCCGTGCCGGTGCCCGATACCATTGCCGACGAGACGGCGGCGCAGATGATTTCCATGCCGCTCAGCGCGCGGCTGCTGCTCGAGGTGATGGGCGTCAAGCGTGGCGATTGGATCATCCAGAACGCCGCCAATGGCGCCGTAGGCAAGATGCTGGTGGGGTTTGGCGCCGATCTCGGCGTCAATGTCGTCGGGCTGGTGCGCCGCGATGCAGGCGTCGCCGAACTTGCCGAGGCTGGGATCGGCAACGTCGTCTCGACCGAAACCCCCGGCTGGCAGGAGCGGGTGAAGGCTGTGACGGGCGGCGCGCCGATCATCCGCGGCCTCGAATCGATCGGCGGCAAGGCGGCGGATGAATTGCTTGGCGTGATGGCCGTGGAGTCGACGATCTATTCGTTCGGCGCGCTGTCGGGCAGGCCACTGCAGGTTTCGGCCGAAAATCTGCTGTTCAAGCAGGCAAAAATCGAAGGGTTCTGGCTCGCCCGCCTGTCGCAGACGACGCCCCCCGAAGTCCTCGGCCGGCTGATCGGTGAAATCGTCGCCAAGGCCGCTTCCGGCAAGCTGGTGCTGCCGGTCGGCGGGATTTTTGGGCTCGATCAGGTGGTGGAAGCCGCGGTGGCGGCGACGGAGCCGGGACGGGCGGGAAAGGTGATGCTGCGGGGATAGGGGCGAGGGCTGCCACTTCGAACATGAGTGGCTACCAGTCGCGGATGTGTTCCCGCCAACGCGGCTTGTAAGTGATGGCGGGCACGACTAGCGCACGTCGGCCCGATTCGATCTTCGGATGAGTGTAGAGAGCAACGCGAAAGGATGGGTTCATGAACACGGGACAGTTGCCAAATGTCGTCAACGCGGGTGCCGTTAACGAGATCACTACCGACGACTTTCCTGGATGGCGTAGTTTTCGGAAGCCCCTTACCCCCGCGATCCCGGAAGGACGCCTGGGCGCCCGTATTACCCGCGTACCGCCAGGACAAAGCGCATGTCCGTTCCACACACACCAAATTGATGACGAGATATTCTACGTTCTGTCCGGGCGCGGTGTACTTCGTTATGGCGAGAAGCTTTCGGAGGTCGGTGCGGGCGACTGCATATCGTGCCCCGCCGCAACAGGCATCGCGCATCAGATCGCGAACCCCTTCGCCGAGGACCTCATCTATCTTGCAGTCGGCACAAACGACTCCAGGGAGGTTTGCACTTACCCCGATCACGGCACCATAGGAATCCGGGGCTTGGGGCTGAGCGGCCGCCTGGTCTCAGTGCAATACACTGCGGCAGACGTGACGCCTCCGAAGATTTTCAGCCTTCTTGCTGGGGAGATGGGAAGCGGCGCCTAGTTGACGTTGGAAGGAGCAGCCAACTGCCCTTGGTCCTCGGAGCCCGAACATCCGGTCCTGCAGCTTGCGCGGCCGGTAAGGGCGGGGACAGCGGCGATGGAACGCCGCCGCCCATGGGCACGCGCTTACGAAGCGTTCGCACCCAACGTCGCCAACAGTTCATCCAGCTGCTCGAACTGCTCGGGAAAGCCGTCTTCCGCGCCATGGCCTTCGTCGAAGGCCGCCTTGGATGGATAGAGGTCGCGGCAGGTGAGCAGCGTCTTGCCGTTCGTTTCTTCGAAGGTGACGGTGGTCACGGCGCCGGCTTCGCCTTCGTCATTGGTCCAGACGAGGCGGGTCGGCGGCACGACCTCGATGTATTTGCCGAAGAACGCGTAGGATTGCGACGAGTCCCGGCCAAATTCGAGCCGATAGGTGCCGCCGGTGCGGACATCCATCTCGCAGGAGAGAAGCGGGACGCCGATCGATTTCGGCGCCCACCAGCGCATGAACAGTTCTGGCGTCGTCCAGGCCTTGTACACCAGTCGCGCCGGGGCATTGAACGTCCGCGTCACGACGATTTCCACCTCGGACGCCCGTTCCACCTTGGTGGCCGCTCGGCCGAGTACGGTGCCGGTTTTATCCATGGCGCTCATTGTTCTGTTCCTTCCGTTTGAGTTCTTCGACGATCTGCTCCAGCTCGTCGAACCGTGCGGTCCAGAGCTGGCGGTATTTTTCGATCCAGTTCGCTTCCTCCTCCAGCCGGCTCACGCCGAGGCGGCAGGTGCGCACCCGCCCCACCTTCTCCGTTGTGACAAGCCCCGCCTGCTCCAGCACGCTGACGTGCTTCTTCATGCCCGTCAGCGTCATGTGGAACCTGTCGGCGAGGGCGGTGATCGAGGCATCGCCGCGCCCGAGCTGTTCCAGCACGCCGCGCCGGGTGGCATCCGACAGAGCCGCAAACGACAGATTGAAGCGAGTTGGCATATACTGAACCATATAGTTCAGTATATCGGCGAACCGTCGACATGCAAGGGCAAAGCGTACTCATGCAGGGGACGGGGTGCGTGATGGCGGCGGGGCCGGCGGCCTTAGCCGGTGAGTCCGAACATCTGATCCTGCAGCTTGCGCAGGCGGTAGAGGTTCGTGGTGGTGTCGGGCGTGGCGTTGGCCGTGGTCAGCAACTCGCCCTTTTTGACGGGCGCCAGCACCTTGCCGCCTTCGAGAAGGCCTACCGGCATGGCGTGCTTTTGGCGCGCGTCACCGATGGTCATGGTAAAACTGCGGTAGCAGGTTTCCCCGATGGCATCGAAGGTTTCGCCGACCACGAGATCGCGCTTGGCGACGGCGCAGACTTCGGCGACCGGCTCTGCCATCGGCACCATGTCCGGCTTGCCGTAGAGCATGATACGCGCCGCCGTCAGCGGCACTTCGAGGCTCGTCAGGTGGTAGGGGCGGAAGAAGGCATAATACGGCCCCTTGCCGATATGGAGATCATCCATACGCTCGATGATGCGCGGATGCTCGGCCTCGACAATGACGAAGACGCCCGGCGCCACGCCCTTGCCGATGGTGTAGTCGACGACACCCTTCTTGTTGAGGATGCCGCCGTCCGCCTTCGGGATCAGCACCTTGGCCATGTCGTCGCGGTCGGTCTTGGGGCCGTGCATGCCCGGCACGTCCGGAACGAGGCCGGTGGCGTTGGCGATAGCGCACATTTCGACCATCGTTTTGGAGCCGTCGACGAACTCGACCAGCATGCGCGGGTTCATGTTCCGGCGCGTCGCTTCCTCGCGGTAGTCGTCGGGGACGGCGTCGTGGTTCAGCGGGTTGTTCTTGCCCTTGCCGGCGGCGACGATCCTCAAACCCAGCGCCGAGGCGAACTCGATCAGTTCCATGCAGGAACTCGGCTCATCCCCGGCGCCGACCGAATAGACGACGCCCAGCCGGTCGGCCTGCTGTTTCAGGTAGGGCCCGATGGTTACGTCGGCTTCGACGTTCATCATCACCAGATGCTTGCCGTGCTCCATCGCCATCAGGTCGTAGTCGGCGGCGACGCCAGGTTTCCCGGTCGCGTCAATGATCACGTCGAGCAGCGGATTGGTGACCAGCAGTTCGTTCGAGGTGATGGCGATTTTGCCGGCCTCGATGGCGGCGGTGACCCTGCCGGTGGTATCCGCCTCGGCGGCGCGGCTGTCGTCGCCAAAGGCGATATTCATCGCTTCGACCGCCGTGTGCGGGCGGCGGGTCGAGATCGCCGCGACCTCGACGCCCTGCATCAGCGAGCCCTGCGTGACGAGGTCCGTGCCCATTTCGCCCGAGCCGATGACGCCAAGGCGGATCGGTTTTCCGGAGGCGGCGCGGGCCGCGAGATCGCGGGCGAGGCCGGTGAGGTGGACATTGGCGAGGGATTTGTACGTCGGCATGGCGCTCCGATAGCACCGGGAGGCCGCGTTTGAAACCCGTCTGCGGAGGCCTCATGCTCTGCGTCATTCCCGCGAAAGCGGGAATCCCTGTTTCCCTTCGCTTGGTGCGGTGGCATGAAACAGAGCTTCCCGCTTTCGCGGGAATGACATGGTGGAGAATCGCCACGACCAGTTCTCAGCTCGAAATCTCCCGCGAAGGCCATCTCGGCGTCATCGTGCTCAATCGCCCCGAAGCGATCAATGCGCTAAGCCGCGAGATGATCGACGGCATCGCGGAGACGCTCACGGCCTGGCGCGACGATGCCGGCGTGCGTGTTGTGCTGTTCGAAGGGCGAGGACCGCGCGGATTTTGCTCGGGTGGCGATGTGCGGGCGGCGCGGGCGCTGGTGCTGGCGGGCAAGCCTGAGGAGGCCGACGCCTATTTTGCGGCCGAATATGCGATGAACGGGCTCATTGCGACTTATCCGAAGCCGATCGCGGCGATCGGTCATGGCGCAGTGATGGGTGGCGGCATCGGCGTTTTGAGCCATGCGCGATACAGCTTCGCGACGGGTGAAGCGCGTTTTGCCATGCCTGAGGCGGCCATCGGCTTCGTGTCCGACATCGGCGTCAACGCCATCCTCGCCCAAGTGCCGGAGGCGCGGGCGCTGGCGTTTTTGATGTCGGGATTGCCGGTCGGCATGGGCGATGCCCTGACGCTCGGCCTCTGCGATGCGGCAATCGAGCCGGGCCGGGTTGAAGCCGTGCGGGCCGGCATTGTCGCAGCGGCGGACGCCAGCGACCCCGATACGGCGCTGGTGATGCTGATGCAGTCGGAGGGTGTCGAGCCGGTCGAGGCGATCCTTTGTGCCCAGGCTGACGGGCTGGCGGCGGAATTTTCGGGTGCGACGGCGCGAGAGATTGTTGACGCGGTTGCGGCGCACTCAGCGGCTGAACAGCGGCTGGAGGGTTTGGCCGCAGCGCTTGCCGGGCGGTCGCCGACGAGCCTTGAGGCAATCCTGCAGAGTCACCGGGCGGCGCGGCGCCTTGCCGATATCGGTGCAGTGCTGGCGCTCGATCTGCGCCTCGCCTCGTTCATGGCGCGCCAGCGGGATTTTGCGGAGGGCGTGCGGGCCGTCCTCGTCGACAAGGATCACAAGCCGGGGTGGCAACCGGCCAATTTTTCAGGTGTCGATCGCGAGGCGATAGCGGCGGTGGTTGCGCGGGAATAGACGGGCGCGGATTCCCGTCCTGCGACGAGAATTGGGGGACAACTCATGCTCGATCAATGGAGCAATTTTTTTATCATGGTCGGCGGCGGCACGGCGGCGCTGGCCGGGCTGGTTTTCGTCGCCATGTCGATCAATCCGGAAAACATCATCCGGAATACGACGCACAAGAACCGCGCGATCAACATGTTGTCGGGCTTCAGCGCCATTTTCATGGCCTCGAGCCTCGCGCTCCTCGGCAGTCAAAGCCTCGGGGCGCTCGGTTGGGAATGGTTGATCCTCTGGGTGGTCGCCACGTTCATCTTCGTCAGGGGCTATGTCGTCGCCCTCATGGCGAAGATGAGTTCCATTGGGCTGACGGCGCCACGGCTTGCGGGTGGCACATTGTGCTACCTTGCCGAAGTCGTCGGTGCGATTTTCCTCATTCTCGGACGCACGGAAGGGCTCTACATCGCGGCGATTGCAACGATCGTTCTGTTCGCCTTCCTCATCTCCGGCGCGTGGCTCCTGATCATCGGCGTTTACGACGACCAGCCCAAGGCATGATGTCGGACCCGGCTCTTCCGTGAGATTTCGTACGAATGGATAGGCGCGTCCTCATCACCGGCAACGGCGGGTCGGGCAAAACCTGGCTGGGCAAGCAGATTGCCAGCCGGTTGTCGCTTCCGCTGACTAGTCTCGATGACGTCTATTGGACCGATGCTTATGGCGGCATAGCACGTCCGAAGGAGGACGTATTTCGTGAAGTAGAGGCTCTCGCGGGCAAGGATGCCTGGGTGATCGAGGGTGTTTACGGATGGCTGCTCCCAGCGGCCCTGCCGCATGCGACGGAATTCGTCTTCATCGACCTGCCGGTAGCCGATTGCCTCGCAAACGTCCGTTCGCGCGGCAAGCAACGAGCCGAAAGCGATGCGTCCTTTCAATCCATGTTCGATTGGGTCGCCGAATATCCAAACCGGACTAATTTGAACTCTCGATTGGCCCACCGACGGCTATGGGACGAATTCGCGGGCAAAAAGGAAATCCTCACCAGCCGAAGCGATGTCGATCGCTATGCAAGCCTATCTATCGGGTGACGATCCTCCGACCGACTTAGCAGTTCTTAAACCGTTCCTGTGGATGCTGGCACTGAGGGGAAGGGCAAGACCCCGGGGCTCGATTTTCTATGGCGACGATGCCGCAAATTCCGCTGGCGCTGCCGGCGGTGATGGACCTCGACGCGCTGGATGGCGTGCGCGACGGGCTGCTCACGGCGATGGAGCAGGGGCCGGTCGTGGTTTCCGGTGCTGCCGTGGAGCGGATTTCGACCAACGGACTGCTCTTGTTGCTGAGCGCCGCCGAAACAGCGCGCGCCAGCGGCTCGGGCCTGACGATCGAGACGGCCAGTAAGGCGCTGCATATAGCGATCGAGCGGCTGGGGTTCGAGCAGCGGTTTTCGGATTTGATGAGGGGTTAGTGATGCGCGTTCTGACGGTCGACGACTCCCGCACAATCCTGGCCATGCTGCACCACACGCTTTCCAATGCGGGCTTTGAGGTGCTGCAGGCCGAGGACGGCCAGCAGGGCCTCAATGTGCTGGCCAGGGAAAAGGTCGATATCGTCATCACCGACATCAACATGCCGGTGATGGACGGCATCGAGTTCATCAAGAACGTCCGTGGCTCGGGCAATTACAACAGCCTGCCGATCCTGATCCTCACCACCGAGACCAGCCAGGACAAGCGCGACCAGGGCCGCAAGGCCGGCGGTACCGGCTGGATCGTCAAACCGTTCGACCCCGAAAAACTCATCAGCGTCATCCACCGCGTCGTTCACTAGGCGCCGCCTGCCTCCAAACCCAGAAGGGTTTTAGTCTGTTCATGAGCGACCTTGACGACTTCAAGGCCACCTATTTCGACGAATGCTCCGAGCTGCTGACCGAGCTCGAGGAGCAGTTCGCGGCCATTGAGGCAGGCGATCCGTCGAGCCAGCGGATCAACGCGGCATTCCGGGCCATCCATTCGATCAAGGGCGGCGCCGGCGCTTTCGGCTTTGCCGATCTTGTCGCCTTTTCCCATGCCTACGAGTCGCTGCTCGACAAGGTGCGGGAGGGTCAGCTCGCGTTGTCGTCCGACGTGATTGCCCTTTGCATCCACGCCAACGACATCGTCGCCGATTTCGTCAATGCGGCGCGCGGCGCGGCCAGTCTGCCGAGCGGCCACGGCGCGGCAGAAAAGGCGCGGTTCGACGCGCTGTTCAGGGGCGCGGCTGTTGCCGAAGGAGACGACGGCGAGCCGATTGAGGATTTCGACATCGATTTCACGCCGATCCGGGTCGATCTTGGCAAAGACGAGCCGGCTGCCGATGCCGATGAGCAAGCCGACGATGCCGACACATTCGCCTCGCCGCCGCTGGCGCAGGACGGCGTGTGGCAGATCCGTTTCTGGCCGCACAGCGAGCTTTATGCCCGCGCCAACGATCCGCAGCTCCTATTCCGCGAGCTGGCGACGCTCGGCGAGCTGACCGTTTTCCCGGTGTTCGATGTCATTCCGCCGCTGCTCGAATTCGAGCCGTTCGGCGTCTATTGCGCCTGGGACATGACGCTGGTGTCGTCGAGGGTGACCGACGCCTCGATCCGCGAAGTGTTCGAATTCGTCGACGGCGATTGCGATCTCGAAGTAGTGCAGGTCCGGGCAGCGATTACGCCCGTGCAGGCCGAAGAGCTCGAAGGCTGGCCGATCGAGGCGGATGACGATTTCGACCTGATGCCCGAACCGCCAGCGCTGGAGCTGGTGGCGGAGGTCGTGGCCGACGTGCCGATGCCGAGCTTTGCCGCGCTCGCGGACGAAGTTGGGGCGTCACCGGTTGTGCCCCGCCCTGACACCGCCGCCGAGCCGGCCGAACAGCCGGCCTCGCTCGCAGCTGTCGAAGCCCTTCCGGCGGACGCGGAAGGCGACCGGCGCAACGGCGTGCAGTCGATCCGTGTTGACCTCGACAAGGTCGATCGCGTCGTCAACATGGTGGGCGAGCTGGTCATCACCCAGTCGATGCTGACCCAGCAGATGGATGACGTGCTGCGTGCCCGCTATCAGGAACTGGTGCGCGGGCTCGAAGTGTTGGCGCAGACAACGCGCGACCTGCAGGATTCGGTGATGGCCATTCGGGCCCAGCCGGTCAAATCCGTGTTTTCGCGCATGCCGCGGCTGGCGCGCGAACTGGCGCAGAAGACCGGCAAGAAAATCCGGCTCGAAATGGCCGGCGAGAACACCGAGATCGACAAGACGGTAATCGAGCAGCTCGCCGATCCGCTGATGCACATGATCCGTAACTCGGCGGACCACGGCATCGAGATGCCGGAAAAGCGAGTCAGTGCCGGCAAGCCTGAGACAGGTACGATCCGGCTTTCGGCTGAGCAGGCGGGCGGCAACATTCTTATCGCTGTCGAGGACGACGGGGCCGGCATCAATCGGGAGAAGGTGCTCAAGGTGGCGCGGTCGCGCGGCATCGTTGCGCCCGACCAGCCGCTGAGTGACGAGCAGATCGACCAGTTGATCTTTGCGCCGGGCTTTTCGACCGCCGATGCCGTTTCCGACATTTCGGGGCGCGGCGTCGGCATGGACGTGGTGCTCTCCAACATCCGCAAGATCGGCGGCTCGGTGCATGTGCGCTCGTGGAGCGGCCGCGGCTCGCGGCTCACGCTGCGCCTGCCGCTGACGCTGGCTGTGCTCGACGTGATGCTGGTGAAGGTTGCCGGACACCCCTACGTCATTCCGCTGAGTTCGATCGTCGAAACGCAGCAGCGCGCACGTTCCAACTTCGAGCGAGTGCCCTCGGGCGGCAATGTCCTCAGGGTGCGCGGCGAATATCTACAGGTCATCGACCTTGCCGACCGGTTCGATCTGCCGACGGAGGTGGAAGATCGGCACCGCTTCGTCGTGATCTGCGAGGCGGACGGGGCGACCAAGGTGGCGCTCGTGGTCGATGAGATCATTGGCCAGCAGCAGGTGGTGATCAAAAGCCTCGAGGAAAACTTCGAGTCGATCGAAGGCATCGCCGGCGGCACGATTTTGGGCGACGGCAATGTCGCATTGATCGTCGATGTGCCAGGCCTCAGGACAAATGGGTTGCGGCGCAACGCCGCCTAGGACGGATTGGTTACGCCCCAACGGGCGACAGAAAGGCACGAGATGGAAGCCTTCGGGTTCCGGGACGACATGCTGGACGGCACCGCGCCGGTCATCGAGAATTCGCTGCAGCTCATCGCTTTTTCCATCGGCGAGCAAACTTATGGCGTCGAGATCACCACGGTTCGTGAAATCCGCGCCTGGAACGGGGCGACGCCGTTGCCGAACACGCGCGACTATGTGCGCGGCGTGATCAACCTCCGCGGCACAATCGTGCCGATCTTCGACCTTCGCGCCCGCTTCGGCGACGGTCCGACCTCGCCCACCAAAAACCACGTCGTCGTGGTGATGTCGGCCGGCAGCAAATGGGTCGGCATGCTCGTCGATGCGGTGAGCGATATTCTCACCGTCTCCAAGGATGACATCCACGCCGTGCCCGAGGGCAATTCGATCGATATGGAATTGCTGAGCGGCATCGTCACGCACGACGGCAAGATGGTCGGCCTGATCGACCTTCAGGCCGTGGTGAGCGGCAGCAAGGCCGAGGGGTAGCTGCCCTAGAACAGCTCCGGCTCGCCGGCTGTAACCTTCGCGGCAATGCCTGAAAGCTCGGGCAGTCGGAGTTCGTCGAGGCCGAGGCTCGACCAGATCGCTTCGTAGGCAGCATCGGGACTGCCGGGCGGCAGGGCGGCGAATTGGGAGACGGCGATCGTCATGTTGCGGCAGCGTTGCTCGATACGGTCCTGGCCTTGCAGCGCTCTGACGATCATCGCGCTGGCCCGGCTGCGGGCGTTTTCGGCATTGGGATCGTGGTCGGAGAGCACGGCGAGCGCATCGCCGATGGCATCGACCAGCGCTGCCGTCTGCCGCGCGGTTTCGTCAAGTTCGTGCGCGAGCCTGTGCAACGTCATAGTCGATCCCTAGTGTGCTCATTCTACGTAGCGGAGCATTCCTAACCTCTCCTTGCAGCAAGCGCCGCCGCCAAGGCCGGGGCGGTTTCTTGGTTAGCCCTTCTCTAACCGTTGCGGGCTACTCTCTCGTCAGTTGCGCCGTTGCGGGCGCCGCGGGTTATCCATGGTATCGCCGAAGTCATTGCCGGCCGAATTCGACCGGGGTCTTGTTACGACCGTCCATCAGGGCGACTGCCTCGTCGCTGCGGAAGGCGACGTGACGTTTTCGACCGTCCTCGGCTCCTGCATCAGCGCCTGTATCCGGGATGTGAAGGCGCGGGTCGGGGGGATGAACCACTTCCTCCTCGCCGAACCGTCCGAGCTGGCGCGCGACCGCTACGGGGCTTCGGCGCGCTATGGTGCGTTTGCGATGGAGCGGCTGATCAACGGCGTGCTGTCGCGCGGCACTGGCCGCAAAGCCAATCTCGAAATCAAGGTGTTCGGGGGCGGGCTGATCAATGCATCGATGAGCGACATCGGCGGCAAGAACGTCGCCTTCGTCCGCCAGTTTCTCGCCGACGAAGGTTATGCCGCCGCGGCCGAAGACCTGGGCGGTACGGTGGCGCGGCGCGTGCTGTTCAAGCCGCATTCGGGTCGCGTCTTCGTCAAGCGGTTGGCGCCGGACGAGGGCGACAGCGTGGCGCGGCAGGAACTGGCCATTGCCGGGCGTGGGCAGCAGCGGCCGGTTGTCGACGATATCGAGCTCTTCTAGGCCAAAAATGCCGGCAAAGCGGGCGTTTCGACGCCGGCCAACAGCATTGCTTAACCATTGCGCCCTAACGCTGCTGAAGCCCGCGCCGGGCAGGGATTTTGCATGGATCAGGACGGCATCGCTCTCTCCGACCGCGAGTTCGAGCGCATCAAGCAGCGGGTTTATCGTGTCGCCGGCATATCGCTGAGCGAGGCCAAGCGCACGCTGGTCATTTCGCGGCTTTATAAGCTCGTCAAGACGCTCGGCCTCACCAGCTTCGATGCCTATCTCGACCATCTGGAGCACAAGGGCGGGGACAAGGACGCGCAGGATTTCGTCAATGCGCTCACCACCAATCTCACGCGGTTTTTCCGCGAGGATCATCACTTCGAGCACCTGACCCGTCACGTCGGCTCGCTGATGGCGCGCCGGCCGCGCCTCAGCCCAGACGGCACGCCGCGCCTGCGCATCTGGTCGGCGGGCTGCTCGACAGGGCAGGAGCCTTATACGATCGCGGTGGCGCTGCTCGATGCGCTGCCTGAACTGCGGCGCTGGGATTTCCGCATCCTCGCGACCGACATCGACACGAGCGTCATCAGCCGAGCGGCGACGGGGATCTATCCGGAGGCGGAGCTGGCCGAGCTCACACCCGCCCGCCAGGCGCTGTTCGAGCGGGGGGCGGACGGCAGTGCGCGCGTACCGGCCGTGGCGCGCAGCGTCATCGCGTTCAAGCCGCTCAACCTGATGGACGACTGGCCGATGAGTGGCCCATTCGACGCCATTTTCTGCCGGAACGTCGCGATCTATTTCGACAAGGCGACGCAGCGCGAGCTGTTCGGCCGCTTCCGCTCGATGCTCGCCTCCGATGGCTTTCTCTATATCGGCCATGCCGAGACGCTCGGCGGGGCCGCGGCCGAATTCCGGCTGGCGGGCAAAACCATCTATCAGCCACGCGCGGCGCAGGGCGCGAGGAGCGCGGCATGAGTATCAAGGTCCTCGTCGTCGATGACTCGATCCTGATCCGCGAGGTGCTGTCGCGCCTGCTCGGGGTCGATGGCGATATCGTGGTCGTCGGCACCGCCGAGGATCCGATCGAGGCGCGGGAGAAGATCAAGGCGCTCAACCCGGATGTGCTGACCCTCGATATCGAAATGCCTCAGATGAATGGGCTGGCGTTCCTCGAGCGGCTGATGCGGCTCAAACCGATGCCGGTGGTAATGGTCTCGACGCTGACCACCAAGGGGGCGAGCGAAACGCTTTTGGCGCTCGAGCTCGGTGCGCTAGATTTCGTCGCCAAGCCGAGCACCGACCTTGCTGGTGGGATCGAGGCGTTCGGCGCAAATCTGCGCGAAAAAATCCGGGTCGCCTCCCGCACCGATGTCGCTGGGCGGGCGCTGAGGGCCGTATCCCCACAGGTTCCGCTGGTCACGGCGGCGGCGCCCGAGGGGGCGCTTATCGCGCTTGGGGCGTCGACGGGTGGGGTCGAGGCCATCAGGCGGGTGCTTTCCGACCTGCCGGTCGATTGTCCGCCGGTCGTCATCGCCCAGCATATGCCAGGGGCCTTTACCGCCCGCTTTGCGGCGCGGCTCGATGAGCTGGTCGACCTCAAGGTGGTCGAAGCGGTCGACCGGATGCCGCTTGAGCGTGGCTGTGCCTATGTGGCCAAGGGTGATTTTCACCTCAGGGTCGAGCGCAGTTCCGGCTTTCTCAAGTGCCGCCTTGGGCAGGATGAGGCTGTTTCGGGCCATCGGCCCAGCGTCGACACGCTGTTCACTTCGGTAGCCAAGACGGCGGGTCCGATGGCGGTCGGCGCGCTCCTCACCGGCATGGGACGGGATGGCGCGACGGGCCTCAAACTCATGCGTGAGGCCGGGGCATTCACGGTCGGACAGAGTGCTGCCTCGGCGCTTGTTTACGGCATGCCGCGCGTCGCGTTCGAGGAAGGCGCGGTGGTCGAGCAGGCGCCGCTCGAAAGCGTCGCGTCGCGGCTGGTCATGGCGCTCGGACGGCTCAAATCCGCAGCATAACGCGGCTGCTGATTGAGGCATTCGTAACCGATTGCCCCTAGGGTTGGCTGGTGGCCGGCCATCCCGAAGGATGCCGCAATAGGCGAAGGGCAAGAATGCCAAAGGCAAGCGCGGTAAGCGTCCTCATCGTCGACGACCAGCAGTCGATGCGGGGCATCTGCAAGTACATCCTGACGCAGTTGGGATTTAAGGACATCATCGAGGCGAGGAGCGGCCGCGACGCGCTCGGCAAGCTCGAAAAGTCCAATGTCGATCTCATCATTTCCGACTGGAATATGGAGGATATCGACGGCCTGACGCTGCTGAAAGTCGTCCGCAAACACCCGCGCACCCAAGCCATGCCCTTCATCATGGCGACCGGGCGTTCCGACAAGGAACAGGTGCAGGAAGCGATCGCCTTCGGCGTCAACAATTACATCATCAAGCCGTTCGACCTCTCGACGATGAAGAAGCGCATCGAGGCGGTCATCGGCGTGCTGTCGTAAGGGCAACGCGCCGATGCTCAAACAGCCGTCCCGCCGGGCCGGCGGACGCCAACCGCTTCAGCGAATATTAAGCGTGTTCGGCTAGCTCTTGTGTATCGGCGATTGCCGCCGCAACCCTCCATTTTCCGGAGCCGACCTTGAGATCGCTCAGCATCAAAGCCGCCGCCATTGTCGCTCTCGCGGCTGTGGGGGTGCTCGCTCTCGGGCAGGCCGGCGCCGGTTGGTTTTCGATCAACCATCTCAGCGGCAGCGTGCACGAGCTCTCCGCTGGCGTGTTGCCGACGGTCGAACAAATCGGCGAAATCCGCAGCTTGAGCCTTCAGGCTCAGTCCCTGCTGGCCCAGGAGATTCTTGTCGATACGGCCGACAACAAGCAGATGATCGATGCGGATATCGATGTCACGGTAGCGAAGGTCGAAAAGGCTTTTCAGGACTATAAGGCGCTGCTGACCGATCCCGATGAATTTGCCGCATTGGCTGGGGTAACGAGCCGGTGGGACGCGTGGAAGGCGACGACGGGGCAGATCCGCAAGGCGTCGCTCGCCGGCTTTGCCAGTTCCGCCACCGGCAGCTTTGGTTTGGCACAGGCGAAGGCCGACGATCTGGCCGCCGCCATTACGGCCGTGGCCGACGACCGGCTGGGGGATGCGCACGCGGCTTCGGACGATGCCGCCGCCGCCATGAAGTTGTCCGAGACGGTCACGATTATCGCGGCCGCGATAATGATCGTGGCCATCGCACTCGTCGCCTGGGCGTTGCTCGGGCGAGTCCTGGGACCGCTTGGCAGGATCACCGGCGTGATGCAGCGCATCGCTGGCGGCGAGCTCGAGGTGGATGTGCCGGGCATCAAGCGGAAGGACGAGGTCGGGGCGATGGCCCAGGCGGTCGAAATCTTTCGCGAGAACGGCCTTAAAATCCGCGCCCTCAGCGATGAGGAACGCGCGACGGCGGAACAGGCCGCGGCCATCGCCGCCGAAGGCGACAAGCTCGGCGAGAGCCTCACGGCTTCGATCACCGCCGCCTCGCACGGCGATTTCTCGAGCCGCATCCCGACCAATTACAGCCAGGATAACCTCAACAGCATCGCCAGCATCGTCAACGGGCTGATGGAAACGGTCGAGCGCGGGCTTGGTGAAACTGGCGGCGTGCTGTCGGCGGTTGCCAGCATGGACCTGACGCACCGGGTGATGGGCGACTACGAGGGCGCATTCCTCCGGCTCAAGGACGACACCAACGCGGTCGCCGACAAGCTTGCCGAGATCATGACGCAGCTCAAAGGGACGTCGGGCTCGCTGAAGCTGGCGACCGGCGAAATCCTCTCGGGCGCCAACGACCTTTCGGAGCGTACCACCAAGCAGGCCGCGACGATCGAGGAAACCTCGGCGGCGATGGAACAGCTTGCGCAGACCGTGCATCAAAACGCCAAGCGGGCGAACGATGCGAGTGGCGTCGCGGCCACCGTTACCCGTACGGCCGAAGAGGGCGGGCAGGTCATGACCGCCGCCAATGCCGCGATGGAGCGCATCACCGCCTCCTCGGCGAAGATTTCGAGCATCATCGGGCTCATTGACGACATTGCCTTCCAGACCAACTTGCTTGCTCTCAATGCCTCGGTCGAGGCGGCGCGGGCGGGCGATGCCGGCAAGGGTTTTGCCGTGGTCGCGGTCGAAGTGCGGCGGCTCGCCCAGTCGGCGGCCAGCGCGTCGTCCGAGATCAAGGTGTTGATCGAACAGAGCGGCACTGAGGTCAAAGGCGGCAGCAAGCTCGTCGCCGACGCCGCCAGCAAGCTCAGCGCCATGCTTCAATCGGCGCGCTCCAGCAACGAGCTAATGGACGGCATCGCCAAGGACAGCCAGCAGCAGGCTGCCGCTATCGAGCAGGTGACGACCGCCGTGCGGCAGATGGACGAGATGACCCAGCACAATGCGGCGCTGGTCGAGGAGATCAACGCGGCGATCGAGCAGACCGAAAGCCAGGCCACCGATCTCGATCAGATTGTCGATGTGTTTACCCTCGACGACAGCGTGGAGGCGCCTGCCGCGCCGGAGCCCAAGCCCGTACCCGCGCGGCAAACGGGCGGCATCAGGGCGATGCAGGAAAAGGTCAAGCAGGCCGCCAAATCCTACCTCAGCCGTGGCAATGCCGCCCTCCAGGAAGACTGGTCGGAGTTTTAGGCCACCCGCATACGGCGGAAGCGTCTTACGGCCTCGTGGCATCCACGGGGCCGTTTTTGCTTTCACAAGCTCAGGGCCGCAGTGCCAGTTTGCCGACGCTCGCCCGGCTTTCCAATGCCGCGAGCGCCTTCGAGCCGTCGGCGAGGTCATAGACCGTGGGCTGGCTGGGCGTAAGAACGCCGGCGGCAATCAGCCCGAACAACTCGCCCATGATCTCGCCGAACATTTTTGGCGCGGACTGGGCCAGGATGCCGATGTTGAGGCCGATGATCTGAACCTGGTGCTTATAGACCAGGTCCCAATTGCTGAGCGTCGCTTTGCCGGCGGGTAGTCCGGTGACAATGACCTTGCCGGTGACGCGCTTTGCTATTGCGAGGCTCGTGTCGAAGGTCGCGCCGCCGACGGACTCGAGCACCAGGTCGATGCCGGCGCCGCTCGTCAGCCGCTTCACTTCGGCGGCAATGTCGGGGCCGCGGGAATCGAGGATGTGGTCGACGCCGAGCGCCTTCACCGTCTCATGCTTGTCGGGCGAAGCGGTGGCGATGACGGTGGCGCCGTAATGCTTGGCGATTTTCACCGCGGCCTGGCCCGTTCCTCCGGCCGCCGCATGGATCAGCACGGTCTGCCCTCTATCGAGCTGTCCGAGGTATTTCAGTGCGGCCAGCGCCGTGGGCCAGTTTACCACCATGCCGAGCGCCTGTTCGTCCGACCAGCCCGGCGGTATCGGCACCACCGTGATCTGCGGGATCGCCACGTATTCGGCAAAGGCGCCGAATGCGACGCCGATGATGTGCGCGCCGCGGTCGATGCCAATTACTCCCTCGCCGACGGCGACAACCTCTCCCGCTGCTTCGAACCCTGCCAGATAGGGCGGCTGCGGCCCGCCGCCAAACGTTCCGTGCGCCTGCGAGATGTCGGCGTAATTGACGCCGGCAGCACTGACCCGGACGAGGATTTGACCTCGGCCGGGGACGGGCACCGGCACATCGGTGACCAAGCGCAGGTCCTTCGGACCATTCAGGGAAGTCTGCTGCAGGGCGCGCATGACGGTTGGAAGGCTCATCGGGACTGATCCTTGTTCGGCTTGTGAGGACGTGGCGATTTATTGATCGATCGACCAATAAATAACTGCATGGCGCAATGGCGCCGGTCAAGCTATTATTGGTCGAACGACAAACAATTCTGGAGCCACATCGATGGCTACTCGCGGCAGGCCGCGCGTCTTCGACCGGACAACCGCCCTGCGGAAGGCCGTCGAAGTCTTCTGGGAGCACGGCTATGAGGGCACGTCTATGAAGGACCTGACCGAGGCGATGGGAATAGCTTCGGCCAGCATCTATGCGGCCTTCGGAAGCAAGGAGGCGCTGTTCCGCGAGGCGATGGACCTCTACACCGCCATGGAGGGAGAGGTGCCGAGGATCCGCCTGCGTGAGCAGCGGTCAACCCGCGACGCGATCCATGCGATGCTGCGCGCCACAGCCGATGTCATTACCCTGCCGGGCTTGCCGCATGGCTGCATGCTGATCCTTGCGGCCCCGGTCGGCGCCATAGAAAATCACGCGGTACGGGAATTTCTGGCAAACGGGCGCCGCGGGCAGCGCGCCGAAATCCGCGCTCGCCTCGCTCGGGGCGTCGCCGAAGGCGACCTTGCTGCCTCAAATGCCGGCCTCGATGCGATGGCGCGCTACTACGCCACGGTGGTGCAAGGTCTCTCGGTGCAAGCCCGCGACGGCGCCAGCCGCGCCGAGCTTGAGGGCGTCGTCACCTGCGCGATGGCCGCCTGGGATACGCTCGCGTCGGCGGACGCGTGAGGAACGGCCAATAGAAACCGCTGCTGCCAGAAGCTGACAGGCGCTGTGGCTAGGCTCCCTTATCTCAAGATGCGGGGAGACTTGCCATGGCGACGTTCGAGCCGGCGCAGACCTATGACGAAATCGGTGACCTCCTCGCAACCTTCCCGGAAACGGTCGGCGCGCCGGCGGCACGGCTCGTCGACCTTATCCTCGCACTTCGGCCCGACTTGATAGCCTGCGCCCGGCCGGGCTGGGGCTCGGTCAATTTCCGGCATCGGCAGGCCGGCGACGTCTGTGGCGTATTTCCGATGAGGGACGAAATCCTGCTGTCGTTTGAGCATGGCCGCCTGCTCGATAATTCCGCTGGGCTGCTGGAAGGCGATGGCCTCAAGCGCGTGCGCTTTCTGCGCCTTGCCCCGGATAGCGAGTTTCCGCCCGGCGAACTCGGCCTGCTGCTGGCGGAAGCGGTGGCGGTCAAGAGCTAGGCGCTCCGCCTTCCGCCGGCGCTTCCCTTCGCTGCGTTCGCATGCTTGAACTGGCGCTGACCTTGGGGACTCCAGATGAAGCGCGTCGGCCTTGTTGCGCATGACCAGAAGAAGCAGGCGCTCATCGCCTGGTGCGGGGTGCATCGCGCGGCGCTCGAAAAGTTCGAGCTTTATGCGACCGGCACGACTGGCGCCGGCATTGTCGCCGCGACGGGCCTAAATATCACGCTGCTGAAGAGCGGGCCGCTCGGTGGCGATGCGCAGCTTGGGGCGATGATTGCCGAGGGGCGGCTCGATGCGCTGTTCTTCTTTCAGGACCCGCTCACGGCGCTGCCGCACGATGTCGACGTCAAGGCGCTGACCCGCCTCGCGACACTTTACGACGTGCCCTTCGCCGTCAACCAGGCGACGGCTGACGCGGTCCTCGCGGCACTTTAGGCTTTTCATCCCCGACATTTTGCAGTAGGTCGCGCGCTTCACTTTGACCATCCGGTCAATATTGACCGCAAAGTCTGCATATGCGCAGATTGCTGGCAACGGCCGGAACAGGCCGAGCAGATAGAATTCGTCAGGACCGGGACGGGGACTCTTTGGACGCTGTTATCGACGTTCGTAACGTCAGCAAACGCTTTGGCGGTCTGACCGCTGTCTCCAATTGCTCGCTAAAAGTCGCGCGCGGATCAGTCACCGGGCTGATTGGCCCCAATGGCGCGGGCAAGTCGACGCTCTTCAATATCGTTGCCGGCAATATTGTGCCGGACAGCGGGCAAATCTCTTTCGACGGCGAGGATGTCACCGGCCTCAAGCCGCATGAGCTATTTTCGCGCGGGCTGGCGCGGACGTTCCAGATCGCCCACGAATTCTCCAACATGACGGCGATCGAAAACCTCATGGTGGTCGCCGCCGATCAGCCGGGCGAGTCGCTGCTTACTACCTGGTTCAGGCCGATGCTGGTCGCGAGCCGCGACGCCGAGGTTCGGAAGAAAGCCAGCGACGTTATCGATTTTCTAAAACTCGGGCATGTGAAGAACGAGCTCGCGGGGAACCTCTCCGGGGGGCAGAAGAAGCTGCTCGAACTCGGCCGCACCATGATGGTCGATGCCAAGGCGGTGCTGCTCGATGAGGTGGCGGCCGGCGTCAACCGCACGCTGCTGCAGGATCTTGCGGCCAATATCGAGCGCATGAACCGCGAGCTCGGCTACACCTTCTTCGTCATCGAGCACGACATGGACCTCATTGGCCGGCTCTGCGATCCGGTAATCGTGATGGCGCAGGGCGAGGTGATCGCCGAGGGTTCGATGGAACAGATCCGCGCCAACCCCGCTATCGTCGAAGCCTATTTCGGCACGCCGGTCGAGGCGGCCTGATGAACCTCATCGAGCTTGAAAACGTCGTCGGCGGCTATGGCGGGGCGCCGATCCTCAACGGCGTGAACATTGCCATCGAGCCTTCGGATATCGGCGTGATCGTCGGGCCGAACGGGGCCGGTAAGTCCACTTCGCTCAAGGCGATCTTCGGGTTGCTGAAGGTGACCTCGGGGACGATCCGTTTCAACGGCACGGCAATCGAGAATGCGCTGCCCGACAAGCTGGTGCCCCTGGGCCTGAGCTTCGTGCCGCAGGAAAAGAACGTTTTTACCTCGATGACCTGCGAGGAAAATCTCGAAATGGGCGCCTTTACCCGGCGCGACAATTTCGCCGACACGCTGGCCATGGTCTACGACATGTTCCCGCCCGTGAAGGAGAAGCGCTACCAGAAAGCGGGCGAGCTTTCGGGTGGGCAGCGGCAGATGGTGGCCATGGGCCGTGCACTGATGAGCAACCCAAAACTGCTGCTGCTCGATGAGCCTTCCGCGGGGCTGTCGCCCCGCTACGTCATTGAGATTTTCGAGACGGTGGTCAGGATCAACAAGGCCGGCGTCGGGATTTTGATGGTCGAGCAGAACGCCCGGCAGGCGCTGGCGTTCGCGTCCAAAGGGTTTGTGCTCGCCAACGGACAAAACCGCTTCACCGGTACCGGCGCCGAACTGATCGCCGATCCCGAAGTCGCCAAGAGTTTTCTGGGGGGCTGATGGACCAGCTGATTTTCTTCATCAACAAGGTCCTGGTCGCCGGCACGGTGCTTGGCTCGATCTATGCGCTCGGCGCGATCGGCGTGACGCTGATTTTCGGCATCCTCAGGTTTGCCCATTTCGCGCATGGCGACATGATGACGATGGGCGGGTTCATTGCCTTCGTGCTGGCGGCTCTCTGCGCCGCAGCCGGCATTTCTGGGCCGGTGCCAACCGGCTTCATCGTGCTGCCGGTCGCGATGGCGCTGACGGCGATCATTGCGCTTGGCCTCGACAAGGCGTTTTACGCCCCGTTGCGAAAACGCGGGGCGAAGCCGGTAACGCTGCTTATCGCCTCGATCGGCGTGACGCTGATGATCCAGGGTCTGATCCGCCTGTTCTTCGGCGTGTCGACGCGCAGCTTCTTTGAGACCGAACCCAAGAAGATCCTGCGTTTCGACATGAGCTGGCTCGGCGGTAGCCGGCCGATCACCTTCACCCAGCCTGAACTGCTGATGGTCATCGTCACCATCGTCATCTGCTACGCGCTGCATCTCTTCCTCAGCCGGTCGCGGCTCGGCAAGGCGATGCGGGCGATGAGCGACAATGCGGACCTCGCGCAGGTTTCGGGGATCAACACGGCGCTCGTCGTCCGGGTCACCTGGATCATCGCCGGGGCGCTGGCCTGCTGCGCCGGCACGATGCTGGCGCTCGACGTGAGCCTGACGCCCGACCTCGCCTTTAACATCGTGCTGCCGATCTTTGCGGCGGCGATCGTCGGCGGGCTCGGGCAGGCCTATGGCGCGATTGCCGGCGGCTTCCTCATCGGCTTTGCCGAGACGCTTGCGGTGTTCGACTGGTCGGTGCTGCTGCGGCCGTTCCAGCAATGGTTGCCGTTCGAGATCACCGGAACGATCTCGCTGGTGCCGACCGAATATAAGCTGACCGTCGCGTTCGTGATCCTCGTCATCGTGCTCCTGGCGCGGCCGACCGGCATCTTCAAGGGGGCCGCGACATGAGCCCGGCTGTGACCCGAGCTCTCGGTCTTTACGCAGCGCTGGTCGTGCTGATCATTGGTGTCGGCGTCGGCATGGGCATTCCCTATACGACGCGCATGCTGGTCGAGGCCGCCGCTTATGCGCTGATCGCGCTCGGCCTCAATATCCAGTGGGGCTATGGCGGGCTCTTCAACTTCGGCATCATGGGATTCTTGATGGTGGGTGGCGCCTGCGTCACCTTCATCAGCTACCCGATCAACCAAAAGTTCTGGAACTCGGACGGCCCCATGCTGCTCGGCCGCGCCTTGATCGCGGCGATCATCGGCTTCCTCCTGATCCTTGCCGCGCGGAATGCGCATCGCATCGGCATCAAGGGTGGCTGGAAGACGACTCTGATCGTCATCGCCTGGGCGATTTCCTATGTGGTGTTTCGTTCGCAGATCGATCCGGCGACCGCCTACATCGAGGCGCAGGCGGGGTTCGTCGGCGGGCTCGGCCTGCCGGTCGTCGTTGGCTGGGCCTTTGGCGGCCTTGTCGTCGCCGGCATCGCCTGGGTCGTCGGCCGCATCTGCCTCGGGCTTCGGACCGATTATCTCGCCATTGCGACGATCGGCATTTCCGAGATCATCCGGGCGCTGATCAAGAACATGCAGTGGCTGACCCGCGGCACGCTGACTGTGTCGCCGATCCGCTGGCCGGTGCCGCTGCCCGAGGATTATCAGGCCAAGGGGATGGATACGTTCTCCGCGCTGATCTACGCGCGCGGCGGGTATTTCCTCGTCGCCGGGGCGATCGTCGCGGCGGTGATGGTGCTCCTGATCCGCGCCTATGGCGGGCCCTGGGGCCGCATGATGCGTGCCATCCGCGACAACTACATTGCCGCCGGATCGATGGGCAAAAACGTCACGGCAAGGCAGCTGGAAGTGTTCGTCCTCGGCTCGATCCTGATCGGGATCGGCGGAGGGATACTCGTCTCGTTCGCGCAGATTTTTGATCCGGGCAGCTACCAGCCGATCAACCACACGTTTCTCATCTGGGTGATGATCATCGTTGGTGGCGCGGGCAACAATTGGGGCGCGTTGTTCGGGGCGGTGTTCATCTATGTGGTGTGGCTGCTGAGCGAACCCTTGGCACAGCTGCTCTTCGGCTCGATCAGCGATTGGTCGTCGCATGTCGGCTGGGGCGCCATTCCCGACATCGAAAGCCGCTCGCTGCAAATGCGGGTGTTCGTGCTCGGGCTGGTGATCTCGATCGCCCTCCGCTACGCGCCGCGCGGGCTTATTCCGGAAGTGGCGCAGACCAGCCGCTAGCTCAGCTTGCGGCGAGCCCTTTCAGCAGGACGAGGATCATCCGTTCGAGGTCGCGCTCGGCAGTTGGCTTGAGTCCGGCGAATTCCGGGCGCGCAAGCACCCGTTCGACGAGCGGCGGGGGATTTGCCGCGGGCCATAAGCCCGAAACGAAGTTGCCGATTACGCTGGCGCCCCAGGCACAGTCAGCCGGCGAGATTTCGGGCAGCGCGTGTGCCAGCGCCGCGGCGACACTGCTCATCTGCTGCAGCATTTCGGTTTTGAGGGTAAGGACGGCATCCTCGGAGACATTGCGCTCGAGGACGCCGGCCATCACGCTGAGCAATTGGCAGAGGCGCGGCCGGTTGAGGAAGCCGGCTGCCACGGTGTGCGCGACGGCCTCGAAATCGCCCACCGGCACTTCAGCGAGGCCCTGCAATACTTCGTCGGTGAGGCTGGCAAAGTCCCCCAGCAGCAGGTCGAGCAAGACCGCCTCGCGGCTCTCGAAATAGCGGTAGACGTTGGATTTGGTGAACCCGGCTTTGGCGGCGATGGCGTTGAGGCCGGTGCCCTCGGGGCCTTGCTCGTCGAACAGTTCGGCGGCGGCCGCGAGGATAGCCTCGCGGCGTGCCGTGATCTGCTCGGGCTTGCGGGCCCGCTGGAAAGTGGCTGTGGTCACGCGGCCCTCGCGATTGCCGGGTACGAGAGGCCGGTTAGCTTTTCCGACAGGGTCCAGAGTTTTGCGGCAACCGCGGTGTCGCTCGCCTGCGGCGCGATTTTGGCTTTTCCCATCGGGCCCTTCATCTCCATGAAGCCGGTGAAGCCATAGTAGCCGCCCGGCTCGGCATCCGGCGAGGTGGCGGCAAAGAGCTGGGCGCGGACGCCTTCCTGCGTCGAATGGCTGAGGAGCGGGCGGACCAGCATGGCGCCGCGGCCGAAAATGCTGTCTCCCGGACCGTTGGCAATAAGATCGGTGCGCGCAAAGCCCGGATGGGCGGCGTTGCTCATCAGACCCCAGCCATTGGCATCGCTGCGGCGCTGCAGCTCGAGCGCGAACATGAGGTTGGCGACCTTGCTCTGACCGTAATACTTCCATGGCTTGTAGCTTTTCTCGGCCTGCAAATCATCGAAATTGATCTGCCCGGTCCGATGCGCCGTGCTTGAAACGGTGACGACACGGGGCGCCTTGGCGGCGATCAGGCTGTTGAGCAGGTGGCGCGTCAGCGCGAAGTGGCCGAGATGGTTGGTGCCGAATTGCAGCTCAAAACCGTCGGCCGTCGTCTGGCGTGTCGGCGGGGTCATCACGCCGGCATTGTTGACCAGGAGGTCGAGGTGATCGTGGGCCGCCGTGAACCGGTCGGCAAAATCGGCGACCGACTTCAGACTGCCGAGGTCGAGGGTGTCGTAGGTGATCCTAGCGTTCGGGTATTTTGCCCGGATGGCAGCCAGCGCGGCGGCGCCTTTGCTGTCGCTGCGGCCGGTGAGGATAACCTCGGCGCCTTTTCCGGCGAGGGCGAGGGCCGTCTCGTAGCCGAGGCCGCCGGTTGCGCCGGTGACCACCGCCAGCTTGCCCGTCTGATCCTGAATGTCGTCAGCTGTCCAACTGCTCATTTCAAACTCCATGCGTTAAGAGAACAACGGTCTGTAATTAAGTGACCACCGGTCTCTTGTCAACAGGGAATTGAAAGCCGAGCGCAGCGAGCGGCTATTTCAGCGCGATCACGCCGAGCCATTTGGTTGGGAGTTTGTCGTAGCCGGAGCCGTCCCAGGCGGTGATTTCCAAGCTTTGCCACGTGGCGGCGTTGCTGTAGTGGCGGCGCAAGCTTTCGGCGTCGAGGTAGTTGTAGTAGCGGCCAAAGCTGTCCCGGCCTTCCGCATCGCCGGCCTTGTAGGTAGCCCAGAAGCGGCCGCCGGGCGCGAGCGCGCGATGGATGCGGGAGAGGATGCCGGTCAGCGCCGCGCGCTTGGCGTGCAGCAGGGAGGCGTTGGCATAGACGCCGTCAAAGGCCGCCTCGTCGTTCAACGCGTCAAACAGCATGACGCGGACTGGCCGGCCCAGCAGCTTTTCGGCCTCAACGGCGAGTTCGGCGGAACCATCGGTCGGCCGCACGTCAAAACCGCGATCGAGCATGAAGCGGGCATCCTGGCCGCCTCCGGTCCCCAGTTCGAGGATACAGGCGCCGGGCGAGAGCAGGTCGAGGAAGGCCGCAAGCTGCGGCGAGGGGCGCTTGCTTGCCCGCTCAGCGTATGCGGCGGCGTTCTCTGCATAGAACCGCAGCGTTTCGTCGTCGGGCATAAGGCCTCCAAGAAAAAGCCCGGGCGCATGGCCCGGGCTTCCGTAGTTCCGATCTAGCGCAAAGCGCCTAGATCATTTGATCGGGCCTTGATCGACGAACGAGCCCTTATCGTCCACCTGGAGCCAGTTGATGATGCCGTCGACGTCGCCGGCTTTGTCGAAGGTCAGGTCGCCACCGGCGCCGGAGTAGTGGATGTCCTTGCCGGCTTTGATGGCGGCAACGGCTTCCTTCCACTGGCCCGGCAGGATGGCGTCACCCTTGCCGCTGGCGATGGCGCGGAGCGCCGTCGAGAGACCGTCGCGCTTGCCGTTGCCGTTCTTTTCGATGGCGAGGGCGAGCAGGAACGCGGCGTCATAGGCCTGCGGCACATAGGTGCCGGTCGGGTCGATGCCGCCGGCCTTGGCCAGGGCGTTGAAGGCATCGGTGCCGGCACCCGAGGGGGCGCCCGCGCGGGTCGCGATCAGGCCTTTGACCGAGGCGGGATCGATACCCTTGGTCAGGGCGTCGCCGACCATGCCGTCGCCGCCGAAGAAGGCCTTGAAGTCGCCGCCTTCAACCGCCTGCTGCAGGATCGTGTGACCCGAGGAGTTGGCATAAGCGAGGATCACGAGGTTCGAGCTGCCGGCAGCCGAAAGCTGGCCGAGTTCGGCGCGATAATCGGCCTTGCTGTCTTCGTGCGAAACGTCGGCCTTGATGGCGCCGCCATCGGCCTTGTAGGCCGCGGCGAACGAGTCATTGAGGCCCTTGCCGTAGTCGTTGTTCACGTAGGTGACGACGACATCCTTGATGCCCTTGGAGATGAGCAGCGAGGCCATCTTCACGCCCTGGAGCGCGTCGGACGGGGTGGTGCGGAAGACGAGGTCATTGTCGTCGAGGGTAGTCAGCGCCGGCGCCGAAGAGGCGGGGGACACGAATACCACATTGCCCGACTTGCCGGCCGCATTGAAGCCGCCGATGGTCTCACCGGTGCAGAGGCCGCCAACGACCGCCACGACCTGCGAGGTGTTGATCAGCTTGTCGGCCGCGTTGCCAGCCGTGGTCGCATCGCACGCGCCGTCAGCGGATTCGATGGTCAGCTTGCCGCCGCCCAGAATGCCGCCCTGGTCGTTGATGTTCTGCAGCGCGAGCTTCGCACCGTTGAAGATCGGCGGCGTCAGGCTTTCGATGGGGCCGGTGAAGCCGCCGAGAAAACCGAGTTTGACGTCGTCGGCGAAAGCCGGCGCGGCGGCGACAAGCGCCGAAGCGGCCAGCGCCGTCATAAGTACTTTCTTGAAAGTCATGATGTCCCTCTGCTTTGGGTTGCTTTCCGCCTGAGCAGGCTTGACGCCAATCTTCCTTCGGAAGGCAACAACACTTTGGAGGCGTTACCCTTTACGCCCCGCTGGCCGCGACATTTGCATAGTTGCCGGGGCGAGTCACTTGGAATTGATGGACTTTTCGGGTGCCTAGGTTTTGTTGCTTAACGCTGCGGCTTTTGCCAAGGTTCACCCGATTGCGCCGCCCCGGAGCCTCGATGCCCGTCCGTCTCCTCCCCTCGCTTCTGGCTCTTCTCGCTCTAGTCGTGGCGCCCGGTTTTGCGCTGGCGCAGCAGGTGCCGGCGCTCAATGCGCCCGATGTCACGACGCTGGTCGCGCCGGGCGGTGGAGACAGTTCAAGTGTTCCGGTACCCGGTGCGGCGACGGACAGCGCGGCGTCTCCGGGCGATGCGACCGATACTTCGGACGATCAAACACAAGCTCCGCCGCCCTGCGGCACGCAACCGATCACTATCGCCCGCATGGCCTGGCCGTCGGCGGCGCTGCTGGCCGAAATCCACGCTCGTATCCTCAAGGCGCAGTTCGGCTGCACGGTGCAGGTATTGCCGAGCGACCTCGCGCCGGCCGTCACCGGCATGGCATCGACCGGACAGCCGGCGGTAGCGCCCGAAACCTGGCTGTCGCGCGTCGCCGACCAGTGGAACCAGGCGGTCAAGGACCAGAAGCTCCGGCAGGTCGGGCTCAGCTATGCCGAAAGCCAGTTCGAGGGCTGGTACGTGCCGGATTACGTCGCAGCGGACCATCCGGAGCTCAAATCGGCGACGGCGCTCAAGGATGATTGGCAACTTTTCGCCAGGGGCGGCACGAAGGGCAAGTTCATTTCCTGTCCGGCGGACTGGGCCTGCGCCATCATCAACAAGAACCTGCTCAAGGCTGAGGGGCTCGACGGGCTCTATGAGATTGTCGAGCCGAAAAACCGTTTCGACCTCGACCAGACCATCGCCGCTTCGATCAGCCGCAAGGAGCCGGTGCTGTTCTATTACTGGCAGCCCAACGCCACGCTGGCGCAGTTTTCGTTCAAGCCGGTCGATCTGGGGTTGTTCAGCAAGGACGATTTCACCTGCCTCGGCAAACGGACCTGCACCGATCCCAAGCCATCGAGCTTTGCGCCCGAGCCGGTGGTGATCGCCCTGGCGCAGTGGGTATTCACCAGCGCGCCCGAAGTCGCCGCCTATTTCCAGCGGGCGCAAATGCCGATGGCGGAGATGAACACGCTGCTCGCCCAGCTCAACGAGAACGGCGCGACCGTCGAAAGCGTCGCCGACAAGTTCGTCGCCGACCGGCAGGAGATCTGGCAAAAATGGGTCGGCACGCCGTCGGGTGCGTCGCCCACTGCCGGGGCTGCAGCTCCGGCCGCTACCGCGCCGAAGGCGGCCCGCGCGCCGGTGAAGCGCGCGCCCGCCCCCGCCACGTCTTCGCCTTCTGTGGATACGCTGCCGCCGAAGTCGCTGGTCAGCAACTGACAGCGCGCGCCCGCTGCTGACTTCCTTCTCCCCTTGCGGGAGAAGGTAAGCAGCGCATAGCCCCCATCACCGCCGTCGCGGTTGCTTCCATATCGCGCGCATGGGTATAAAGAGCGCGGGAAGCCTCGAACCGTTGGAACAGCAGGAGAAACTGGTTTGGAACTGAAGCGGATCAATCAGCACGTCACCGTGTCGCCGCAGATTTTGCCCGAGGATATTCCCACGCTCAAAGCCGCCGGATTCACCACCATCGTCAATAATCGGCCCGATGGGGAATCGCCCGATCAGCCGACCAGCGACCAAATACTTGCCGCCGCGACTGCCGCTGGCATGGTCTATCACTACATTCCGCTCGGCCGGGACGGCGTGTCGCCCGACATGGTCGAAAGAACCACGGAAGCGCTCGAGGGGAGCGAAGGTCCGGTGTTCTGCTACTGCCGGTCCGGCACGCGGTCGACGACCCTATGGGCTCTGTCGCAGGCCGGAAAGATGCCCGCCGATCGTATTATAGCGGAAGCGGCGGCCGCCGGTTACGACATGAGCCACCTCGCGGGCCATCTCGGCGAGAAATAGCGCTCGCCGCCTGACTACGACTGCCCAAGCCGGGCCGCCCCTTCGGGGGCAGCTCTAGTTTCCCCTCTCGCTCGGGTTTTGCCGATGTCCATCAAGAAGATCCTCGTCGCCAACCGCAGCGAAATCGCCATCCGGGTGTTTCGTGCCGCCAACGAGCTCGGGCTCAAGACCGTCGCGGTCTATGCCGAGGAAGACAAACTTGCGCTGCATCGTTTCAAGGCCGATGAGGCGTATCTGATCGGCAAGGGCAAAGGCCCGGTCGAAGCGTATCTCCAGATCGACGAATATATCCGCATCGCCCGGGTTTCCGGCGCGGATGCCATCCATCCGGGCTACGGCCTCCTCAGCGAGAGCCCAGAATTTGCCGATGCCTGCGAGGATGCCGGCATCATTTTCATCGGGCCGCGCGGGCAGACGATGCGCGACCTCGGCAACAAGGTCGCCGCTCGCAACATGGCGATTGCCGTCGGCGTGCCAGTGGTGCCGGCGACCGAGGCGCTGCCCGACGATATGGGCGAAGTCGCCAGGATGGCCGCCGAGATCGGCTATCCGCTGATGCTCAAGGCGAGCTGGGGCGGCGGCGGGCGCGGCATGCGCCGCATCATGGATGAGGCGCATCTCGTCAACGAGGTGTCGGAGGGCAAGCGCGAGGCCAAGGCCGCGTTCGGCAAGGACGAGATGTATCTCGAAAAGCTGGTCGAGCGCGCCCGGCACGTCGAAGTGCAACTCATCGGCGACGACCACGGCAATCTCGTTCACCTCTTCGAGCGCGACTGCTCGGTGCAGCGGCGCAACCAGAAAGTGGTGGAGCGGGCGCCGGCGCCGTACCTCTCGCAAGCGGTGCGCGACGACCTGACCGGCGCGGCCCTGCGGCTCGGCAATGCCGCGAACTATCGCGGCGCTGGCACTGTCGAATTCCTGATGGATGCCGATACCGACAAATTCTACTTCATCGAGGTCAACCCGCGCATCCAGGTCGAGCACACGGTGACCGAAGTTGTCACCGGTATCGACATCGTGAAGGCACAAATCCGGTTGCTCGAGGGGGCTGTCATTGGCACGCCGGAATCGGGCGTGCCCCTGCAGCAGGACATCCACCTCAACGGCCACGCGATCCAGTGCCGCATTACCACCGAAGACCCGGAAGAAAATTTTATCCCGGACTACGGCCGCATCACTGCTTACCGCGAGGCGACCGGTT